>Ga0209809_1000790_pt1 | contig 27671 bp, 18 predicted proteins | sample YNPMSTMetaG_FD_186172 | JGI IMG/M metagenome (GOLD analysis project Ga0209809, IMG submission 186172) | Anoxygenic and chlorotrophic microbial mat microbial communities from Yellowstone National Park, USA - YNP MS-T MetaG (SPAdes) (version 2) ...
TGGCTGGCCTTTGGTTTTGCGAAGGGGATAGGTTATTCCGGTCGCAGGTCCAGGAGGGCGACATCTTCGGGGTCCAGCCGGAGGGTGGTTTGGCCGTCTTTCCAAAGCACCTTGCCGCCGTGGACCAGTTCGGGGGTTTCCGGTCGGCTCGGCTGGAGACCCTCGAGCCGGATATTTACCGTTTGCACCTCGCGGCTGTCGTTGAACACGGTCAAATACCTCTGGCCGAACCGCTCCACATACACCTTTGGGTTATCCGAACGGGCAAGCGGGATCGGTTCCCAGCCGGCCTCGGCCACCCGTTTACACAACGGTACATATTTTTTGAACAGTGGTCGGTCCCGGTTGTAGAGTTCCGGTCTGATGAAATAATGTCCTCCGGACGCATTCGGGCTGAAAAATCCCGGAAACATGCCGTAGGCCAAGGATCGCTTCATATATTTTTCGACCAGTTCCGGCCCGAACTGGTCAAAATGGGTGTTCATCAGGAAGCAATAGGGTTTGCCTTTGCACAGGGCCCGGCGGTAGAGCAATTCCGGATCGCTCATCGGCTGCCATCGGCCCTGCCGATGCCAATCCGTTTCGGTGCCCATGACTTCTAGCATCGGGCAGAGCCAGCAGAACCGAGTGGGCGCCCCGTTGGCCATCATGAGTTTGCCCATGCCGTGAACATCTTTAGCAATGGCCCGCACATATTCAAACACGATCAGTCCTCGGAACATGGCCGGGCCTCGGCTGTGCAGGCAGAACGCAAGCGGGCGCTCCGCAAACCGAAAATGTTCCCGCCGGAAGTTCAGTTCATCGGTTACATAACCTTCGCTGGAGTCGATGTATTCGCCGTCCAAATCGGCTTTGCGCTGGGGGCCGTAGAGCGAGTCCCGAATCCGCTCGTTCCATTTGACGTTAAAATCGGTGTATTGGCCGGGGATGCCGGGAATGGAGTTCATGCTCCAAACCGCGCCATTGCACCAGGGGGTATCCAGCAGGCGGGCCGGCAGTTGGCCTTCGGCGTTGTGGAAACCGCTGGTAAAAAGGGCCTGGGCGTGGGGGGTGCCTTTGTCGGCCAGGCGTTTGGCCTCGGCCAAGGCGGCCTCCATGGTCCGCGGCATCTGCGGCGGCATGGGCATCCACCAGGTCATCGGCTCCGTATATCGGAACGTTAGTATCCCATGCTGATCGTCCCAGGCCGTCTCGTTATGGCCCTCTTTGAACTTGAAGCCGAAATCCTCCCAGCCCTGGACCTGGCTGATCTTGGCGAAGGGCATCCAAAGGCCCTGCTCCGGGGTTCGGCACCTAAACGCTTCGGGGAAGATTTCGTAATACCTGGCCAGGGCCGACCGAAATCCCCACGCTGCCGGAAAGCGAAACGTGCAAAATCGGACCTGGGCCGAAGGTTTTTCCGGCGTCAGACCAATATCATAGGCCAGATACAGTTCTTCCGTAGTTCCATGATAGCCGATCCGGAAGAAGGCGGGCTGCTGCATGTCGATGCCGATGGCCCAGCCCTCGGCGCCCCGCCGCACCGCTCCCAAGGGATACCGGGATAAGTAGCCGGTGGCCCCGCAGTTCCAGCGGCTTGCATTCAGATATTCTCGGCCTGGCCGGATCGGTTCCTCCCGCCGCGGATCGACCAGCCAAACCAGCCCCTCCGAAGCAGCATCCGCCGATCGAGCTGATGAACTTTTGTTTTCCGATGAAGGGGCCTCCCCTGCAATCCGCATGGCATAAAGCAAAGTAACCGCCCGGTCTTTGCCGGTGGCGTCTTCCAGTTGCACATCGAAAAAGCGCACACCCTCCGGCCCTGGCGTCTGCTTGGCTCGAAGCCGAAGTCCCAACGCTTCCCGCTCGATCCGTACAAAATCGCTGCCAGCCGCCACATCCCGCACCTGAAATCCTTCCGTCGGCCTGGCCGCCAACCGCACCGGCGCCCCTTCAAAGAAACATATCTTCTCCTTGGCGGGAATCACAAAAAGCCGAGGCTCTTTGAAATACACCTTGCCCCGACAATGGCGAAACAAAAGATATATGTTCAACGATTGCACCGGCTTTTCCGGAATCACCACCACCCGTCGCTCTTCCCAATCATGGCTTCCGGGAGAAAAAGCCGCCTGTTGTCCATAGAGCCACGTACCGTCCTGATATTGGATATCTAAATACACCGCATAGTTGCCTTCGACAGGACCTTCCACGCCCTCAGCTTTACTGGCTGCAATAGCAAGGATCGGGTCCGGCTGTTGCTGATGGAGCCAAACATGTTGGCTCAGCCCCAACCGGGCGCTATAATCACCACCCCCACTCTCGCATATCCAGACATCGCCCCGCTGCTGGAAACCTTGCCCAAACTTTACCCAGGCCTCCCGACGAAGCAAGTTGTTGCTCCTTACTTCCCACCCTAAGACTGCTTTGATCACTTGGCCATCGGTAGGGCCTCTGGGTTGTTTTCCTGTAGAAACTGATGTTGGCGGGCGCTTTGCTACCCGGGCGGGCTTCGGACCGGGAATCTGTACCTCAATCCACAGCAAGCTCCCAATCCCTAACAAGCCCACAAGCAACAATAGCACCGTCGCCAGAAAAGTCTCTTTGCGAATCCGCTTCTTCTTTATGGTCGCCTCCTCCCACTAAAACAAGTTCCCGTGCTCACCGCCGCTCACTGCTCCTGGAAAAACCCATCAAGCTAGCAAGTAAAAGATCGTGTGTCTTCCGGTCTGCCCCCTAAGATAACCTCTACCTCTGCCGTCTCCCAAAAGCAACCTGTCCGATTCGGCAGTCCTTGGCCCTTCCAAGACGCTCGACAATCCCCCAGCACCTCCCTTGTTTCCCGGCACCGCTTACAGCCCCTCGATCAGCAGCCACAGGCTTTCGGCCTCCTCCAACGGAATCTGCAGTTGCCCTTTGCTCCAAGTAGCCGACACCGGCTTTTTCACCGTCAGGTCAGGGTTCAACGACCAAACACGCACCTTGCCCAAAGACAATCCCTGCACTATCGCCGTCGCTTGCAACGGCTCGCAAACCGCTGGCCCCTTGCCTACCTGAAGCCGAACCCCGCTCAGCCGATACGGCTCCTGCAGACCGCTGTAAACCGCTTGGTAGTCCCGGTTGGCCACCCGCCCTACCGCCGTCAACAACCATCGTCTGGCCTGCGGAATCGGCTTCTTCTCCAACGGCACCAGCGTCACTACCCCCACCTGCCGTTTCCCAGAAACCCCCAAATACCGCCCCGCTCGCACCCGACTCAAATCTCCCATAAGCACTTGGCCATAGTCGCTATCCACCACAATCCACCCCTCCCGCCAGTTCCGACGCACCTGACCCGTGCTGCTGACCAACTCCCAGGGCCCCTGCAGGCCAGTACGTGTGGAAACTATACCCCACTGCTTCAACGCCTCGTCCAACGCCGCGGGAATCAGGTCCTGCAGCACCGCCCCATCCGATACCACCAAACTCCGCCGGTCATAAAACGCCCAACATACCTGCCGCTTCTCGTCCGTACCGATCAGAGTGGCCCCGCTAGGCAAACTGCCCACCACAAACAACCGCCCCTCCACGTCCCGCTGCCCCTCATACCCATTGCCCAACTTCACCTGCAGCCGATACCGTCCCCGCTGAAATCGTACCCCAGGATATAGCGACTCCAATCGCTCATACGGCCGCACAATCTGCCAACCCGAATGCGTGATCTCCGGCGGAACAACCAAAAACAGCTTCCGGTCCGCGGGCAACGCCTTCAGGTTGCCTACGCCCGAAGTAATCGGAAAATACAACAAATCCCCCGGCGGCACCTGGCTGCTCTGGCCGTCCCATCGCGCCCATCGCACCCGCATCATGTGGGCCAAATACGACACCCCAAAAAATTGCCCCGCATTCTCCGATCCCTGCAGACCCGAAACCGGAGTGGCCAAATCCTCGTCGGTAAACAGTTGCACCGCGAACCCACGCGGCGCCTGAATCGCCTCCGGTATCCGATACAACATCGCCGCCGTTGGATAGGTGGCTATCCGTCCCGGATCGCCAATCAGATTGCCAAATCCCGGACCGACCCCTAAAAACGAGTCCCACCGCATGAACGGATAGCCGAAGCTATGCTCGGCTATGGCGGATCGCTGTTGCATCGCACTATCGACAGCGACCAAAATGGGCAACATGGCGCGGTATTGGCTGACCGTGCCGGCGCCCCATTCGGAAACCACCGCCGCTTTGCCCCACTGATGCACCGCAAGACACTCATAGAATAAATCCGGCGTCTGGAGCGGGAACGGATTATTCATCGCAAAGGAGAAATCTCCACTCTCTTCGGAGTCGGTGTAGGGATGATGGCAATCGTAGCCAACCTCTAGATCGGCATGGGTGATCAACTGTTGGCGCCAGACGCCCCCGGCATCCCCGGCCACGGCATTGCGATAGCCTAACTTGCGCATCCGCTGGGCAAAATCCCGATAGAAGTCCCGCTCCCGCTCCATCACAAAGTCCAAATACACCCGATGCCACCACCCATCCTGGCGTTTGGCCTTCCTCGCCAGACGGTGCCGAAGCGGCGGCAGGGGCACATTCCCCTTGGCCGGGTCCGCATCCCCAACCCCCAAGGCCTTCCACTCCTCGGCCAATCCCGGATAGGCCGCCAACAGCTTCTCCCGACTCCCAAACCGCTTGACCAACCATTGGTTCCACTCCGCCTGAAACGCCTTCTCCACACCCTCAGGTAATACGTTCCGTCTGCCGTCCGGAGGCGGCGATGGGTCCCATAGGGGCGTATTCACAGGAGAAGCTTGGCAGAGGCTGACTTCATTGATCGGCTGCACGATCACCACCGAGGGATCATCTACATACCGCATCTTCCGATGCGGATTCTCATGCCGCATAATCTCTTCCTGCAAGTCCAGCATCCGACGCAGCATCGGCTGATAGCAAAAAATCGCCCACTTCTGACGGTGGTAATCGGCATAGGTCGGATACCGCCGATGCCAATCTTCGTCGTCCCGAATCTCCGGCGGCAGCGACTGCCGAGGCATCAACAAATCCGAAAAAAACCATAACGTCATCTGATGATAAAACCCCTGTTCGGAAAGCATGGCCAAGGCCGGGTCAATCACCTCCTCCCATCGCTTCTGGTGGAATTGACCGGTCCGGGCATCCCAAACGCCTCGGCCCAGACCGTGCCAACGCACAAAATTGCACCCCAACGCCGACAAGGTTTTGATCGCCCGCTCATGTTCCTCCTTCCAAACCCCCTGCGGCTGCTTTTCAAACTGGGTATGAAAATAATGTTCATGCCAAGCCACTCCCCAGAGCCGAACCGGCGAACCATCCGAAAACACTAAATACCCATCCGGATGCACCCGCACCGGCCCCCGCTTGCCTGCCGGAACCTCCTGCAAAAAATCCAACGACGCCGCAGGCCTACCCCCCTTGGGCAACAACTGCGTCGAAAACTCAAACCACCGACGCCGATCCTCCTCCGTGGGCTTGAAACCAGCCGGCATCGCCTCCACACGAATCACCGCCAAATGCACCGCTCCGGCTCGAATATACCAAGCCCAGCAGTCGCCAAAATACGGCCCATGCAGCACCGGATAGACCATCAACCGGGCATGCCGAAACGAGGGGGAAGGCGCATCGGCTCGACCTTTTCCTTTCGGTGTCCTCGGACGCACCACCGACGCCGGCGGCGCCCAAACAAACGACGTGCGCCAATACTCGCCCGCTATCACCGTAAAGGGCAATTCCACCCAGCCGGTCTCCCGATCCCCCTCCCGTTGGATATACTGCACCGTAATGGTCAAAAAATGTTGCGGCCTGTCGCTGCGGACCACAAAAAACACCCGCAACCATCGATCCTCCGGTATCTCAAACACGGGCGAGACCAACCGTGGATCATGGCTGACCGACTGGTCTTCGATCGTACAGGAAGGTTTGCCCATATAGATCGGTCCGTCCAATCGCCGCATCAATCCCGGCCGATCCGGCACGGTGTCCCACAAGCCCCACCGCTGAAAATCCTCCGCCGTCTGACTGGCAAACACCGCTTCCACGCCTGACGCCGAAGTCTTTTCCGCCCCGTGCAGCCGGTACATTGCCCACTCAGAACAACCCCACGCCATCCATACCAAAGTCAACCAGAAAAATCCACGACACCTTGCCATACTAACTTCTCCTCAAAAAAATGTATCCTTTTGCGAATATCTGCGCCGAATGAAGAGATCGATGTATCATTTCTGTGTAGGCAACAGTCCCGATACCAATACATCCTACTTTTTTGGCTGGGGATCTGGCAACCGGGAGTACTTCCGCCCGTTTTACACCGCTCCCGAGGACCTCTGCAGGGGCAGGACAGAATGGGAAATTCTGGATTCCCGCTTTCGCAGGAACGACACCGCCTCAAGCGGCCTGCTTCGCTCACCCAGACTCTTCAGCCCGGAGAGAGGTAAGCATTGGACCTGACAAACAGGTCCCCCCAAGAGCGTCTCCATTCGGTTAAAATCGTACCGAAATGACACGTCCGTTTCCGGGGTCCGAAGGAAGGGGAATTCCCACCGGAAGGCACTCAGAGGCTGTCCCGAAATTGCCTGCCGGGCGGCGATGCCAACCGTTTCCAGACCCCTCCGGGTTACCAAAATGCCCGTTTTATGGGGTTTTTGGCAGTTTGGGAATTGCCGGTTGGTGGGGTAAACCTGGCTAAAAACGCCCATTTTTAGCCGGGATGGCTCTCCAAGGGGCAACCCCCAGAGTACCCAAACCCCTAAGAAAACGGGCATTTTGGGTAGGCAGCACGGTTGGGAAAGGACCTGGGGCTGCCGCCGGGGCACCCATTTCAGGACAGCCGCTCAGGCAGGCTAGTTCAGGATACTCTCCCAGGCGGGCTATGCCAATGGCCGTTTGCGAATCTGGCAGAAGCGCTGAGTTTGTTCCCGGATGGCCCGTTCGGTAGGCAGCCGCTCCATGGAGCTTGCCCCGTAAAAGCCGTCCACCACCGGGCAATGCTGGAGGATATATTCCGCCTGTTCCGGCTCGGCAATAGGACCGCCGTGGCACAAAAGCAATACATCCTCCCGGACGGCTTTGGCCGCTGCGGCAATTTGATTGATCAAATGGACACATTCCTCGAGGGTCTTGGCCGTTTTGGCACCGATGGAGCCGGAGGTCGTTAGTCCCATGTGGGCAACCAGGATGTCGGCCCCCGCACGGGTCATCGCCTCGGCGTCTTCCGGAGTGAATACATACGGGGTGGTCAAAAGGTCCAGTTCATGGGCCAGGCGAATCATCTCCACCTCCCGATAGTAGCCGAAATTCGTCTCCTCCAGGTTCACCCGGAACAGGCCGTCGATAAGTCCAACCGTTGGAAAATTTTGCACCCCGGCAAAGCCGATCGCCTTGATCTCCCGGAGGAACTGTTCCATCCGCCGGAACGGATCGGTCCCGCACACACCGGCCAGGACCGGCGTATGCTTGACCACCGGCAACACCTCCCGGGCCATTTCCATGACAATGGCGTTGGCATCGCCGAACGGCAACAGCCCGGCCAGCGAACCATGCCCGGCCATCCGAAACCGGCCGGAATTATAAATGATGATCAGGTCAATGCCGCCGGCCTCTTCAAACTTGGCGGAGATGCCTGTGCCAGCCCCGCCACCGATAATCGGTTTGCCCTCGGCGATCTTTTGCCGAAACCGGGCCAAAATTTCCGCCCGCTTTTGCACCATAGGAAATACTCCTTCACCAAAAGGAACTCGGGAACCTCCGAATCATTTAACGTGGACAAAAGATACGTATTTCGGGAGATTTGTCGGAAAACCCTGTACATTGGGCTGCTGGCAATGCTAGCCCCCCATAAGTTGTAGCTACCCTCGGCACCCTTCGAGACCGAAAACATAATCAAAAGTCCATATAGTTCACTATATTTTCAGGTCTTTTCAGATGTTCCTACCCTTAATTTTCCGGACACCCTCATATAACTGGATTCCCACTTTCGTGGCAGTAACATCCAAGGAAAGCGATGGGGCCCTGCTGTGGAAGCAGCAGTCCAGGCAATAAGGACTCCTTCTCCAGGCTGGACTGCCACTTTCGCGGCAGGGACCCACTGGGCTTTAGGCCGCCGGACGGCGGGTTGCTTCATTCGGCTAAACGGTTCCTTTTTTCGGCGGCCTGACCAGTTGGGGCGGACTGCCCAGGATACTATGCTCTCCATTTCTATGTTTTTACCGGGCTGGCCACAGTTTGGTCAAATACACCAGGGCAACGAAATCATAGAGGGCATGGGCGACGATCGGCCCCAGCAGATTGCCGCTCTGAACCCGCCACCAGCCCAGATAGGCGCCGATCAGCCCGGCCACCAGGGCATAAAACGGACTGATCCAGTGCAATAGGCCGAACAAGGTACTTGCCAGGCCGACGGCCAGCCATAGTCCGGCTGCTTCTCCCAGGCCAAAGCTGTTACCCAGCCAGTGGGCTAACCCGTCCTGCAGGAGGCCACGAAACAGCATCTCCTCGCCCAGCCCGGCCAAAAAGGAAATCACCCCCAACTGCCACACCCGACACTGGGCAAAAATCGGGATAACCAAATTTTCCAGCACCCGAACCAGCCCACGCCACGGCCCCCAAGGATAATTCACCCCCCACCACAGTCCTGCCAAAAGAGGTAGGGTAATCAGTGCCCCCAGCAGAGCGTCCCAAAGGTTCGGGTGGATTTTCTGCCATACCGGTGGTCCTATCAGCCAGCTTACCGCTCCGGCGGCCAGGACCAACCCCCCTTCGACCAGCAACCCAATCCGAAGGATAAAAGCGGGATCCCAAGGCTGGATTGCCTCCGGCTGCCTGAACCCACCCCTCGGCATATCTTGGCGGAGCGGTTGCAGTGATAAATCCGTATCAGGGGCCGATGGGTAAGCCTTCCCCGGTACTTCGGGAGAAGGGGTTTGCTCCCCCATACTAGAGGATTCCTCTGGACTGGCCGTCATTTTTTCCTCTCTCCATGGGTGTTCCCCAACCGTTTGGGGGTTTATTCACCCCCTTATCAACACATGGCTCCCTAGATTTCTATAACTTCTTTTTAAATAAAAACTTAGAACTTCTGGGGAAAGTGCGATGGGTGGATAGGCGGGCCGGAACAGTTTCTAGTTTGAGTGTATCTCCCTGGCCCGGCTCCTCCCACGTGTATGGGCTAAGAATCGGATCGAACACCACAGATTGTGGTCGTCGTTTCCGGGGATAGAGTCAAGCTGGGGCACTCAAACTAGGGAAAGCCGCTCAAAATAAATGGTTTCCTCTTTTCCGCCGGTTCCCTTGGCTTTCTTCGTGCCCGGGGGGAAGCAGACCGGCAAGACGTTATTTTAGCCGGGAACCCCCAGGCTAACCACTATGGCAGTTCGTGCCTCTACGGGAGTAGATCGAGCCCCTTAGTAGAATGGATTTTTCTCGAAACGCTGACCTGCAAAGAAACCGAGCTGTTCGGACTACATCCCGTGCAGAGTTTTCCTAACCGGAAGAGTTGTGCTGTTCAGAATAATTCTTAAGCTCGGCAAAACCGGAACCCGATACTTCCGTTGAGGCCCCTTCTGGGGGTTCTAATTGTTTTATTCCCTGTTATGGGGGCTGGATGGCTTTTAACGGGCTGGCCACGAGGGTCAGGACGTACAAACTCCCTGATAAGGAGAAAACAGGGAACTTAAAAAGGAGGCATTCCCCCGAAATTGGTATATATCCCCCCAATTTACGGGGATTCCCGAAGCCCTCTCCCAGGGCCCCATAGAGAAAACACACGGAGCTTAGAAAAAGGTGCTCTTCCTATGAAAGTTTTCCCCCTCTTGATCAAAGACCTGTTAGAGAGCCAGCAGGCCCCGTCCCAAGCGGGAACCCCGCCTGCCCCTTCTGAGAACCCCATCTCTTCGCCGGAGCGTACCGTCCAGCAGCTTCCCCATTTTCAGGTGGCTATACCTTCTGAGAACCCCGGTGCCTCACCGGCGGAGGAGCATATATTAGCCGCAATTCCGGATGTAACGGATCCCCCGGTAGCACCGGCCGGGCAGGCGAGTGGTTCGTCCATCCGGTTTGGAGGTCGGCTTTTCAGTCCGAATCTTTCGGCCCGGATCTTATTGGGCGGGGGGGTGGTGCTGTTTTTGATTGCCGCTCTGCCGATATTGTTCCGCTCCGTCCAACCCCCTGAACAGGGCAACAAACCTGCCTCTATAGAGGGCCAAGCGGCCAGTGCTACCGGGTCGGTAAGCACCCAAAAGACTAATTCTGCCCCCCTCGAAGGAGACATTTCTTCTGTTTCTGGTCCGTCGGGCACCGGTCCATCGGCCCAACAGACTAAGGCGGAAGCCCAGCCAACCCCCACCGGCCGGCAAGCTGGTACCACTCCCCCGGCCTGTGCAACCCAGCAGTCTGCCCAAAATAAGCCGGCCCAGCAGCCGGGGAAGAGCACAACACCCCCTGACCAAGGGGCCGGAACATCCCAACTGGCATCTCAAAGTGCTGCAGGGGGCGAAAAACCCTCCGAAAGGGGCACCCAAACTAGTGCCCCCTCTTCCGGAACACCCGCTGGGCAAACCTCTTCGGCCCGGCAAACTCCTACTAGTCAGGCCCCATCGCGCAGCAGCACCCGGGTAGCAGACACCCGAAGCCAACTGCCAAGCCCAAATGCCCATGATTCCTCTGGTGGACCAGGTAATGATAGCTTCCAGGGGGGGGTAGCTCCGGGAGAAACCCTATTGGCTGGCCAAAAGACGACTCCGTCTGGGTATGCAGTGGAGACCCGTTCTCCGACGGTTTATTATCCAACTTCCGCAAATTACTCAATCCCCCCAAACACCCATATGGTCTATTATCCAAGTACGGATGGACGATGGTATCCGGTCCTGTTTCCTCCGGGCCGGCCTAGGTCCTCCGAGGCTACCTATAGTGCTGCTGGTCCGAGTGGGCAAGCCCCTATCCTGGGAAGGCAGGAGCCGGTTCCCTACTCGGGTCTCCAACCAGCCGGGGGATATTCTCCGCGAAACCAGTATCAAGAGGTTTCCCGGAGGGAACCCTTAAATAGTGGGGGATTTGGATACCCCAATCAGCAAGATGCCGGCTCCCCAATTCCGAGCGACCGGAGATATTCCTACCCATCCACAAGGGGGAATTTATATCCCTCCGGTCCTGCCGGATACCCACCCTCGGGTTCTTTGCCCCAATATGGCCCCTCTTCGGGGGGATTCCCAGGAACCTCTCCGGCGAATTCCTACCCACCTGATGGAGGGGTTCCCTCCGGCCGATTCCAGCCTTTCGGCCGATCCCCCGACAATGAAGGCTTTGGGGTCCAGGAGCCTGGGGTAGCTCGGTTCAACGGCACCATTGAAAAACCTCCGATCAGGAGTGCCTATGACGGCACTGGATCAAGCCTTTATTAAAGCGTATTTGCAGCAGGCGGGGGTGGCCCACAGCGGCCGAAAGCCTTCGGAAGACCCGGAAATGCCCAGTCCCCCTCCAAAAACTGGGCTTTCCGGGGAGGAAGACGCCCCGTTGAGCCAGACGTTGAGCCAGAGCGAGGTCCTTTCCCCTGGCCAAGCTGGTCAGAGAGTGCTCCGTTCGGCTGGCCAAGCTGGCCAGAAAGAGTGTCTTTCGGCCGGGCAAGCAGGTCCCCCTGTTTCGGCCCCCCCGGGTGGGAATCCCCCCCAGCTTGGCAAAATCTCCTCACCGAAACCGGATTCCCCGGACAGTTCTCTCCAGGAAAGCGAAGATGCTTTCCGCAAGGCCAGCGGACACCCTGCAGAGACTTCGCTGGCGGGTCGAAGCCGGAAAAAAGGCCTTCCTCGACCTGGTCCTCTTTCTTTAGGGGAAGTGTTGGACCAGAAGGATCGACAATCTTCCGTGGGATTACCCAATCGGAGGACCGTAGAGAAGTTAGCTGCCGGGGAAGCAACTCCGGGCCATCCTGTGCTCCGAGGTCCCCATTTTCTTTCGAAACGGCCTAGGAAATCGGCCCGCCCGGGGTCCCCAATTCTCCCCTTCAGCCAGCAGTCGGAAGAACCCTCTTTGCATACCCCTTCGGAGACTGCTCCGGAAGTTCCGCAGGGGGAACATCCGGAGTGCATTTTAGAATTTCCTGGTGCTTGCCCCCAACCGACCGAGCCCAGTTCGGAGGGGGAAGTCAACTCCGGGAGGCCCAAACTTTCCAAAAATCCCCGGAAAATCACGCTCCATGATTTAGAGATTCCCCGGGAAGTCTGTTTTTTCGAGCCGCCTTCGCCCACCATCCCCCTAGAAGTTGGTCCACAAACCACCAAGATTCGGGGGGTGCCGGAACTACCCCGGCCATTGGAGCGGCCTCGGCTAAGCCTATTCGTTCCAAGATCCTCCCCGGGGACCTCTTCCCGGCAGCAGGAGTGCCCAGCCCGGCAAAGTCCCGAACCTCCAGAGGGCACCACCGGATTGCCTTTAACGCCCGGCGTCAAAGCCCCTCAGGAGAAGACAGGCACCGATCTGTGGCTTCGGCTCCGAGCAGGACCGGAAGCGGAGCAGACCTCAGAAGGGGGACAGGACAAGAGGGGGAAAGCTTCTGCCAGACCGACTGCTCCCCGGCCACCTGCCCCCGGCGTCTTCGCCGCATCCGGTTGGCCAGCAGGAGCCGGTTCGGCAACGCTCGGCGCTTTTCAGCGACCGGGTCCTTCGAGCGTTCCGGCCACTTTGAGTGCCGGAAGCAATTTGGCAGCCTCAGCCGGTTCGGCAGACTCCGGCAGTTTCCCTTCCGAAGCCGATTCGGCCACCACCCGCTCGAGGGCGGCCAGAATGGGCTTTTCCGCCCATTGGCATGTGCCCGGCTTTTGTTGGCCGAAGGTCTGTCTGGCTTTGGAAGCCAAGGCGGCAGGGGCATTGGATCGGGTGGCCGAGGCCATTCTGAGGGCAGCGGGAGAAGGGAAAAAGGTCATCGGATTTGTTTCGGTGCGGAGTGGGGAGGGGGCCACCACCCTGCTTTTGTGTGCGGCGCGTCGGTTGGCGGAGCGAGGGGGCCGGGTGGTGGTGGCGGAGACCAACCTGACTCATCCCGATTTGGCGGACCGGCTGAATGTAGCGCCTCAGGTGGGCTGGGAGCAGCTTGGCCATCGTTGCCGAACCGTCCAAGAGGTCCTTATCGAATCCCAGGCCGATGGGGTAACGCTTTTGCCCTGGTGTGGTGTGGCCCGAAGCGGCAGCGAGGAGGTGGGAAGAGTTGGGGCGGCTCTGGCGGATGCCCTCCGGGAACTCCGCCAAGTGTATGATGTACTCCTGTTGGACCTAGGGGCATTGGAGAAACTGGAGGAAACATCCGTTGGGGAGCAAAGGGCCGGGGCAGTGGGAAATCTGCTCGGGTACGTCGAAGGATTGGTGGTCGTGCGGAATGTACGAACTGGGGTACATCCGGTGGATATGGGAGCGTTGCGGCAACGACTCCAGGCCGCTGGGGTGCCGATCGTGGGGGTAGTGGATAATTGTGTATAAACTGGCCTTTCAGAAACCACCCCTCCTAACCCCCAGGGAGAACTCCTCATTCCGCAGCAGTTCCGCCGGAAACAAGTTGGCTTTTCCCACTGCGGGGGAGAGTTCGGCCAGCATTCGGCTCACCCGGCCTCTCCGACGGTGGGAGAGGCGGTTTGCTTCGTTCGGCTCCATGGTTCCAAAAGCAGCCATTTCGGGTTCGATGGCCAATGTATCAAGCGTATTGGCAACTTAGCGAAAGGCCGTTTGACAGCACTCTGGACGTTCGGTTTTATTATCCGAGCCAGACGCATCAGGCGGCGCTATTGAAACTTCGATATGCCTTGGAGCAGCAGGCGGAGGCGGTCTTACTGACGGCCGGTCCGGGGATGGGAAAGACGCTGCTGGTGGGGATGCTTCGGCATGTGTTGGGGGAGCGGTTTGGGCCGTGGATCGAAATCGCTTTTCCCCAGATGCCTGTGGAAGAGCTGCTGGCGTATGTGGCCGATGCGCTGGAAGGCCAGGAGAATCCGGTGGGGCAACCGCCGGTGTCTTGGAGCATTCGGAGATTGCAGCGGTTGGCAGCCGATGCGACGGCGGAGGGGCGGCGGCCTGTGCTGGTTTTGGAAGATGCTCATTTGATCACCAAACCGGAACGATGGGAAGAACTTCGGCTGGTGCTGAACGTTCGCGCCGGGCAGCGGCTGGCCTGGACGGTGCTGCTGGTGGCGGAGCCGTCCATCTTACCGCTGCTGGAGCGGATGCCCGCCTGGGAGGACCGGTTGGCAATCAAATGTTTCCTTCGTCCATTTGGACCAATGGAGACGGCCGGATATGTGGCGCATCGGCTCAAGACGGCCGGTGCCAACCGGGATCTTTTTGACCCGGCCGCCCTGGACGTCCTGCACCAACGGAGCCAGGGCGTTCCCCGCCGGATCAATCGGCTGGCGGATTTGGCTCTGTTGGTAGGCTATGCGGAGGGGGAGGATTTGATCCGGGCCGAACAGATTGAAGCCGTGGCAGAAGAAATGAGCACGCTCTGTTCGGCCTAAACTCCTCCGGCATCTAGGGGACAAAGCATCTTCTTCCCCCCGGGCCAGGCCGGGAAGACGCTGCTCTTGCCACTCTACCGAGTTTCTTAAATCGGACAGTCGGTCTAGGACTTCAATTGATCGAGGGGGAACTCGAATTTTTCTGCGGCTTGGAGCATTTGGTCCCAGGAGACTTCCGCCTTTCGATAGGCAGCGGTTCGGCCGAGGATGGTGGTTAGGTTGCTTCGCACACTGGGGGCGACGGTAGGATTTTGGAAATTGCCTTGGGTAATGGCCTGGTGGAAGGCGGCGATATTGGCGACCGCCCCTTCGGTGTACAGATTGCCTAGTTTACCGCCTTTGTACGATTTTTCCCCTCGGATCAGCACCTGGCCAAAGTAGTGTGTTTCGGCCGTGCCTTTGGGACCGAAAACCCAACAGCCGATGTCGTCGAGGCCGGTGCCATACTGTTTGGACGAAAAGCTGAGCGGAATATCATCGGGGAACACAAAAACACAGCTAAAAGCATCGTGGCACACCAGGTCGGAGGCGGCAGGCGGGTCTTGTCGGCCTCGACGGGTGCAGGCGCCGTAGGCCCGGATGGGGTCCCGATCCAAAAACCAGGTGGCCACGTCGAGGGCGTGGATGTTTTGTTCAGTGATGATGTCGCCGGAGAGGATGCGGTCTCGGCCCCAGAGGCGCATTCGGGTTTCTGGGTCTTTCAACTCCACTGGGCCGCCCCAGGTGCTGCCTGTGTAATAGACCGCCTCGGCGGAAACGATCGGGCCGATGTCCCCTTGCCGAACTCGTTGGACGCATTCCTGATAGAGCGGATTGGCGCGGGTTTGGAAATCGACCAACACGCAGAGTTTCTTTTGGGTGGCCCGTTGACCGGCCTGGAGGAACCGTTGGCAGCCCGGCACATCCACGGCTATCGGTTTGGCCACAAAGGCATGACACCCCGCTTCCACCGCATCCCAGGTCTGATCGGGATGGAAATATGGGGGACTTTCGATCACTACGGCATCCGGCTTGGCGTCCAACAGACGCTTGTAACCGGACAGGGTGCTGAAGCATTTATCCTCCGGCAGGCCGAGGCGTTTGCCGGTGTTCAGCGCCCGATCCGGGAAATAGTCGGCCACGGCAATAAACTGATAGCCGCCGTGTTGACGGAATAGATCGGCGATCCAATTGCCTCGGCCTCCGCAGCCGATCAGGCCCAGCTTGATCGTCGAGGCGGCCTGGCTGGCCCAGACCCATTGGGGTTTGGCAATGGTAAAGGCCAACAGGCCGCTACTGGCCAAAAAACGCCGGCGATCCATCGGCCCCGGAAAACCACTAGCAGCGGATTTGCTTCGAGGCCCAGAGCGGGCTTTTCCCGCCGAACGGGTTCCTTTCCTCGGCAAAGCAAGCGGCACTTTCGCCGGAGCCTCTTGGGGGAACTGCTCAAGGGTCGCTCGAACGGTCATGGTTATAACTCCTTAAATCAAAAGGACTCAGAGCAGACAAAGGATCGACGGCCGCCCAGGAGTATCCTATATCCCGAAAGGATGCAGCCGCGGGATGGGGGCGGCTTTCCGCTGTTCGGTTCATACGGAACACGTTCGCCGAATGCAGCAACTTGCCTCTCCCCTGGCCGTCGAGACGCCGACTGAGCGAAGCAAAGCCGGGGGAGATCCTGTGTTGGGAGTCAAGGGGTTTTTTAGGGAAAATGGAGTTTCGGGTTGTGCATGGGGAAGCTCCGAAGGAATGAGATCCTGTGTTGGGAGTCAAGGGGCGATGTGTCATTCCTGCGCAAGCAGGAACCCAGAAAAAATAACTGGATTCCCGCTTTCGCGGGAATGACATCCAAGGGGGATTTAGGCGGCACAAAGACTCTAGACTGCTGCTTCCGCAGGAATGACATGATGTTCCCTTCTTGGATTCGGCTAAGGGGGTGCCGTTCATCCCACCAGCCCTTCCGTTGCCTTTTCTGGGGGCTGGTTGGGCCGGGTTATGGTGTTTTTCGAGTGGGGAAAGTCGGAAGCGGGGTTTGGGCAAATTGGCGCCATTGGGCGTCGATCTCGGCTCGGTTGGGCACCCCCGGATGGATCCACAAGCCATAGCGAAGCCGAAGGGGTTGGCCTGGCGGGATGGTGATCGGCCGGGCTAGGGTGAGCGATGCACCCATCCAGCCGTCGGCCCGCACATGGAAAGGCGTCGGATGACTGGGATTGGCCGGGTGATCCATCAGTGTAATCCCCGCACAATATTTGGCCCACTCTGGGGGAAGATTTCCCGATCTGGTCGGCCCGGCAGGAGTTAGGTTGGCCGGTCCGAGAACACCGAAGTTGGCCGGTCCGGCAACATCTGAGTTGGCCAGGCCGGCAGGACCTGATCTGTTCGCCCCCGCTGAACCTAAGTTGGCCAGCCTGGTAGCATCCGAATGGGCCGGCCCGGTAGCACCCAAGGGGGGCGGGCCGGCAGGGTCTGAGTTGGCTGATCCGGGAACACCTGAGCGGGCCGGGCCGGTGGGAAGCTTTCCTGCGCCGGCGGGAAGTTGGCGTCCCACCGAGGGAGCAACCAGGGAACTCGGCCGAGGCTGCTCGGCACGGAGAGTCGTCTGGGATGGATGGGCCGGGGCAGTCATCTGGGGTTGGCTGGCTGGGGCTGGAAGCCGGGGTTGGTCTGCCTGCGGGAAAGAGGGGGAAGCGGGAGATTTCGGTTCCGAAGTCCCCGTGGGCGGCAGCGGCAGGATCGGTCCGCTGTAATCGACCCACCGGGCGGGTTTGCGGAACATAGCCACTTCGCCCCGTTGCCCTTCCGAATTGAGTAACCGCCCCCCACCGTCGGAAACCCCGATCGTCTTGGCCATCCGAACCCCGATCATGCCGAAAGGAGTTTGTCCGATGGTAACCGGCTGTTGAGCGGGAGGGGCCAATTCCATGTCGATGAAAATCCACCAGTGTTCCGGATCAACCACTTGGACTTCGATCCGGCGGCGTTCCAGGAGGATGGTTTTTCCTTGGGCGTCTTGCCAGGCATGGACGGCCAAGAGCCAGGCCGACTGCGGACCATCTTCGTATTGTTCGATGCGTTGGCAGAGGATCCGGCCTGGGGGTGTTTTGTCCCGATCTGCCCAAAAATTCACTCCCCCAACATCGGCATGGGAGATCCAGACGGAATTGTGATGGCTGTGGCCGAACGGATCCCTGGGATGGCCCATCCGAGTAAGCGATCGGCCTTCCGGGCCGGCGACCGGATAGAGAAACGGCCTTTGGAGGTTGGGACCGAAATGATAGCGGGTTAACTCCCGGCCCAGATACTGGAACGATGCCTGGTCATAGGGCAGGGGGACCACCTGCATGGCCGGGACCGGCTTGGCCTCCGGAAGTTCCTCCTCGCCGATGGCCGGCTCCTTGGGGGAAAGGTGGGCAGGAGGGGTGGACTCCGGCGGAGAAGGCTGTGCGGGCGGAATGGCCGGCCTGGAACCAGAAGCCTGTGGGGGCGTAGTTGCCGGCGTTGGGGCAGAAGCTGGTTTTGGCGTCGTTGCCGCCGTTGGGCCAAAAGCAGGGGCGGAAGGAGTCGCCGCCTGCGGAGCAGGAACCGATCCGGGGCTAATCGGCGGCGTTGGTGCAGGAGCCGGTTCGGCGGTCGGCGGATCAGTGCCGGGCCGGGGATCGGTTTTGCCAGCCGTTTCTGCTACGGCCGGAAGAAAACCGGCCAGCAAAAAATAAACACATATCCACCTGGCCAAACCGGTTCTCCAGGGCATGGCAACTCCTCCTCCACAAGCCAAAGGCAAAGTCTTGGGCACAGGGAGGCTATCCCGAAATGGGTGCTCGAACGGCGGCCCCGACCATTGCCAAATCTTTCCGATTTACCAAAGTGCCCGTTTTATGGGGTTTTGGGCAGTCTGGGGGCCGCCGGGTGGTAGTACATCTGGCTAAAAACGGAATTTCAGGACAGCCTCTGGGAGAGTTGCCTGGATTATGGACCCGGACGTCAGGAGGGTCAATAGGGGGCCGGAACTGCTTGCCTCAGGGGCCACCCGAGCGACTGTCCTCCCTCCAGAAGGTCAAGCGAAGGCAGCACCGGCGCAGTCTTGGCCTGCTGGACGATTCTGGGGCCTACCACCAGAGGCTCAATAGGAAGCAGCACCGGCCTGCGACAGGGGCACCGGTCGGCCGGGGGTGGGCACCTCGAAAGCAGCCAGTTCCGTCATCATCCGATAGAAAATCCCCGGATCCACGTTCGGTTGGGACTGCTGGCCGTTGCCCACCAGGGCAAAGAGGATTTGGGTTTTGGCCTGGAGTTGATCGGCTTGCTGGCTAGTGATGGTAACCACCGCCCCTTCCGGTCCAAGGCGATCTAAATAGGCTCGGTACAGCAGGTTTTCGCCCGGCTGAGGTTCAAAGTAAAAGTCTGCCTGGGGAATGCGCGCCATAATCGGCGCCAGTCGGAATCCTGTGGCATCAAAGGCCAATAGGCCTCCTGTCTGGGCCATGCCTTCCAGAATGAAAGTGGGCGTGAGGCCTTGAGGATTGATGCGTCCCAGATGGCCGGCGAGGCAGGGGGAAGGCACTTGTTTGCAGGCCTCTGCCCAGGCCCCAGACTGAAATTGCGTAAACCGATCGATCCAGAGCCACCGAAAGCGTTCTCCGTTCCGCTGGCCCGCTTCCGGACAAGCAAGTTCCAGAATCTGGGGAGAAGCACAAAACGGCAGCGTCTCTCGATTTTTGGGGCCAGCAGTTTCTCCAACCGCCGAAGACTGGCCATCGGAGGCTTTCAGCCGAATCCGAGCTGACACCGCCATCTGGCCGTCCACTTCCCCCTGGCAGAGCATCTCCACCGGCCCGTTCGGTTTGCGGAAATCGACCAGTTGGCAGCAGATTTCCAGCCGCTGGCCCGGCTGGACAAAGCGGATGAATTTCACTCCCCGGAACGACTCAACCCCAAAGCGACGCCGAGGCCCAGGCTCGCTCAGCTCCAACAACGTCTTGGCCGCCTGCACCATCCCTTCCAGAATCAAAACCCCCGGTAGGACCGGCGCGCCGGGAAAATGATCCGCCAAATAGGGTTCCCCGGGCCGAAGGCGTTTCTCCCCCCGAATCCACCGTCCGGGAACCCAGGCCAAAATCCGGTCTAAGATCGAAAATTCCATCGTCCCTCAAGCCCCTTCCGTTGCCCGGTGCTACTGGCACCTATTGGCTGTTGCCGGTCTTTTGATCCTCCCATTCTATCCCGCAGCTATACTTCTTTGTTAAAACACTGTAATGTAACCGGAGAAACTCATTTTGAAAAGAGAGAATGTACCATTTTAGCCCCCTGGCGGGACGTGCTTGGCAGGCCCGCAAAAGCGGCCATCCAAGGCAGACATCTCCCTGGAGCCGGACCTCCGAAGCAGATCCGTCCAAGGGTTTTTCCATTCGGCTAATTTGACTGTATCTACCCGCCCGGCCCCCTACCAGATGGAGGGGCTAAAAATCGGATCGAACACCACAGATGGTGGACGTTGTTGCCGGTGGATACCGTCAAACTAAAATGTTACGAGAGAACTCCGAATTTCGTAGCCGGTTCGTGGGAGACCTCCGCCTATGACCCCCTCAGACCTCCCAAGAGCGGGCCCCGGCAGGCCCACCCCACCCTAACCCTTCATCCCACGGAGCTTCCCCATGCCACAACCCGAAACTCCATTTTCCCTAAAAAACCCCCTTGACTCCCAACACAGTATCTCATCTGATGCCGGCCCTGCCCGATCCCAGGAAGGTCTTGCCTTAAACGGGGTGGAAACGGATGAGTTACCTGGGCCGGGTCTGCTGGTAAATGGCCTGAATGAGTTCTTGGACATCCTGGTATTTTTTGCCACTCTGCAAGGCTCGGTCCAACAGTCGCCGGGCGTCGCTTTCGGAATGGCCCAGCCGGAGCAAAAGCTCATAGGTCTGCGAGACCACATCGGCCGGGGCCGATTCCTGGGGAAGTTCGCCTCGGCTGACCATGAGAGCGAACTTCGGCACTTTGCGGCGCAGTTTGGCGACGATCCGTTCGGCCGTGGCCAGGCCGATGCCCGGCAGCCCAGCCAGCACCTTAGTCTGCTGCTCTTCGATGGCCACAGCCACCTCCTGCACCGGCCGAACCATCGCCCGGAGGGCCTTTTTGACCCCCACCCCATCGACCGAACAAAACAGCTCGAAAAACTCCCGTTCTGCCTCGCTCAAAAACCCGATCAGCCGAGGGATCAGCCGACCGTGCGCCGGATTGCCCTCCAGGTACTCAATCGTATAAAGGCTGATCTGCTGGCCTATCTGCTGCTGCAATTGCCGACGGGTAAATTCCGAAATCAGCACCTCGTATTCGATCGGTCCCACTTGGAGCCGAAGCGATTCCTCGTCCAAGGCGACCAATTGCCCAGAAATCCTGGTAATCACCCGTGCCAACTCCCAGAAAAGGCGGAACAATAAGCCGGTTTTACTCCGCACTTATCCCTCAACGGTAGGCCCCGGATTTGCCCGGTATTTCGGTCTGCCCAAACCGCCAGCTTGCCCGGCATGGAGCAGGGAACCGGAGTCCCCGGGTGTGCCAGCACTTCTCGGTGGGCCGAAAGTCTCGGTCATGTGGTGCACTGGTCGGTGGGCCGAAAACATCGGCCTTATCCAGTCCTTATTCGGCCTTATCCAGTGCTTATATTATCGGCAGGCGGTCGGCTGCCTTCGGCCCTGGAGATAATAATGACACAAGGCAACGGCCAAGGCGTCGGCCACATCGGCCGGCTCCGGAAGCCGCTGCAGGCCCAATTCCCGCTGAATGGCCCGTTGCATCTGCCCTTTATCCGCCCGGCCCGAACCGGTTAATATTCGTTTTACCTGCGTGGCCGAGTAACTGACCACCGGGATGCCCGCTTGTGCCCCGGCCAGACAGATCACCCCTCGGGCGTGCCCCATCAAAATGGCGGTGCGTGGATGCTCATAATGGGCATACAGCGCCTCCAGGGCCAAGGCAACCGGCCGAAACGTACTGATCACCTCAGTAATTCCGTCCCAGATGGCCTGCACCCTGCGGGCAATTTCCCCTTGCCGACCGCCTCGCACAATCCCGGCCTCCACCAACCGGGGCCCCGACACGGTCGCATCCACCAGCCCGTAGCCGGTGATGTTCAACCCCGGATCCACTCCTAAGATCCGGCCAACCTCCATACACCTCTCCTTATCGAAACCGCCCGGCCGGATGCCCCCGCCGGCCCTTATCCCAATCGCCGGGCCTGCTGAGAATTGCCGAGCCTGGTAACAACCGCCGGGGCTTATCGCCCCCGCCGGCCCTGAGAAAAACGGCGTGCATCGAGAACCCAGTGGCTCTGCGACTGACTCGGTCCTCGTCTGGCTAGACGGAGGTAGGGCGGCCGGTTACCTGGCAAAGCTCCATTCGGTTCCGGTGGGCCGGTCTTCCAGCCGGATGCCTAGTTTGCCCAGCCGATCCCGGATCGTATCCGCCGTGGCAAAGTCCTTTTTTTTGCGGGCCTCGGAGCGAAGATCGATCAGCACCTGGATCAGGTCTCGAACCAGGTGGTCGTCCGGTTGGGCGGCGATTTCCACCGGTTTTCGGAACACGCCGAATATCCCGCCCAATTCCCGGAGGGTGACGGTGCCCTGTCGGAGGGCGGCCAGCGCCTCGGGGGTTCGGGCCGACGGTTCTTCCAACCGGCACTCATCGATGTATTTATTAATCCGGCGGAGCAGATCGAACAGATGGCCCAGGGCTGCTCCCGTGTTGAAATCGTCGTCCATGGCCTCCAGGAATCGGCTACGCAAATCGGCCACCTCCTGGAGGAAAGGATTCTCGCCGGGCTGGAACTGGCCGTCGGCCCGCCGCGTGGGAACGGGCAACCGATAGGGGTCTTCCCCGGTAATTCGCCCAAACCGGCGGAAGAAACGATAGAAGGCCTCCACCGCAGCGCCCACCTCCCGGATTCGCTGCACGCTGAACTCAATCGGCCGACGATAATGCGTCCCCAGGATGAAAAACCGAACCACCTCCGGATGGAGATTTTCTTCCTTCAGCAGAAGGAGGAAGGATTTGGCGCCGTGTCGGCCGGCCAATTTGCCCGCCTCTTGGGCTTGGATGTCGTCTTCGGGGGTGGGAGTCGGTCGGCTCATCCGGCCCCCCACCTTGACCACCGCCTCGGCATCCTGCATCAGGCCGTTGTGCATCCAGTAGCGGACCATCGGTTTGCCATGCCGGGCCTCGCTCTGGGCAATTTCGTTCTCATGATGCGGAAAAATCAGGTCCAACCCGCCGCCATGGATGTCAAACGTCTCTCCCAAGAGCCGGGCACTCATCACCGAACATTCAATGTGCCAGCCGGGTCGACCCAATCCCCACGGGCTTGGCCAAGCCGGCTCTCCCGGTTTGGACCGCTTCCAGAGGGCAAAATCCACCACCGAGCGTTTCCGTTCGCTCCCCTCGCCGCCTTCGCCCTGCATGGAGTCCAAACTGCGTCGGCTCAACTTGCCATAGTCCGGCTTCTTCGACACATCAAAATACACATCCCCATCCGCCTCGTAGGCGAACCCCTTCCGAAGCAAATCCTCAATAAACTGAATCATATCCGGAATGTGATCGGTGGCCCGAGGAAAATGGTTGATCCCGTCCACCCCCACCGCCCGAAGGCATTCCATATAGTCGGCCGTCATCTGCTCGGCCAACTGCTGCATCGGAATGCCCATCTCCCGAGATCGGGCAATCAGCTTGTCATCCACATCGGTGATGTTCACCACCCAGGTTACTTCGTAGCCGTTATAGGTAAGATACCGTTTGATCGTGTCGAAAATGACCGGGCCGACCATGTGGCCGATATGGCTCGGCTTATACACGGTAGGCCCGCAGAGATAAATCCCCACCTTGCCCGGCCGAACCGGTTCCAACGGCTCTTTGGTCCGGGAAAGCGTGTTGTAAATCCGGATCATCGCCTCTTCCTTCACCACAGACCTCACCATTCCATCTTCTAAAAGGTACCATGTTAACCGACGGAAACAACTGGCCTCTCCCCCACCCGGGGAAAGACGAAAATGCTGGATTCCTGCTTTCGCAGGAATCACACACGGGCCCCTCCATTCGGCTAAAGTGTTCCGGAATGTTACGGGCAGTCCTTCGAAGGATTGGTGGTTTTCGTCAGTAGGGCGATGGCCTGGGCCATCCATAATTGCTCTCGGCCAATCGGGCCGATCCCTTCGCCGGTTTTGGCTTTCAGGCCGATCTGCTCCGGCGGAATTTGAAGCAGGTGGGCCAAGTGCTCTCGGATCTGGGGCCAATAAGGGGCCAATTTCGGACGCTCCAAATGCACAATACAGTCGATATTAACGATCTGCCAACCGGCGGATCGCACTTTTTCCAGGACCACTTGGAGCATTTCGGCCGACGAGCGGCCCCGGTTGGCCGGGTCTTCCGGTGGAAAATACTGGCCGATATCCCCCAGCCCAGCTGCCCCCAACAGGGCATCGGTAATGGCATGCAGTAGGGCATCGGCATCGCTATGGCCGACTGAATGCCTATCATGGGGTATATCGACTCCACCTATACGGAGGGGCCCGCCCATGGCTAACCGATGCGTATCATGCCCCAAACCTACCCGCCAGGACATCTCCTATCCTTTCAGGACATCTTTTATCCTTTTATCTATGCTTTCTGTTTTGTCTAATTTACCTAATCTATCTCCTCTAAGCAGCTCTCCTAAACCTCCTCTTTTAGCTGGATGTAGCACCAACCGGTACTCTCCAGACTGCCCAACCCCCCCAAAAAACCGGCCGTTTTCTTAAACGGGAAGGGCCTGGAAGCGGTGGGGGCTGCCGCCCGGCTGCCCATTTTCGGGAGAGCCTCGGATGGGCCGGTGATGGCCCGGTCCTCTTGCCCCGGTCCATTCCGGAGGGCTCCGCTTCAGATCGCTGAGGGATTATATTACCGAGGGCAGTGCTTTGAAAGGGGAAATTCCCAGCGCCGGCAGCCCAACAAAGCCTTGGCGGGCCAAAAACATCCCGTTTCCCAGGAGATATTCCCGATGGTGCCGGATTGGCAGACGAATAGGGTGTATTTTTCTCGGCTTTTGCCGAAACGGTTTCCGAATCTCTGGACAGAATTGGAAAAGACGCTGAAAGGCCACCGGGTGCCGGTCAAACTGTTGGACCATACCCGGGACATTTGGGCCAGGGATTATTGTCCTGTGCAGGTCGCACCGGGCCGATGGGTCAAGTTCCGGTTTGAACCCGATTATCTCGGGGATAATAAACATTTGATTACCACAGAAGAAATCTTGGAGCAATTGGAACATCTGGGCCAAATCCGGATGAGTCCGATTGTCTTAGAGGCTGTCCCGGAATTCCGTTTTTAGCCCGATGTACTACCAACCGGCGGCCCCCAGACTGCCAAAACCTCCTAAAACGGGCACTTTGGTAAATCGGAAGGGTTTGGCAACGGTCCGGGCCGCCGCCCAAGTACCACTTTCGGGACAGCCTCTTAGACGGTGGCAATGGAGTCGGTTCCCGCCGAAAAGCTATTCTGACCAGTAAAGTCTTCCAGGAAAATCCAGATTCTCCGAAGGCCACAGTCCGGGCCGAACTGGAGTGCCTACCGGAAGTGGAACTGATCTTTATCCCGGTGGGAAAAAAACGATCTCTTTGGCCATGCCGGCGGCATGGTCCGAGTTATCACACCCCATCTGGTGGTAATGAACGATTATACAGAACTTTTCCCTTTGTTGCACCAACAGCTCCGGCGCATTTTCAAGCGGCACCGTCTCGACGTCGAAGTGCTTCCCTATCCTCCGCCCAGGTCCTTTTCCTTCTTGGGCGTGCCTCGGAAAGACATCCCTATCCTGGCGGCCGAGGGCAACTACGTGAACTTCCTTCGGGTGGGCGATTTGATCCTTCTGCCCAGCTATGGCATCCCGGAGGATGAACTGGCCTGCCGAACCTTGGAGCGGCTCTGCCCGACGGTCAAAATCATCCCCCTGCCTGCCCGAGAACTGGCCGAGGAGGGAGGGGTGTTTCATGGTATCAGTTGGACGGTGCAGGTGGGCCCCTCGTAAAAGAGGCGCAGCCTGGGGCCCTCGTAAAAGCCGCCGCCTGGCCGGACCCGGAGCTCTACCCAACCGGACCCTCCAAGACCGTATGGACCTGGATCATGTTATGGGTTCGGCCGGTAACATCGGAGCCGGTCAGCAGCACCACGCGGTCGCCCGGTTGCAGGTAGCCGAGTTGGCGGCCTTTCTGGATGGCATAGGCCAACAGATCCGCACTGTTTTCTGTTGGCGCAGCCGGCAGCGGCACCACGCCCCAATAGAGGCACATCCGGCGCAAGGTGGCTTCGGAAGGGCTGGCCCCCCAGACCGGCACCCGAAATCGGTATTTCGACAGGCACAGGGCGGTCGCTCCGGTGGCGGTGGCCACCAAGAGCATTTTCGCTCCGAGTTGGTCGGCCAATTGTCCGGCGGCCCGCGCCGTGGCTTCCGTTACCGGGTCCCGTCCTTCGGCAATCGGTTCTGCAGGCGACGGTAGATAGGGCCGGTCGAACGGCTCCGTCGCCAGGGCGATCCGATGCATCATCTCCACGGCGGCCACCGGATTATGTCCCACGGCCGTTTCGGCCGATAGCATACAGGCATCCGCACCGTCCAGGATGGCGTTGGCCACATCGGTGGCCTCCGCACGGGTGGGCAACTGTTCATTTGTCATGCTCTCCAGCATCTGGGTGGCGATGATGACCGGTCGGCGCCATCGTCGGCAGGCGGCCACAATCTGCTTTTGCACGATGGCAATCTGGGCAATATCCGTCTCCACGCCCAGGTCCCCCCGGGCCACCATCACCGCATCCGCCGCCTGAATAATTGTATCTAAATGCTGGAGGGCCTCGGGTTTTTCCATTTTGGCCACAATCTGCGGCGCCGACGGATACGGCCGAAGCAATTCCCGAAGCATGGACACATCTTCCGGCCGACGCACAAAACTCAGTCCCAGAAAATCGACGCCTTGTTGGGCAGCCCATCGGGCACTGGCCGTATCCGCTTCGCTCAATGCGGGCAGACTGAGCCGCACACCGGGCAGATTCACCCCCTGTCGGCTTCGGAGGATGCCCGGTTGCACCACTTCGCATTCGACATAATCGGCCGATCGGCTTCGCACGAGCATGGCGACGGTGCCATCGGCCAGCATCAGGCGGTCGCCCACTTGCAGATCGTCGATCAATTGGGGATAGGTGGTCGTCAGTTCCCCAGGCAACAAAGGGCCATTGGACCGGACAAACCGCACCCGTTGGCCCATCTGGCAATGGAGTTGGCCACCAGGAATTTCTCCCAACCGAATCTTGGGGCCGGCCAGATCGACCAGAACGGCCACCGGTTGGCCCACCTGGCGGCTGGCCTGCCGAATCCGGTCCAGGGTCTCGGCATGTTCGGCCAGTTGGCCGTGGGCCGTATTGATCCGGAACACATCGACCCCCGCTTCGATCAAGCGGACCAGGCATTCCGGCGTCCGAGAAGCCGGCCCCACGGTGGCCACAATCTTCGTATGCGAAGCGGTCATCCGAGACATCTCCACCGCTGCCATCCCACGGGCTCCTTTAGCAACCCCCATCTGGCCAATAAGACCACAGGACCATACGCCCTCAGCCGGCCGTTTTTTATGGCCGAGGTACCTCGCCTCGGCCCATGTGGAGACAGCCTACGTATCGGCTGTTTCAGGCAGTATAATAGAAGAGGGACGGAAATGCCAAGATGGGACAGAAGCCGATGGGTGGAATAGGAATCATCTGGTTTGCGGGAAGTTATGGGGCGGCGTTGGGGCTGGAGGTGGTTCGCCTGTGGTTTGCCGGCCGGGTGCAGCGGGTGCTCCGGGTGGCTTTTGCCGGAGCCGGCCTGCTCGCCCACAGCATCTTTCTAGGCTACCGGGCGGCCACGGTGGTCGGTTCCCCGCTTTCCAGCGAGATGGATTGGTGCCTGTTGGCGGCCTGGTTGCTGGTGGCCATTTATTTAGTGTTTCTTTTTGTATATCCTCGGACGCCTTTTGGCCTGGTGCTTTTGCCGCTGGCCCTGGGGCTGATCGGGGCGGGCGGCTGGTGGGCAAGCCGACAACCCTATTCCCAACCCGCCGCCTCCCGCATCTGGGGCCTCATCCACGCCGGCGCCATCCTGCTGGCTACGGTAACCGTGCTGGTGGCCTTTGCGCTGGGCCTGCTGTATTTGCTGCAAGCCTA
>Ga0209809_1000793_pt1 | contig 27596 bp, 25 predicted proteins | sample YNPMSTMetaG_FD_186172 | JGI IMG/M metagenome (GOLD analysis project Ga0209809, IMG submission 186172) | Anoxygenic and chlorotrophic microbial mat microbial communities from Yellowstone National Park, USA - YNP MS-T MetaG (SPAdes) (version 2) ...
TCCGGGCCGTGGTGGTGGGCTTTCCCAATGTGGGCAAGTCTGCCTTGTTGAATCGACTTTTGGGACGGCGAGCCGTCGAGAGCGCCGCGCGCCCTGGGGTAACCCGGCAACTGCAGTGGGTACGGCTAGGGGGGGAGTTGGATTTGCTGGACTCGCCGGGCATCCTCCCGCCTTCGCTGCCGGATCAGCGGGCAGCCACGCTGCTAGCCATCTGCGATGACATTGGCGCTGCCGCCTACGACCCCGAGCGCGTAGCGGCCTACTTTGTGGATCAACTGCTGCAGGTGCAGCCCCAGGCCCAAGCTCTTTTGCAACAGCGCTACGGCTGGCTCGATCCAATCCCCCCTGGCAGCGTGGCAGTCCAGGAGCTGGCCCAACGGCGCTACCAAGGCGATACCGAGCGAGCGGCAAGGCAAATCCTCAACGACTACCGCAAGGGGTGGCTAGGGCCTCTAGCTTTGCAACTTCCTCCCACCTCTAGCCCCCCAGCAAGAGGCTAGCTTCATCTGTCTGTATATGTTGCTACGAGATGCGGCAGAGTGAGTGATACGATGGAACTAGAATACTAACACTGCGCCAGATTTTTCCCTGAGGTTTTTTGCAGCGCTTTTTGCCTTTAACCTGCCTGCGGACGAGTCAAGTTGGGGATAGGCTGTAAGAAACTCCAGGGAGTAGACCATCCTCCTTGCTAGATTCCCATGGGTCAGCCTGCTGTTGCCGCCAGCTTAGAAGGAGGCTTTGACCTAAACAACCTCGATTTTGAGGTGCCACGGTGGCTGTGTGCTTTGCTTTCTGGCGCTGAAGATCTCGGCGATGGGCTGCGATCCTACACGGCGGAAGAGGCAGATTTGCTGCGCCGGGCCTTCGAGTTTGCCTACTGTTTGCACAAGGGCCAAAAGCGGAAATCAGGGGATCCCTACATCGCCCATCCGGTGGCCGTGGCCAGCCTGTTGCGGGAGTTGGGGGGTGACGCCGTTACCGTAGCTGCTGGCCTTCTGCACGATGTTGTCGAAGATACGGAAGTTACCCTGGAGGCCCTAGAGGCCGAATTTGGCCCTGAGGTTCGCCTGCTGGTGGAGGGGGTAACCAAGCTTTCTCAGTTTAATTTCTCCAGCAAAACGGAGCAGCAAGCAGAAAACTTCCGCCGCATGTTTGTGGCCATGGCCAAGGATATCCGGGTCATTGTGGTCAAGTTGGCGGATCGCTTGCACAACATGCGCACGCTGCAATATCTGCCCCCCCACAAGCAAAAACAGATTGCAGCCGAAACTATGGAGATCTTCGCCCCCTTGGCCAACCGGCTGGGGATCTGGCATTTCAAGTGGGAACTGGAAGACTTGGCCTTTAAGTACCTGGACTACGAAGCCTATCGCCAGATTCAAGAGCTGGTCAACGCCAAGCGTAGCGAGCGAGAGGCAGAGATCCAAGCGTTTATTGAAGAGCTGCGGAAGCACCTCATTCAAGGGGGGCTAGAGCACTTTGAGATTAGCGGGCGGCCCAAGCACCTGTACGGCATCTACCGCAAGATGCAGCAGCAGCGCAAAGAATTTCACGAGATCTACGATCTCCTGGCCGTGCGGGTTATCGTGCAAACCGTGAGCGAATGCTACCGGGTGCTGGCGGTCGTTCACAACTGTTTTCGCCCCATTCCGGGTCGTTTCAAAGACTACATTGGCTTGCCCAAGGCCAACCGCTACCAATCTTTGCATACGGCTGTGATCGGCCTACAGGGCCGACCGGTGGAGGTGCAGATCCGCACCGAAGAGATGCACCGCGTGGCCGAATACGGCATTGCCGCCCACTGGAAGTACAAAGAAGCCGGCAGCACCCCCGTAAAGCCCGAGGAAGAGCGCTTTACCTGGCTGCGGCAACTGTTGGAGTGGCAAAACGACCTCAAGGACGACAAAGAATACCTGGACACCATTCGCGAGAACCTATTTGAGAGCGAGGTTTACGTCTTTACGCCCAAAGGAGACTTGCTGGCCCTGCCCCAGGGATCCTGCCCGGTGGACTTTGCCTATCGCATTCACTCTGAAATTGGGGATCACTGTGCCGGGGCGCGGGTGAACAACAAGATCGTGCCCTTGAATACCCGCCTGCGCAATGGCGACATTGTCCAAATCATCACCCACAAGAACGCCCACCCCAGCCTGGACTGGATCAATTTTGTAGCCACCAGCTCGGCCCGCAACCGCATTCGCCAATGGTTTAAGCGCTGCAATCGCGAGCAAAACATCGCCCGGGGCCGGGACTTGCTGGAGCGGGAGCTGGGCAAAACGGGGTTCGATGCGCTGCTCAAGTCGGAGCGGATGCAAAAGGTGGCCGAGAAGCTCAACTACACCAGCGTGGACGACCTGCTGGCGGCGCTGGGCTATGGAGAGGTCACCCCCACGCAGGTGCTCCATCGGCTGCAGGAGGTGAGCAAGCCGGCAGTCTCTCCCCCGCCAGAGGAGGGATCCCTTGAGGAAGCCAAGCTGCTGCTGCCGCGGGCCGATGGGAGCCGAGGTTCCAGCCGATCCCAATCTCCCATCCTGGGGGTGGAGGGTCTGAAACACCAGTTGGCCAAATGTTGCAACCCGCTGCCAGGGGATCCCATCCTGGGCGTGGTTACCCGCTTCAAGGGTATCACCATTCATCATCGCGATTGTCCGCGGGTGGCTCAGGTTCCGGGCGAGCGGCTGGTGCCGGTGCGCTGGAACGAGGAGCAATTACGGCAGAGCACCCAGATCTACCCTGTGGAACTGCGCCTGGAGGTCATTGACCGCGTTGGCGTGCTGCGGGACATCCTTTCCCGTCTTTCGGATCAGAGCATTAATGTGCGCAATGCCAGGGTGCAGACCTTTGCCAACCGTACGGCTCTGATCGATCTCTGTATTGATGTGCGGGACAAAAAACAGCTCGACCAAGTTCAGAGTCAATTGCGCCAGCTCTCGGATGTGCTGGTGTTGCGCTCCCGCCACTACCAGAACGGATCCCGCTGAAGAACTTCTAGGGTCTTTTTTTCGCTGGTTCGAGAGGAGGCGCCCATATTAGGATGATTGAGATGGGTAACCAATCTGAGCGGAGGATCCCGGCATGTCAGCAGCACAAGGTGGGCATCTTGCCCGATTCGGACAGCGGCTCTCTGGGGTGTTGTTACTGCTCTGTGTTTGCCTCAGCTTGCTCACCGGTGCCTGCTCCGCAGGCTCTAACTTGCGCGCCTACAGGGATCCTGGCGGAGCCTTTGCCTTTGCCTATCCCAACGGCATGGTGGCAGTGAACTTGGGGCCAGGGAAAGGGCCAGCGGTGCTTCTGCGCGACTTGGTCTACGAGACGGAGAACGTCAGCCTGATGATTGCCCCCTTTGATAAGGGAGAGACGATTGCCGATCTGGGTGGCCCGGACGAGGTGGGGCAATTGGTGGCGGAGAAGATCATCGCCCCGGAAGGCTCTGGTCGCTCGACCAAGCTGTTGGCCGCCGAAGCTTTTGAGCGGCAAGGCCGGCCCTACTACCTGTTTGAGTACCAAACCGATATCGGATCCCAGCTCCGCCACGAGGTAGTGACGGTAACCGTGCGCCACCATCGCCTCTATACTCTGACTGCCTCCACCCAAGAATCCCGCTGGCCGCAGGTGCAGGCTGCCTTCAGGAATGTGGGCCATTCTTTGAATGTCTCTTAAGACTTTTCTCCAAGATTTTTTGAGAATCTTAGCTGCTCTAGGAAGCCTCAGCCAAGGCAGGCCTGATTGCAGAAATTGCATCAATGCCCAATCCATATAAAGGTTGTACCAATTGAGATCGATTTGGCTCTTCAGATCCCAGGCGAGACATCTGCTGCTAAAACGGTAATGTTTTAAATCTGCAGAGATGGGCTTCTATCCCCCTTCAGTCTGGTCTATGACCGTATACGTGGTTCAGATCAGCGACCTGCATCTGTTTGCCAAGCCGCACCAGCGGCTGTTGGGGGTGGACACGGAGACCTCTTTCCTGCAGGTGCAAAAGGCCATTGCCGCCTTGGATCCCTTGCCCGATCTGCTGCTGCTCACCGGGGATCTCGCCCAGGATGGCAGCGCCGCCGCCTATGCCCGTTTGCGGGAGCATCTGCGAGCTCTTCCCATCGACACCTATTGGCTGGCGGGAAACCACGATCGCCTTCATAACATGAACTCAGAGCTCTGCGCCGAGCGAGTACACCGGGAGAAAAGCTTCAGCCGAGAGAACTGGAGCTTTATTTTGTTGAACTCTCTGGTGCCGGGCAAAGACAGCGGCTACCTAACGGATGGCGCCTTGCTGTGGCTCCGCCAGGAGCTGCAGCGCAGCCAGGCTGCCCAGAACCATGTTCTCTTGGCCCTGCATCACCCCCCCTTCTCGGTGGATTCCGACTGGCTGGATCAGAGTGCCCTGCAGCAGCCGGAGCGGCTGTTTCAGGTTTTGGACGAGTTCGACCACATTCGCCTGGTGATCTTCGGCCACATCCACCAAGACCTGCACCGCCGCCGGCAGGGGGTCGATTACTTTGCCTGTCCCTCCACCTGTGTGCAATTTCGCCCCAAAAGCTCTCGGTTTAGCCTGGACGTGATCCCCCCGGCCCTGAGGCAGATATGGCTGGAGCAGGATGGCAGCTTCAAAACCCAGGTGCAACGGGTGGAAGCCGCCCTGCAAATGCCCAACCTAGCTCTGAAAGGGTACTGAAAGATCCCCCTCTCAGCCGACGGCAACCCTCCCCCCTCGAGCGCCTTTGGGCTCTCTAAGCTATTGATATTGATTGGCGCTGTGGCCCCTCTGGGAGGGAGATCTGCCCAGACCCTTGCCATCTTTTGAAGGCGATGGAAAGAACTCTAGAAGAAATTAACCGGCGCATTGCCAAAGGCCAGGTGCGGGTGTGGACGGCCCTGGAAGCCAAGGCCAAGCTGGCCACCCTCAGCCTTGAGGAGGCCTTTGAGCAGGTGGATGTGGTAACCACGGGCACCTTTGAGCCGATGGAGTCGTCGGGGGCCATCCTCAACCTGGGCCATACGGATCCGCCGATCAAGATTCGCCAGGCTTGGCTAAATGGGGTGCCCGCCTATGCCGGCTTTGGCGCCGTGGATCTTTACCTAGGGGCAGCCCAGCCCAGCGAGCAAGCCGATCACCCCTACGGGGGCGGCCACGTTATCGCCGATCTGGTGGCCGGCAAGCGGGTGCACCTGCGGGCTGTTGGCCAGGTAACCGACTGCTATCCCCGCGCTGACTACGAGACCACCCTGACGCGGGATCAGCTCAACCAGTTCTACCTGTTCAACCCCCGCAACGCCTACCAAAACTTCATTGTCGGCGTCAACGGCGGGGATCGGCCCCTGTACACCTATTTGGGCCTGCTGGAGCCGCACCTGGGCAATGCCGTCTATTCCAATCCAGGTGAGCTCTCCCCCCTCCTCAACGACCCCCTCCTGCGCCGGGTGGGGATCGGCAGCCGCATCTTTCTGGGGGGCGGCATCGGCTACATCGCCTGGGAAGGCACCCAACACTTCCCGCGGCAAAAACGGCTGCCCAACCAAACCCCCATCGGCCCTGCCGCCACCTTGGCCCTCATTGGCGACGCCAAACAGATGCAAGCCGAATGGGTGCGGGGCTGCTACTTCCGCAACTACGGCCCCAGCTTGATGTTGGGGGTTGGGATCCCCATCCCCATCCTTTCCCCCGCCGATCTGGAGCCCATCGCCATCCGGGATGAGGAGCTGGTGGCGCCGGTGATCGACTTTTCCATCCCCCGGCGGGTGCGCCCCACCTTTGGCCTGGTGAGCTATGCCCAGCTCAAATCCGGCCACATCACCCTCAACGGCCGCAAGGTGCGCACCGCTCCCCTGGCCAGCCTGCGCCGCTCGATGCAAGTTGCTGAGATCCTCAAACAATGGATTGTAAGCGGTCAGTTTACGCTCACCCAGCCGGTTGCTCCCCTATCCTTGGATCGGGAGTTTCTCGCCCAGAACCCCCACCCATAGTAGGAATCCCCATCTCCCAAACCGGCCATCGGATCCCTGGCAAGGGGTTGTCTTCCAGGCAGTTGCCGCTACCATTACGCCTTAGGTGTTGCCGACAAACGCTCCCTGGGGGAGGGGAGCCGCTATCCGCAAGGGGGAAAGACATGTTCCGGCGTATTGCTGTTGGCTCTGCGGTGTTGGGATGGCTCTTGGCCCTGCCCGGCCACGGCTTTGGGGAGCGGCGGGTCGTGCCCGATACCCCCTTCTACTTCGACAACCACTACTTTGATCGCTACCCGGATGCAGTGGTGGTGAGCGTGGTCAACGGTGACACGCTGGTGGTGCAGGTCGAAGGGGAACAGAAATTGCGCCTCATCCGCCTGGCCGGGATCCAAGGTCTTAGCCCGGAGGAGGATCCCTTTTACCAGCAAGCAATTGAGCTGATGCGGGAGCGCATCCTGCACCGCACCGTCAAGCTGGAAGGGGATAAGCTGCTGCGCAATGTGGATGCCACCGGCTTGGTGGAGGCCTACGTCTGGCTGGAGGGCCAGCAGATGAACGCTATGCTGGTGCGCAACGGCCTGGCCCGCATCGCTCCCTACAGCCACAACATCAAATACGACAGCTACTTCGGTGGCCTGCAAAAAAGAGCCCGCCAAGAGCGCCTCGGCATCTGGAGCCGCCTCTGACGCCTTGGATAGCTCTAGACTGGGTTTACTGGGCACTCTGAGAGACGTCTGCCTGCTTTGAGGGTTAAATCCACTCCGGCTTCCCGGGATCCCAATCGCTGGCTGAGGCGGCTGCCTTTGGTGACCGGCCTTCTGGGCAGCGTCCTTGTGCTGGCCAATCGCCTGCTGTTTACGCCGGAGTTGCTGGCCAGCCAGTCCCGCTCCGACGCCTTGGGGATCCTCCTCAGCGCTGTTTTGATCTTGACCGGCCTGCTGTGGCAGCAGATCCAGCCGCGTCCTCCCCAGGCTGCCCCCCTGCAGGGAAGTCCAGGTTGCGACTGGCACCCGGATCTGTCCGAGAGGGAAAAACTGGAGCTGGCCTGGGCTTCCCACACCCTGCTCAGCACCACCGCCGCCCGCACCGTGGTGATCTGGGTGGAGGGGCGCACCCTGCTGCAGCGGGGGATCCTGGCCAGCCCCGGCCACTTGCCCTCCCTGCAGCTTCAGGGCACCCTGCAGCAGGTATTGGAGACACGTCAGCCCCTCTACCTGGGGGATCTGAGATTTTTCCCCGCCCGCGCCGAGTTCGACGGCCTGTTGCCCCCCGGATCCCAGGCAGTTCTCTGCCAGCCCATCGGCCAGAGGGGATGCCTCATTTTGGGCAGCGACAGGCCGCGCAGCTTCAGCCGCCAGGAGCGGGCCTGGGTTGCCGCCATCGCCGACAAACTGGAAGCCCTATTTGCCTAGCTCCCCTCTCCCAGGGGGAGAGGGGCTGGGGGTGAGAGCTAAGCGGCGCTCTCCAGGCTCACCTGAAACACCTCGCTAAAGGCCTTCTCGACCTTGTAGCCGGAGTCGATGGTTTCCAGCGGATCCTTGCGCAGGCGGTGGCGCAAACACAAGCTGATGACCCGGCGAATATCGGCAACGGTGACCTCGCTGCGCCCCTCCAGAGCTGCCAACGCCTTGGCTGCCCGGTTGGTGACGATATCGCCCCGCAGCCCATCCACCTCCAGCGCCGCACACACGCCGGAGATCTTCAGGCGCAACTCAGGATCCACCATCACAGTCGGCAAGAGGTGCTGGGCCTTTTCAATGCGCTCCCGCAGGCGCTGCTGGGCCTCGGCGTATTTGGCCAGAAAAGCCTGGGGGTCGGCGTCGAACTGGCTGCGCTCCTCCACGATCTGCACTCGCAGGGCCGGATCCCGCACCGTCTCGATGCGGACAAACATGCCGAAGCGATCCAAGAGTTGGGGCCGCAATTCTCCCTCTTCAGGGTTGCCGGATCCCACCAGGACAAAGCGGGCCGGGTGGCGAATGGAAATCCCTTCCCGCTCCACCGTGTTCCAGCCAGAGGCCGCCGCATCCAGCAAGACATCCACCAGGTGGTCGTCCAGGAGGTTGACCTCGTCCACGTAGAGGATGCCGCGGTTGGCCTTGGCCAAGAGCCCCGGCTCAAAAGCCTTCACCCCCTGAGACAAGGCGCGCTCGATGTCGAGAGTGCCGCAGACCCGGTCTTCCGTGGCTCCCAGGGGCAGATCCACCATCGGCACCTGGATCCAGGTGGTTTCCAGGGTTTCCCCCGCCTGCAGGCGCTCCCACACCTGGTCGCTCATCAGATCCCGCTGCCGCGGGTGGCTGTTGAACGGATCCCCCTTGACAACCTCGATCTGGGGCAGCAGATCGGCCAAGGCGCGGATGGTGGTGGACTTGCCCGTGCCGCGATCCCCCATGATCAGCACCCCGCCGATGCGGGGATCGATGACGTTGAGGAGCAGGGCCAACTTCATCTCCTCCTGGCCGACAATGGCGGTAAACGGGAAAACCGGGCGACGTTCCAAGTTCATAGAGGCAACAACGAGCATCTACCCCCATTATCCCAGAGGCCACTCCCCCTGGGCCGTCGAGATGGGCAGGAAAGAGATGGAAAGGCCGCACCAGGAACCTCAAGGCCGCTTTTCGGTCAAATAAAAAGCAGGCTCTGGGATCCCTGGCCTTTTGCCGGGAAAAACAGATAGCATCAGAGCCTATACCCGGAGTGGGTTGAAGCTGGGTAAAGGCGAGAGCTACACCAAAGTAGGGAGGATCCCAAAAGCGCCAGCAACCCTGTTGAAGACCAGTTATCGGGTGGGGAGATAGCAGCGGTGTCAGGTCAAGCAAGTCGGAGACGGTGGACAGCATTCTCCATGCCCAACTTGGCCCAAAAAGGGCTGGTGGGCCTGATCTGGGCCTGTACTTGGATCCCTGTCTTGGGCATTTCCCTTGCCGTAGCCCAAACCCCGGCCACCTCTCTGGTTTTGACCGATGAACAGGTCGCCAAGTACGCCCGCATCGTCCTGGAGATGGAGCCCCACCGACAACAGGCCCAGCAGCGCTCCCAGGCCACCGCGGATCCGGCCAGCAAAGATCAAATCCGGCGGGAGTTCATTCGCACCGCCACCGAGATCATCACCCGCCACGGCATGACCGTGCCCGAATACAACCGCATTACCTTGTGGATTCGCTCCGAAGAAGGCAAAACCCTCCGACATCGCATCGAAGCCGAAATCCTGCGCCTGCAAAGCGGGGATCCCAGCGTGAGCCCTAGCCCCAAACCCTAACCCCCCTTGGATCCCCTGCAGCGCTTTGGCCTGGATGTGACGGAGGACGGAAGATAGCGGTAGGCTGGAAGCGGAGGTCAGTGCTCGTCCGTAGAGAGCGGGGGGAGAGCGATGAACGAGCCTATGTCGCCGTCAGTACGGGTGGCTGTCGAGCGCATGAAGTCTCGCTTGCGCCTGACGCGCCGCTTCGGGTTCTGGTTTCAGGCGGTTCTGGGGGCAACAGCTCTGCTGCTCTGGCTGGGATTTTTGGTTGGCCAGAATACCCTCTATCGCGACGACTCGACGGGGGCCTTTATCGCCTTCTGGTTTACCCTGTTTACCCTTCTAACCCTGGCAGCCGGTCTCTTCTTTAACTGGCGCTACCTGCTCCAGGCGGAGCGCCGCTCAGTATCCGCCGCTACCCCAAGCCAGTTGGATCTGCCCAAGCAGTTGCAATGGGTTACCTATGTCAGCCTGACCGGCGCTTTCTTGGCCCTCATCGCTATGGAGGCGCAGGTGGGAGAGCTGCTGGTGCGGCTGTTTACCCGCACGCTGAGCACCCAGACGGCAGGAGTGCTGCTGCTGGCTGCCAATATCAACGTTACCTTTGCCCACTTCGTCTGCTTGGCAGGGGTGCTCTGGATTACCGGCGCCCTCGACCGCGAGCCCTGAACCCCAGCCAGCCAGTCTCAGCTTTGCAAGGCAGAGAATCAGGCCTGCGGCGCAGCGGCCTGCCCCAAACCTGCCCCAACTAAAACTACCCCCCCGCCAGAACAAGAGGGGTAAGCAAAAGCAGTCCCAAAGTCCGTAGTTGCCAATCGCAGATTCCGAGGGCTTCACTTAAAGCCCACCGCCGCCTGCCAAACAAAAGCCAGCAGGAAAAACAAAACGGGGATAATCGGCAAAATGTCGATCAGGGGATCGAACAACTCATAGCCTTCTGGCAAAGCCGCCAGGAGCATCATCGCAGGCATGACAACAAACCTCGACAAGAAGGAAGTGGAGCTGGAGAAACTGCTCTTTTTCAGGATTGATAGAGAGTTTAACATTGCCGGGCGGAGATTCCCGCTAAGGTCAAGAAATGTAAACGGAAAATGCCTCAGAGAACCCCCATATTGGAGAGGCCCAAGATCACCCCCACGCCCAGCAGATGGCCGAAGCTGGCGACCCCCAGCACTTCCGGCCAGGTCATCCCCAACACAGGCCCGGTTTCTGAAGCCACACCCGAAGAGGACTTGAAGCTTAGGTAGGCCAGCCCTGTGCAGAGCAGGATAATCACCGCGCTCAGGGGAGACCAAGGGCTGGTTTGGGCAGTCATAGCCAACGGCGCAACAATGGGCAGCATGGTTTTCCTCCTCAGCTCAGGTTAACCGCCCCCTAGATTACCCCCATTCCGCAACTCCCAAAGGGATCCCCACATGAATTGCAACAGAGGCCGCAACAAAACCTCACACTGTGGCTTCTTCTGGCCTCATGGCCGATCTACCCCTCGCCGGGAACGGTCGAGACGGGCTGGAGTTGGCAAGAAAAATCCGGCCTGGGCCAACGAGGGGAGCAGCTCTCTGCCGTATACTAACGAAAGTTAACAAATTGTTCTCTTCCCCCGCTTTTGAGGTGATGACCTGGCTTTGTTGCCTTAATCCATCCTCACCGTCTGCGCTGTGCACACCCAAGGATGGCTGCCGATGACTGCTGCTGCGACTCCGCAACCGGATCCCAAGCCTTTTGCGTTACCCCGTGAGCTGTTGGGGCCGCCGCCAGAATTTTGGAATCCCACCCTGCTGATGTTTTTGGCGGCGGTGGCGCTTTCGGCCTCTTGCTTTGGCGGGTACGCCTTTTGGCATTGGCCCCGCTGGCTGGTGTTTTGGCTGAATTTTGTCGCCCTGTATGTTCTGGGCACAGTGATCCACGATGCCTCGCACGGCTCGGCCCACCGCAACCGCTTTTTAAACGAGGCGCTGGGCCATGGCTCTGCCCTGTTACAGGGCTTTGTCTATCCGGTCTTTAAGCGGGTGCACATGCAACACCATGCCCACGTCAACCATCCCGAAGACGATCCCGATCACTATGTGTCTACGGGCGGGCCGCTGTGGCTAATTGCGCCGCGCTTTTTCTACCATGAGGTGTTTTTCTTCAAGCGGCAGCTCTGGCGCAAAGGTCGCTGGGATCTGCTGCAATGGGGGCTGAGTCGGCTGGTGGTGATCCTAACGTTTGCGCTGGCCATTCACTTTGGCTACACCGACTACATCATGAACTATTGGCTGCCCCCCGCCTTTATTATGGGCTTCTTGTTGGGCCTGTTTTTCGACTATCTGCCCCATCGCCCTTTTCAATCCCAAGAGCGGTGGTACAACGCCAGGGTTTACCCTGGCTGGCTGACCAATATTCTGCTGCTGGGGCAAAACTATCACTTGATCCACCATCTCTGGCCCTCGGTTCCCTGGTACAAGTATCAGGCGGCCTACTGGGCGGCCAAACCTGAGCTGGACGCGCGTAACTGCCAGCAAACGCTGGGGATCTGGGAGAGAGGGGAGTTTTGGAGCTTTTTGTACGACGCGCTGATTGGCCTGCACTGGCACAAGCCCAACGGGCCAACCCGTTCCGCTGCGCCAGCCGATCCAGAATCTGCGGGATCCGCTGCGGATCTGAGGCTTAGTTAACATGGTCTTGCCGACGCTGCGGATCCCTCAGTTGCTGCTGTTTGTGGAGGCGGCCAGCTTGCTGCAGGACACCAGCCAGGTTCTCTTACAGGCCGGTCAGGCGACGGCGGATTTGCCAGAGGTGATTGCGGAAGCGCAAGCGCGGGCGGAAGCCCAATTGCAAACCCTTGGGATCCCGGCAGAGTTGCGGGCGCACGCCCGAGGGATCCTGAGGCTGACTTCGCCGCCGCAGGTGCTGGCCTACCTGCAGGATTTGTTGGACAGGGGATCCGGCCCCGATTTGGAAGCCTTTTTGGAGCAGGCGGGATCCGGCTCTACCCTGTTGCGCTTTCCGCCCCTGTTGGTGGGGGCTGTGGCTTTGCAGGTGTTGCTGGAGCGGCTGGATTTTTCTCCGCAAGAGAAAGCTGTGTTGCAAGCCCAACGGGATCAATGGGAACAGGCCCTGGCAGAATTGGCCGCTCGCCACAAGGTTTCCCCAGAGCCGCTGCGGGCTGCTGCGGAGACAGCGCTGCGGGCTGCCTCAGCAGAAGAGCTGCTGCAACTGGGGCAGGATCTCTTTCAAGATCTCCAGGATCTCGCCGGGGCCGATTCTGAGCCGGAAGCCGAGTCTCAGGTGGAGCTGGCGGGGCCTCTGGTGTTCCTGATGGTGGCCGATCACCTGTTGGCCCAGACAGAGCATCCCCTCACCCCGGAGCAGCGGCTGGACTTACAAATCAACCGCGCCGAGGCAGAAAGCCGCCTTTTGGCCATGCAAAAGCTGGGCCGTCTTGAAAACTTGGCGGAGCAGCGGGCTTACATTCGCTCCTGGATTAACCAAACTTCTGTACCGGATTTGCTGCGGGCCTTGGATCGCTTTTTTGCGGCGTCTGAACCCAACGCGTGAGGCCTGCAGATCACCAGAGGTTCCGTATCCTCTATGCTGGAGGCAAAGGGATCCCGCTTGAGGCGCGAAAGTGGACTGGGGCAGCCTATTTTGGATTTTTTTGATCTTCAGCTCGTTGCAACCCCTGTTGAACCGTCGCGCCCAGGAGTTTCGCCGTTTGTTGGCGATCCGGGAGTTGGAGCAGAAGCGGGGCAGCCGGGTGATTTTGCTCATCCACCGCCAGGAGTCGATTAGTTTTTTGGGGATCCCGGTTTCCCGCTACATCAGCATCGAGGACTCGGAGCAGGTTTTGCGGGCGATCCGCCTCACCCCGCCCAACACCCCCATTGATTTGATTCTGCACACCTCTGGCGGCCTGGTGCTGGCCACCGAGCAAATTGCCCGCGCCCTGATCCGGCACCCGGCCAAGGTGACGGTGTTTGTGCCCCACTACGCCATGTCGGGGGGGACGATGCTGGCCTTGGCCGCCGATGAAATTGTCATGGATGCCAATGCGGTGCTGGGGCCGGTGGATCCCCAGTTGGGCGGCTATGCTGCGGCCAGTATTCTGCAGGTGGTGGCGGAAAAGCCCATTGCCGAGATCGACGACCAGACTCTGATCCTGGCAGATCTGGCCCGCAAGGCGATGCACCAGGTGCAGAACTTTGTGCGGGAGCTGCTCAAGGACGATGTGCCCAAGCGCAAAATTGCCCCCGAACGCATCGAGCCCCTCATCCAGGCCCTGACCAGCGGGCGGGTGACCCACGACTACCCGATTACGGCTGAAGAAGCGCGGGAGCTGGGCCTGCCCATCTCCACCGAGTTGCCGCCCCAGATCTACGCCCTGATGGACTTGTACCCCCAGGCCAGCATGGGCCGTCCTTCCGTGCAGTACATTCCCACCCCCTACGATTCCCGCCCCTCTCCACCCGGCGGCGGGTCTCGCTAGGGCGAACTCTGGGCGTAGGTGTCTATGGCTTCTCGACGCAACCCTTCCGCCCGCCGAAACAGCTCTTGCCCAGTGTGCAGGTGGCGATCGTCAAAGTTCAGCGGGAAATAGCTCAGCTCCTCCAGGGCATCTTCCAAGTGGTTGAGGGCATAGTAGAGGCGAGAAGCCACCCCCCCTAGGCTGCTGGGATTGGGAAGGCGGCGAAAGATCTGCTGAGCTTGGGCCAGTTTCTGCGTACACTCCTCCAGATACAGGCCAAAGGCCTCCAGCAAATCGGGATCAAAAGGATCTGCCGCTAAGGCATTTAACTGCGGCTTGAGAGAAGACAGTAAAGGCCCCAAAACTCGGTTCAGAGGAGTGTAGACCTGCCGAATCCAGGCTTCGCGGGCAATAGCCTCCTGGCTGACCGTCTCCGAGGGGGAGCCCGTCGGCTGAGGGTGGCGCGAGGCCCAGCTAGCGCGCAGTTGTCGGTCGTACTCGCGGCGGGCTTGCGGATCCTTGAGCACCGCGTAGGCGGCGTTGATCTGGCGAATGCGTTCAGCAGCAGCCCCGTCTTTTTTGGCCAGCAGGCTGTCGGGATGGTGGTACTTGACCAAACGGCGATAGGCAGACTTGATCTCCGCTGCCGTCGCCAGCACCGAAACCCCCAACACTTCGTAGTGGGAAACTGCTTCAGACCCGCTCCCCATCATTTCGTTCTCAGGACAAACGCTCATATTGTACCTGGAGCCTACAATAAGGGTGAGTTTTCCGGTGCTGCCCCATGCCGTCCTCCCCCCATCCCCTCAGCGCCCTCTTGGGGGCTGCCTTTGCTGCCAGTTTGGGCTATGGGTTCCTACAATTGCTGCTCTCGATGCTGGCCAAGTTGCCGCCCATCGACCTGGAAAGCGGATCCCTGGCGCGGGGGATCAGCATTCTGGTGCGCTACCTGCTGGTGGGATCCGTTTCCCTGATCGCCTTCATGTTTTTCATGGTGGGCTTGGGGCTGGCGGCCTACTCGGTGCAGTTGCTGGGGGAAAGGCTGACCTCCTCCCGACGCTAGCTCTAGAAGAGCTGTGAGCCTGCTGGCCAACAGATCGCGCCGGAGGCTACCCTCCAGCCTCTCGCTCAGGTTGGACACTAGTTTGACCAAAACCTTGGCGGCGCAGGCCCCGCGCCCTCTTTCATCCCTCCGTATACGGGGGGGAAAGAAGGAGGCGTGCGGTGGCAATCTCACCGGTACGTCTGCGTAGCTCGCGATGAGCAAGAAAGAATTCCCGCCCCTTGGGGCTGGGGAGAACGTCAATCATTTGACAGGTGCGGTTGCAGGCGCTGGCTGACCAAGGTGCGCCCCTCTTGGGTGTAGAGCTGCCAGTAGTTCCAGTAGTTGCCAAAGACAGACTTGACATAGCCACGGGTTTCGGCGAAGGGGATCTGCTCCACAAATTCATCGGGATCCTCAAAGCCGAAGCGGCTCAGCCACCTGGCCACGTTGCCGGGGCCGCCGTTGTAGCTGGCCAGGGCCAGGAGGGTGTTGTCTTGGTAGGTGCGGTGGGTGTAGTCGAAGTACCAGGATCCCAGGTGAAGATTGTCGGCGGGGTTGGTGAGGCTGTACTGGGCTAGGCCGATTTTTTGGGCAATCCAGCGGCCGGTGGCAGGCATCACCTGCATCAGGCCCAGCGCTCCCGAGGCCGAGACGATCTCTGGCTCAAAGCGGGATTCCTGGCGGATCAGGGCCGCCACCATCAAGGGATTGAGGTTAAATTGCCGCGACCAGCGGGCCAGGCCGGGCTGGGCGTAGGGATCCCTTTCCCAGGTGTTTTCTGGGCTGGCGTAGTAGTGCAGCGGGTAGATGGCCTGCCAGAAATCCTGGCGCTGTCTCAGGGTCGGCAGCAGCGGGTCGGGCTCGGCGCTAAAGCGCAGGGCAGCCACCTGGTTGATGCCCCGCAGGTGCTCGCCGGCGTTGTTGCGCAAAATGCCGCTGGCAAAGCGCTCGGCCACGCTCATCTGGCCGGGATCCCGTTGCAGCAGAGCCATTTCCCCCTGCCAGCGCTCCCAGGCCAGTTGGCCAGCGCCAATGAGATGCAGGGTCTGGGTAGCCTCGGAAACGGCGGGCAAAGGTTGGCGAACGGGCTGAAAATCCACCTCAACCCTTTGGCGGCCGCTGGAGAAATCTCCTACTGGCCAGCCCAGTTGCGCCGCCGCCCGCCAGGCGTAGTAGGTGTGGGGAAACTGCCGCAGCACCTGCTGATAGGTTTGCCGCGCCGCAGCCACCTCCCCCAGCCGTTCCCGCCATTTGCCGGCCCAGTAGAGCAGTTGCGCCCCCATTTCCGTATCCCGCTGGGCCAAGCCAATCTGCTGGGCTAGAGCAATGGCTTGGCTGAGATTGCCCGTTTGCGCCTGGCGCCAAGCCACCGTCCAGGCGGCGGTGGCCGCGGCTTCGCTGACTGGGAAGCGCTCCCAAAGGGTCTGCCGCACCGCCTGGGCCGATTGCGGGCTGCCGTTGCGGTCATACAGTTGGCTGAGGCTGAGCAACGCTTCTGGAGCTTCTCTATCCGAGCCGGATCCCACCTGGCGAAGCAAGTCGATCGCCGTCGGCAGGTCGCTCAGTTCCGCCAAACGGCGGCGGGTGAGAGAAGCCTCTGGCCCATCGGGAAACTGTGCCAGCAGCGCTTGGTAAGCCGCTTTGGCCTGGGGAAACTCCCGCGAGATCTGGTGGCTGCGCCCCTGGCGGTAGAGATTGCGAGAGGTGGTGGGGGCACGCCCGTAGGCGCGGGCGGCTTTGCCGTACTCCCGCTGCTCCCAATAGGCATCGGCCAGGATCTGCCAATCGGAGGCCGTGAGGGATCCCTCTTGGGCTTGCCGCCAGCGATCCAGCAGCGGCGTTAACCCAGGGGTTTGCGGGTGGTGCAAGGCCAGATCCCGCAGCAGGTCATACCGGTCAGGATCCAGCTCCAGCAGGTGCTTGAGGGCGCGGGCCGTCAGGGGGTGGGTGGGAAATTGCCGCCGCAACTGATCCACCTGGCCCATTCCCCAGAGGGCGTAGGCGGCCACCGGGCTGTGGGGATACTCCTGCAAGATCTTGGGCCACCAGATCTGGCGGGCTGTTTCTCGATCCCCCAGCTTTTCATAAGCCTGAGCCCTGAGCTTCCAGATCTCGTCGGTGAGAACTGGCAGCTTTTCTTCCAAGCCCTGCAGGTGCTCCAGGGCCGCTTGCGCTTGGCCGGCCTGCAGGGCTTTGTAGGCGCGCAAAAAGGCGGCGCCAGAAGTCGAGCTCAGGGGTGCTGGAGGCGCCGCCGCCATCTCGACAGGTTCTGCCCAGGAGGAGGCGTAAAAGCCCCACAGGACGCCGCCCAGTACTCCGCCTGCTGCTAAGGTCGCGGCAAGCCATCGCCTCCAGAGTTGCCGGTGGCTTGTTCTGCTCTGCATGCCTCCCTTCCCCAGCGTCCTTGACTAGGATACCCAATGGGGAGGCGCTGAGCCAGGACAAGTAACCTCAACGAGGAGGAGGCCAGTTGGCAATGGGAACCGGCTCGATAAGCTCCGCCAAGGGAAACCCTAGGATCTGGGCGTAGAAATAAAGCTCTGCCTCCAGGGCCCGTTTGAGGTTGGCTGCCTGGCGAAAGCCGTGCTGCTCACCGGCAAAAGGGACATAGGCCACCGGGATCCCCTTGGCCTGCAGGGCAGCCACCATCCTCTCTGCTTGGTTGGGAGGGACGATGGCGTCCTCCAGGCCTTGAAAGAAGATAACGGGGCAGTTGAGACCCTCCAGGTGGTGGATGGGAGAGCGCTCCCGGTAGAGATCCCGCCGCTCCGGGTAGGGGCCAATTAAGCTGTCCAAGTAGTGGGACTCAAACTTGTGGGTCTCCTGGGCTAGGGCCTCTAGATCGCTCACCCCGTAGTAGCTGGCGCCGGCCTTGAAGACGGTGTGAAACGTCAGGGCCGCCAGGGTGGTGTAGCCGCCGGCGCTGCCGCCGCGAATGAGCAGCCGCTCCCCGTCCACCTTGCCCTGGGCTGCCAAGAATTGGGCCCCAGCGATGCAATCTTCCACGTCCACAAGGCCCCAGCGGCCCTTGAGGGCCTCCCGGTAGGCCCGCCCATAGCCGCTGCTGCCGCGGTAGTTGACATCCAAAACGGCAATCCCGCGGCTGGTCCAGTATTGGATCCCCAGGTCGAGCACGGCTGCCGTCGCCCCTGTGGGCCCACCGTGGCTTTTCACCAGCAGGGGTGGCTTTTCGCCAGCAGGGGCAACAAAGTCTCGGTTTTTGGGGGGATAGAAGAAGGCGTAGGCCACTTCCTTGCCGCCACCGGTGGGAAAAACAATGGGCTCTGGGATCGACAGATAGTCGGGATCCACCGCCACGCTGCTGGAACGGGCCACCACCTCCACTTGGCTGGAGGGTAAGTCTAGGCAGACCAAGGCAGTGGCTTCCGTCGGGGATCCGGCCAGGAAAGCGGCTTTTTCCCCACTTACCTGCAGATTGTGGATCTCGGTGTAGGGCAAAGGGATCTCTTCCTGTTGCCCCGACTGGGGATCCAGGTAGGCCAAATGGCACAGACCCCCCTGTTGGTAGCAGGCCAGAATGCGCCCATCCCCAGCAAAGCCGTAGGTGCTCAGGCCAAACACCCACTGCGGCTCTCCAAACTCCGCTTCCATAGGACAGAGGGGGAGGGGGCCCTGGGGATCCCAGCGATAGAGGTTCCACCAGCCGCTGCAATCGGAAACAAAGTAGAGATCCCCTTGCGGTGACCACTGGGGCTGGAAGATCGACTCGGCAGGGCCACCGGCCAGCTTTTGAGGTTCTCCCAAGCTGCCGTCAGGGTTCACCTCAGACCGCCACAGCTCTGTGCCGTCCCAGGGCATTTGGGGGTGATCCCAGGTCAGCCATACCAAGGTCTGGCCGTCTGGACTGAGGCGCGGGCTGGCGTAGAAGTCGTGCCCAGAAGCCAAAATCTGCTGGGATCGACTTGCTAAGTCAATCGAGACAAGGCTGTTTTCCGGCTCTCCCTGGCGGCTGTGATCTTCCCGCACACAGAGGATGCGTCCACGCGCCCGATCCACCACCCCATCTGCATAGCGATAGGGGCCTGCTTCCGTCAGGGGCTGGGGATCTGAACCCGGCAGCAGGCGGTAGAGCCGTTGGTCAGCGAAGTTGCAAAAATACACTACCCCTGCCGACACCCAATAAGCTCCACCCCCATACTCATGCACCCGTGTCCGCACATTGAAAGGTGCCGGTGTCAGCTCCACCAGGATCCCGTCGGCAGAGCGCCGCATCAACACATTGCGCCCTTTTTCTTGCGGGCGACCCTCCGTCCAGTAGAGATCCCCCTGATCCCAAACCATCTGTCCCAAGCGCAGGGATCCCGTCACCACCAGGTCAGCGGTAATCGGGGATCGCCAAGATCCATAGCCAGCCTGTTGCACCATAAGCTGTTAACTCTCAACTAATTCTCGACCCCAGAACCCCTATTATGCCGGCAGCAAGGGATCCCTGCCTTTGCCTACAGCCTGTGGGGAAAGGGCTCGGATTCTGGGAAAAGGTATCCCGCGATACAATTCTCTCCGGGCTGAATGGGTTTGATGGAACACGTTAAGGCAACAGGGATGCACAACGCTTTCTCGACTGCAGGATTAGCCTTTCCCCTGTTGACGTTGGGAAGGCATTCGGTGAAAGCCTCAGCCGACTGCAGTTGGGCAGGTTCAACACATGGGCGAGGTGATGAGCTAAGTGCTTCCCCCCGTTGGCCGGGCTGCTGCAACAACTGGACTTCTTAATACCCTTTGCACTCACTTCGTTTCGGAGATCACCGATGGCTCTATCATTTAATCGTCGTCAAGTGCTGAAAATGGGTGCTCTGGCTGGAGCCGGGGCTGCCCTAGGGCCGCAGATCTGGGTGAAGCGGTCTGTGCCCGCCTACGCCCAGGGAGAGACCATTCGCGTTGGCATTTTGCACTCCCTCAGCGGCACCATGGCCATTTCGGAAACCAGCGTGGTGGATGCCGAAAAGCTGGCTATCAAAGAGATCAATGCCGCCGGTGGGGTTTTGGGCAAGCAGATCGAGCCGATTATCGAGGATGGGGCTTCCGATTGGCCAACCTTTGCCGAGAAAGCCACCAAATTGATCGATGTGGACAAGGTGGCAACGGTATTCGGCTGCTGGACTTCGGCCAGTCGCAAAGCCGTGTTGCCGGTGTTTGAATCCAAGCAGCACCTGCTCTGGTATCCCGTGCAGTACGAAGGACAAGAGTGCTCCAAAAACATCTTCTACACCGGCGCTGCCCCCAACCAGCAGATCGAGCCTTCGGTGGAATGGCTGCTCAAGAACAAGGGCAAAGAGTTCTTCCTGGTGGGATCCGACTACGTGTTCCCCCGCACGGCCAACACCATCATCAAGGCCCAGTTGGAAGCCCTGGGGGGCAAAGTGGTGGGTGAAGACTATCTGCCTTTGGGCAACACAGAAGTTACCCCCATCATCAGCAAGATCCGGGCCGCTCTTCCCAATGGCGGTGTGATCTACAACAGCTTGAATGGCGACAGCAACGTGGCCTTTTTCAAACAGTTGAAAGGGGCAGGGCTGGGGCCAGATCGCTATCCTTCCATGTCCGTCAGCATTGCTGAAGAAGAGGTACAGGCCATCGGCCCCGAATTCTTGGAAGGGCACTTTGCCGCCTGGAACTACTTTATGACGGTGGATACGCCTGCCAACAAGAAGTTTGTGGAGGCTTTCAAGGCAGAATACGGCCAAAACCGCGTCACCAACGACCCGATGGAAGCCGCCTACATCATGGTTTACATCTGGAAGCAGGCAGTGGAAAAAGCGGGAACAGTAGAAATCGACGCCGTGCGGCAGGCAGCCTACGGCCAGACCTTCGATGCCCCTGAAGGCTTGGTAACCATGAACACCAACCACCACCTGACCAAATATGTGCGGATCGGCCAGGTGCGCTCCGATGGCTTGTTTGATGTCATCTTTTCTACGGATGCCGTGGAACCACAGCCCTGGAACCAGTTTGTGGCGGAAACCAAGGGTTTTGCCTGCGACTGGTCGGATCCGGCCAAGGGCGGTCGCTACAAAGTCAGCTAGTCCTGGCCAGGGCTGGGATCCCTTGCCGTTTGGATAGGGTTGGGGATCCCGCTCTGCCGCTTAAGAAGCTTCCCCGGTCAAGTTGGAAGGAGGATCCCCTGCCGATGACCTTGCTCTTGGATAGCTTGTTTAACGGCCTTAGCATCGGCACCGTCTTGCTGATAGCCGCTCTGGGCTTGGCCATTGTTTTCGGCCTCATGGGGGTCATCAACATGGCCCATGGGGAGCTGATGATGTTGGGGGCCTACACCACTTTTGTGGTTCAAAATGCCTTTCGTCCCCTAGGGGATCCCTGGCGGGATCTGTACATCTTTCCAGCTTTGGTAGCTGCCTTTGCCGTCACGGCTCTGGTGGGACTAGCCCTGGAGCGGGGGGTGATCCGCTTTTTGTATGGCCGACCCTTGGAGACCCTTCTGGCCACTTGGGGTGTGAGCCTGATCCTGCAGCAGTTTGTGCGCAGCGTCAATTGGGTGCTGGCTTTCCGCTTGGGGGCCTTCGCGGTGCTCTTTTTTGGCGGCTGGTGGCTCTTGGCCAGGCGAACGGATTGGCCGCGCCTCAAAGGGTGGACGCTGGCGCTGCTACTGGTGCTTTCCACGGCAATTGCAGCGGTGGGGGGGCGGGTGCTGGCGCAAACCTATGCTTTAGCAGTCACTCAACCCTGGTTTGGAGCCCAGAACAAAGATGTGACCGCTCCCCGTTGGCTGGGGGGTGGGATCCCGGTGGGCAGCCTGTTTTTGCCCAATACCCGCCTGTTTATCATCGCCCTCACTGTCTTCTGCATCCTAGGGCTGTACTTCTTCTTGCAGCGCACCCGCTGGGGGCTGCGCATCCGGGCGGTTACCCAGAATCGGGCCATGAGTGCCTGTGTAGGGATCCCTACGCAAAAGGTGGATGCCCTCACCTTTGCCATCGGTTCGGGTCTGGCGGGAGTGGCCGGCGTAGCGGTCAGCCTGCTGGGATCCGTGGGGCCGAACACCGGCCAAAACTACATCGTGGATACCTTTATGGTGGTCGTCGTGGGGGGTGTCGGTAAGCTTTTGGGCAGCATTGTGGCAGCGCTTGGGATCGGGATTGCCAACTTTGTCATCGGCTCAGGGACGCTGGCTTTGATTTTTCCCAACGTGCCCATCCTGACCGATACCCTCAACTTTTTTGCCACCACGAGCATGGCCAAGGTGATGGTCTTTGCTTTGATCGTGGCCTTTTTGCAGGTGCGACCTCGGGGCCTTTTCCCCGAAAAAGGTCGTATGGTGGATGCCTAGGGAATGATCTCGCTTGGCGAAAACTCTAGGACCAGACTCTCCATCTTCTACTCCCTCACAAAGCCCATGAAACTGGTTCATTCCCCCCGTGCTGATCATGAAGTGGCTGCTCCCGTCGCGGGTGGGGATCCCAATTCTTCTCGCAAGCTTCTGTGGGAGGCCGGGATCCTCATCGTTTTGGTGCTGGCCTTGATCTTTGTGGCCCCAACTGTGCTGTCTGGCTTTCGGCTCAACTTGTTGGGGCGGTTTCTGGCCCTCAGCATTGTAGCTTTGGGGATCGACCTCATCTGGGGCTATACCGGCATGCTCAGTCTGGGACATGGGGTGTTCTTCGCCTTGGGGGGCTACGCTCTGGGGATGCACCTGAAATTGCAATTGCCGGAAGGTCAGATACCGGAGTTTTTCAGCCTCTACGGGGTAACGGAATTGCCCTGGTTTTGGTATCCCTTTTATTCGTTTCCGTTTACGGCTGTTGCTGTGGTCTTGATCCCGGCTTTGGTGGCGGCAGCCCTGGGGTATTTGGTGGTGAGAAATCGCATCCGAGGGGTTTATTTTTCCATTTTAACTCAGGCCACCACGATTATTTTCTTTAACTTCTTCAACGGCCAACAGCGCTTAATTAATGGCACCAACGGCCTGACCAACTTCCAGACTTTGTTTGGCCTAGATGTCAACTCGTCCGAAATGCGCTTTGCTGTCTATGTCACTACAGTTCTGGCGGTGGTTTTGGCTTACCTTCTCTGTCGTTGGCTCACCAGCGGCTTATTCGGTCGGATCCTGGTAGCCATTCGAGATGACGAGCCGCGGGTTCGTTTTTCCGGCTACGATCCCACCGGCTTTAAAGTTCTGGTGTTTGCCGTGTCTGCTGCCCTGGCGGGTGTTGCCGGAGCTTTGTTTACCTTGCAAACTGGGATCATCTCTCCCAATGCGATGGCCGTTCCCTTTTCCATTGAGATGGTAATCTGGGTGGCGGTGGGCGGTCGGGCCAGTTTGGTGGGGGCGGTGCTGGGGGCTCTGTTGGTTAACTTTGCCAAGAGCTTGCTGAGCGAAAATTTTCCGGAGATTTGGCTGTTTTTCCAGGGGGGATTGTTCCTGTTGGTGGTGCTGGTGCTGCCGGATGGACTGGTGGGTTGGGTGCGCACCCAAGGCAGGCAACTTTGGGTCACCGTTCAGCTTTGGCGCAGGCGTTTGGCAAATACTTCTCCAGCCTAAATCTGGCTTTCTCTTGAGGATGTCAGTTATGTGCAAGATATAAGTTTAAGGTAAGAGGATCCCATGGGTGAGCCAGCGATGCCAAGTTTCCTCTCCTATTTGATGGGTTTATTTGATGGGTTGAGAATCCGGTTTGACCTTTGGCCTTTCCGTTCTTGGATGTGATCCCTATGCTCACTGCAGCTCCCACCGCCACCCGACAAATTTTACAAACTCAGGATCTCACCGTCAGCTTTGATGGCTTCAAGGCTTTAGACAGGCTGAACTTCTCTCTGGAGGAAGGGGAGCTGCGGGTGGTCATCGGCCCCAATGGGGCAGGCAAGACTACGTTTCTCGATGTGCTGACGGGCAAGGTTAAGCCCACCCGAGGACGGGTGCTGTTCAAAGGAAAGGATCTGACCAAGCTCAAGGAACATGAGATCTCGATTTTGGGTGTTGGGCGCAAGTTTCAGACGCCGCGGGTCTATCAAAACTTGAGCGTGCGAGAAAACTTGGAGCTATCCCTCAACCCTGACAAAAGGGTTTTTTCCACCCTATTGGGCAAAAAGCATCTGCGAGAAAAAACGGATGCTCTTTTGGAAACCATTGGCCTCAGCCGTAAGGATCGGGTTCCGGCAGGGCTGCTTTCCCACGGAGAAAAGCAATGGCTGGAGATCGGCATGGTGATTGCTCAAGATCCGGATTTGCTGCTGCTGGATGAATGCGTGGCCGGGATGACGGACAAAGAAACAGAAGCTACAGGAGAGTTAATTCAATCCTTAGCCCAAAGCCACACCATTTTGGTGATCGAACATGACATGGTGTTTGTCCGACAAATTGCCCGCAAGGTTACCGTTTTACACCAAGGCTCGGTGCTGTGCGAAGGTACCTTTGAGGATGTGAAAAACGACCCGCGAGTGATTGAGGTCTATCTCGGATCCCACAAGGGGAAAAACTAAGCAAAGAGGCTATAGTTCTGTATCTAATCGACTCATGCGCAGGCCTATGAATACGGAAAACGCGACCGCAACACAAAACTTATCCCGAGATGGATCCGGGCCTCTCCTGGAGGTCTCCAACTTGAGGGTTTACTATGGTCAGAGTTTAATTGTGAAGGATCTCTCTTTTAAGATCTTTCCCGGCCAAGCGGTTTGCCTTCTGGGCCGCAATGGTATGGGCAAAACCACCACACTTAAAGCCCTGATGGGACTTCTGAAAGACTGCACAGGCAAAATTGCTTTTGAGGGCCGTCCTATCAACCATTACCCTCCCAATTGGCGAGCCCGCGCCGGTATTGGCTATGTACCCCAAGGTCGAGAGATATTTCCCCGCCTAACGGTTGAGGAAAACCTGCTGGTGGGGCTAGAAGCGGCACCGGACAGAGAACGGATCATACCTGAGTTTGTCTATGACCTATTCCCAATTCTGCGTTCTTTTCTTAAACGGCTGGGTGGGGATTTGAGCGGTGGGCAGCAGCAGCAACTGGCCATCGCCAGAGCTTTGGTGGCGGAGCCCAAACTTTTGCTCCTGGATGAGCCTACAGAAGGGATCCAACCCTCCATCATCATCGAGATTGAAGAAGCCATCACCCGTATTCAAAAGGAGCGGGGCGTTTCGGTGTTGCTGGTGGAGCAGTATTTTGAGTTTGCCCAAAGTCTGGCCGATTATTTTTATCTCATGGAGAATGGATCCCTTATCATGGAGGGGCCGACCAACCAGATGGATGAAGAAAAAGTTCGGGCTCACCTCTCCATTTGAGGGGAAGCCATGTCATATTCACTGCTGATTACTTACCAAATCACTTAATGCTTAATGTCCGCCCATCTTGTGGCCAACTTCTTTGAGATCCACGCTGCTGATAGGACTTTCATAGACGATCCGACCGCCCGCCATCACCAGCAAACGATCGGAGAGCTTGAGAAGCTCGTCCAGATCTTCGCTGATCAGCAAGACGGCAACTCCTCGGTTACGAGCATCCACAATCTGCGAGTGAATGTAATCTACTGCCGCAAAGTCCAGACCAAAACAAGGATTGGCGGCGATCAAAATTTGTGGATCTCCGGCGAGTTCCCGTGCCAAAATGGCTCGCTGGACATTACCCCCCGACAGGTGGCTGATGGGAGTTTGGGCTGCAGGCGTTTTCACCTTAAATTGCTCGATTAACGCGCGGGCATAGCGCCAAATCTCTTGCCAGATCAACATCCAACCTTTGGCCATAGGATCCCGGTCATAACGACGCAGGGCCAAGTTTTCGCCAACGCTCATGTTGGGGATCGAGGCATTTCTCAGAGGTTCCTCCGGCAAACAGCAAACCCGGTGGCGCACCATTTCTGCGCGGGTGGCCCTGTACAGTTGCCCGTTGATCTTGATCTGCCCGGCTGTAGCCATCCGCTGCCCGGCCAAGACTTCCATCAACTCCCGCTGGCCGTTGCCGGAAACGCCGGCAATTCCCACAATCTCACCTCCATGAACAGTCAGGGTCACCCCCCGCACAGCGGGCAAGCCATTGTCCTTGTCAGCCTGGATCCCTTCAATTTCCAGCAGAGGGGATCCCCCTTTGACCAAGGCTTTCTCCAACTGGATCTGCACCTGTTGCCGGCCCAGCATCATTTCGGCCATTTCTGCTGTGGATAAATCTTTCACTTGTCCATGGCCGGCCACCTTCCCACGTCGCAACACCGTCACCTCATCGGCAAAGGCATTCACCTCGCGAAACTTGTGGGTAATGAGCAATACACTCAGGTCGCCAGCTTCCACCGAACGACGCAGAAGGCCCAAGACTTCGTCGGCTTCCTCTGGCGTGAGCACAGAAGTAGGCTCGTCCAAGATCAGGATCTTGGTGTTCAAATAAAGCTGCTTGAGGATCTCGACCTTCTGCTTTTCTCCTGCCGATAGTTCGGAAACAAAAGCCCGCAAGTTGACTTGGAAAGGGGCTGTTTCCATAAAATCTGCCAGCTTTTTTTCCTCTTCTTTCCAGTCAATCACCAAAGGCAAATCTGGGCGGGCCAAGACCAAGTTTTCCGCCACAGTCATGGCGGGTACAGAGGTGAAATGTTGGTACACCATGCCAATGCCGTAGTGATAGGCATCCCGTGGGCTGTGGATGGCACGAGCTCGTTTATCAATGCAAACATCGCCAGAGTCAGCATGATAAAAGCCCATCACGCACTTGACGAGGGTGCTTTTCCCGGCTCCGTTTTCCCCAAGTAAGGCATGAAAGGATCCCGGCTTGAGTTTCATCGAGACGTGGTCTAGGGCCAACAGGGATCCAAATCGCTTGGTGAGGTTGACGACCTCCAGTTCCGGGGGGGCTTTCCGTGCTGTTGAGATTTCAGTTTGGGCAGTGGTAGTCATGGTTGGTCAAGATCTCCTGGTTTGGGTGTCTCACGTAAAGACACGTAAAGAAACGAGGTCTAGTCGGTTTTGAGTTCCTGAAGTACTGCTATCAGGGCACCTGAATCGGCAACTGCCCCGAAAACCCCCCCTTGCATCTGGATCATCTTCAGAGCAGCGAGATAATTTCCGTAGTCTGTGGCACCTGTGCAATCGGATAGCAACAAACATTCATAGCCCCGGTCGTTGGCTTCTCGCATGGTGGTGTGGACGCATACATCGGTGGTGATGCCCGTCAAGATCAGGTTTTGGATGCCTTTGCGCCTCAGGATTAAGTCCAGATCGGTGGCATAGAAAGCGCCTTTGCCCGGCTTGTCGATGATCACCTCCCCTGGCAGAGGAGCCAGTTCCGGGATAATTTCCCAGCCGGGTTCTCCTCGCACCAGGATGCGCCCACAGGGACCGGGATCCCCAATGCCTGCCCCAATGCGTTGACTGCGCCAGCGCTTGTTTTCCGGCAAATCTGATAGATCGGGGCGATGGCCTTCGCGGGTATGCACGATGAAAAAACCCAGGGCTCGCATTGCCGCCAAAACCCGTCGGATCGGCTCTATGGGGGCACGGGTGAGGGAAATGTCGTAGCCCATTTTGTCTACATAGCCACCTACCCCGCAGAAATCGGTCTGCATATCGATGACGATCAGGGCGGTGTTCTCAGGCCGTAAGTCACCGTTGTAGGGATAGGGGTAAGGTTCTGCCGCAATATAGGATCCCATAGCACCTCTGGCAAATCAATTCAATAAAGAGCAAAGAAAGAGCAAAAGCCCAATCAAGAGGGATATCCAACCCAAGCCTTCGGGTCACCCTGCGCTTGACCTCGGCTCTCCCAAGTTAAAGCTGGGGCGGTGAGCCTTGGCCAGAACCCTGCCAAGATAGAACACAGCTTACCATTTCTATCCGCAGGTTTGTGTCTCCTCCGATTCACTTCACTGCAGAGCCCTGGCTGCACACCTACAGCGAAATTATCGATGTGCGCTCTCCGGCAGAGTTCGCAGAGGATCATTGGCCGGGAGCCATCAACTTGCCT
>Ga0209809_1000796_pt1 | contig 27507 bp, 20 predicted proteins | sample YNPMSTMetaG_FD_186172 | JGI IMG/M metagenome (GOLD analysis project Ga0209809, IMG submission 186172) | Anoxygenic and chlorotrophic microbial mat microbial communities from Yellowstone National Park, USA - YNP MS-T MetaG (SPAdes) (version 2) ...
ATTAACGCAAATGGTGTATCAACTCCAGTGTAATGAATTTCATTTGACGATAGAATTACTTCAGATAGAGAGAAACCACTTCCTTGACTTACTGGATTATCATTCTTCTGAGTTGTAAATAATCCAGATTGTGATGCTGCTTCGCATAACATAGCTGCAGAGGATTGAACTTTTTCACCTGCACTGCCTGAGATAATTATTCCAATTTGATCAGTTCCGAATTTTGATTTAAAGTCAACTAAATTTTCTTCAGGTGAAATGAAGTTTGAGAATAGATTTAATCCTGATCCATTATTAAGGAATTTTTCAATGTAAGCGGTAAAGAATTCTTTTCGTTCTCTTTTATTTTCAATAATTCCAAGTTGATGTTCATGATTTTCAGCAATTTTAATTAGGTCAGTTCCTTTCAATTTATTTTTTTCAACTGCGTATTCAGTGCAAAGCTCTAAAATTTCAACAAGTGAGAAACCATCAAAGCTAATCGCTTCAGCCATCGTATCAACTAAATCCTTATCAGTAGAAATTTTTCTTGCAACAAATTGAGCTTTAGAAGAAATTGCGACTTTACACAAATCAAGTGGAGGAATGATATTTCCAAGTGGTGAAGTTTGTGTAATAAAATCAATTGGACTAAAAGACGATTGTTGACCACCAGTCATTCCAAACAAAAAGTTATTGGCTACAATTACAGTTACATCGGTATTTAATAAAGCTGCATTAACAATGTGAAGCAATCCAATCATCGCACCACCATCGCCAATCAACACAATGGTCTTTAATTTTTTGCTTGCAAGAACTTTATCAGCAAGAGCAATTCCAGTTGCAAATGCAGTTGATCTTCCATGTGTTGTATGAACAGTGTGAACTTTATCAAAGAGATAATCGGCAAGTCCAATGCAACCAATGTCGGTTACAAGGCAAACATCCTCTGGATTTAATTTCAATCTGACTAAAGCTTCGTCTAATTTTCTCAAGATATGAGAATGACCACACCCTTTGCAGAAAGGCATTTGAGCGCCCTTTGTCATATAAGTGCATTCAGTATTTATGTCTATGTTGGATAATAATTTTTCCATTATATCTTCTCCAATATTTCTTGTGGTGTAATCATACTTCCAATTTTATTAACGCCAATTAACTCTTTTCCATTAAACAAATGACCAATCAACATTCGATATTGTCCATTCATATTTTCTTCAGCTATGATGAGCTTATCATACTTTTCGGCAATACTAATTAAAAGTTTTTCAGGTATCGGAAAGAGGCTATGGAGAATAAGAACAGAAACTTTCTTGTTTGAATTTTTCGATAGTCTAAAAACTTCAAGAGCTGTTCTGCCTGTTATTCCAAAACTTATGATTAAGGTTTTTGCGTCTTCATCTTCATAAAGTTTATACTCAACTAATTCATCTCTATGTGCTTGAATTTTATCTTCGAGATGTTTTAATACACTAATTGTTTCTGGGTCGTTTTTCTTTAATTCACCTTCTTTATTGTGAGCAGAACCAGTTGCAGTCACTTTTATCTTACCACCAACTGGAGCAAATAATGGGACATCACCAGGATTTTCGAAATCGTACATTTTCCAATTTTTATTTTTCAAATCTTCTAGTTCAATAGTCATTCTGTTTTCGACTGGTAAATTTTCAAGTCCTGAGTAATCAACTGTTTCAGTTGTCATACCAATTTCTTTATCAGAGAGAAGAATCACTGGAGTTCTTAATTTTTCTGACCAGTTAAATGCTTTGACAGTTAGTTCAAAACATTCTTTTGGATTAGTTGGATACAAAACTGGTATTGTGTATCCGCCGCTTGTGATAAATTCAGCAAAGAGAATATCCCCTTGAGCACCTTGAGTTGCACCTCCTGTTGCAGGACCTAATCTTTGCACGACTGCAATTACAAGAGGTGTTTCCGTTATCAAAGCGTATTGGACAGTTTCAATCATTAAAGACCAACCAGGTCCAGAAGTAGCTGTCATAGATTTGAAACCACGCATCGAAGCTCCAACACAATAAGCAATTGCCGAAATTTCATCAGGTGCGGGAATTGCCAGTCCACCAACTAATGGAAGCATATCAATCATTCCCTTATAAATTCCGGAAGCAGGCGTTATAGGATAGCCAGCAAAAAATTTACAACCAGCATAAATGGCTCCTTCAGCGATCATCTGATTACCATTTCGAAGTTTAATTTTTCTTAAAGTTTCAGTCATTTCATCCTCAATCTTGTTTACAAAATTAGAAAAATGATTTAGATTTTATCTGTTAGATTTTAACTAAAATATCGAGATTCACTTCAGAAATTTATTAACCATAATTTAATCTTAAAATCAACTTATTTATATTTGTATCAAAATCTTTTGGAAAATTGACAATGAAAAAATTAGTTGAAATAAAAAATGGAAAGAATAATCATTTATGCATCGGTCTCGATATTTATCCTGAATTACTTCCATCCTATATTACTTTCAAAAAAGATTTTGTAGAATATTTTATTGAGGGCGTAATAGAATCTACCTACGAAATTGTTGATGCATATAAATTCAATATGGCATTCTTTGAGTCAATGGGAAGTTATGGACTCAGAGTTTTAGAAAATATTCTTCCAAAAGTTCCTAAGCAAATCACTAAGATATGCGATGCAAAAAGGGGAGATATAGGTTCATCTTCACGAATGTATGCAAAAGGAATTTATGAGCATTTTAGATTCGATGCTGTGACTCTTAATCCACTTCTTGGCTATGATTCATTAGAACCATTTTTCCGATATATTAATAAGACTAATTATATTCTTACATTAACTTCAAATCCTGGAGCTAAAGAATTTCAAAAATTGAAATTGAATAATGGTAAGACGCTATTTCAAGAAATTCTGAGTAAAGTTAAAAGCTGGAATTCAAAACACAAAAATCTTGGAATAGTTTTCGGCGCAACTCAAAAATCTGAATTCAAGTTTTTGGATAAGGAATTTGTTGACATTCCTTTGCTAATTCCTGGTGTGGGTCATCAAGGTGGAAATTTAAATTCAGTAATCACTCATCTAAAGAAAAATGGCTTCCAAAATTTTCTCATAAACTCAAGCCGTGATGTTCTTTATTCAAATCTTAATGGTGATTTTAGAAAATGTATTTTTAATAACGCTAATCAACTCAAGCAAAAAATAAATGAATTATTTTACTCGTGAGTAACCTTAATAAAATCAAAGAAAAATTTTTATATCAAATCTGGCTGAACAAAAAGTTTTTAAATGGGAAGCTATATACAATCAATAATGATGAGTTAGAGATTTTAGATGTTGGGGAACGCAATGAAGGTCAAGAAGGTCCCGATTTCAAGAATGCAAGGATAATGATTAGCGGAATTAAATATATTGGTGATGTTGAAATTGATACAAACATAAGTGATTGGGCGAGGCACGAACATAATAAAAATGAAAAGTATAACAGCGTAATACTTCATGTTTTCTTTAATAGAGATAACAAAGATTTTCATCCTATCTCATCATCGGGTCGAATAATTCCTTCATTAAACCTAAGCCAATTTATAGATGAAGATTTACGAAAGATTATCAGAGAAGCCATTTCGCTCGAAAAAGATCATCGTTTGAAAGGAATTCCCTGTCAATATAAAGAGCTTCAAACTACAGTTGATAAAAAATTAACTTTCCTTCGTGAACTTGGTTTAAGAAGATTTGAAAAAAAATGCAATAAGCTCTATCAGCGACTAAAGGAAATTTATTTAGAAGATCAGCTTCATTCTTCAACCAAAGAGCCGAGCATTCATTATACTCCAGATGAAGATTTTTACAATAGAGAATTCAAAGCCTCTGATTTTAAAAATGAAAAACTTTGGATGCAGCTTTTTTATGAATTTGTTTTTGAAGCGTTAGGTTACTCAAAGAACAAAGATATTTTTAGAAGACTTGCTTTAGAGCTTGACCTTGATTTTGTTTTAAAAAATATTCCAAAAGAAAATTTCATTGAACAAGCAGAATATGTTTATTTCTATGTTTCTGGGTTGACGCCAAAATTGAATGAAGTTGAAGATGATGAAGTAAAAAACTATGTGAAGAAAATAAATGAAAATTGGAAAAGATATCAGCCAAATTTTAGAGGTTCAATTCTTGAAAAAAGCAAATGGCATTTCTTTCAACTTAAGCCACAAAATTTTCCAACAATAAGGTTAGCAGGTGGTGTGCGTCTGTTGTATGAGATACTTTATAACAACTTGCTTGGAAGAATAATGTCAGCATTTGAAAAGATTGATATTACATCACAAATGATTAAAACTTTAAAATCGCTTGTTGTGGTTAACGCAGATGGATTTTGGAAAAATTATTTTCATTTTAATAAAAGAGCTGAAGTACCTTTCCGACATTTTGTGGGGTTGTCTCGCTCAGAAGAGATTGTTGTAAATTTAGTTTTACCTTTTATTAAAGTTCTTTCAGATATTTTTGGAAAGAAAAAAAATTCTGCAAAAGTTATGGCAGTTTATAAAACAATGATGCAAACGACTGACAACCAAATTGCAATTGACCTTGCCAATGCAATTCAATTACCAACAATTGTCCACCAAAGTATTTTTTATCAAGGGTTGATTGAATTATTTAGAGAATATTGCAGTAAGAAGAAATGCAAGCAGTGTGAGATTGGAATCACACCTGGAAGTTAATTTCCCTCACCTGATAATTTTTTAAGCTCATCGCGAATCTTTGCAGCCTTTTCATATTCTTCTTTTTCAATTGCTTCTTTTAACTGAGCCTTAAGTTGAGCAATTCGATTCTCCTTGCTTCTTGAAAATGATGAACTCTCTTGGGGGCGTTGACGCTGTCTATTTGTTAAATCCTCGTCGTCGTCTTCTTCCTCTATTTCATCTCGTAATCGGAAGGTCCTTTCTTCTTCAGGTTCTACTTCGAAAGAGGCTTCTCTCATTACAGATTCACTTGCATAAATTGGGCAACGAAATCTTACTGATAGAGCAATCGCATCACTGGGTCGAGCATCAATTTCCTGCGTCATAGAAGACACATCAAGAATTAATTTCGCATAAAAAGTATTATCTCTTAATTCATCAATAATAATCTCAACCAAAGTTGCACCAAGTGACTCGACAAGATTTTTTGCCAAATCGTGAGTTAAAGGTCGAGGTGGTTTAATTCCTTCAAGTTCCATTGCGATGGCTTGAGCTTCAAAAGCACCAATTATAATGGGCAGATTTCTGTTACCATTGACCTCTCTCAAAATCAAGGCATAAGCACCACTGCCAGTTGGTGTTTGATGAAGTCCTGCTATTTCGACTCTAACTTTATTCATTTTTAACTAATATATTTTTTGAGTTCTTCTTTTAGTAATGGTAAAATTTCTAAAACATCTCCAACGATTCCATAATCCGCAATCTGGAAAATAGGAGCGTCTTTATCTTTGTTAATTGCGACAACACATTTGGCAGAAGACATACCAGCTAAATGTTGTATAGCTCCAGATATTCCACAAGCAATATACAATTTTGGAGAGACAGTTTTTCCGGTTTGACCAACTTGTTCAGAATGTGGACGCCATCCTGCATCGACAACTGCTCTAGATGCACCAACTGCACCACCAAGCAATTGAGCAATTTCCTCAAGTAGATAAAAATTTTCTGGTCCTTTCATACCGCGTCCACCTGAGATAATTATATCTGCTTCTGCAACATCAAGTTTTCCTTCAGATTTAACATAGTCAGTTGCAACACTCCTCAAATCAAGATTTTCGTCAGCAATTTCTTTAATATCAACATTTAAATTCACTTTATATCCATCTTCTGTCAGTGAAATAGTATTAGGTCTAATTGTTAGAACTTTAACTTCTGAACTTAGAGAAAAGTTCATTAATGCTTTTCCAGCATAAATGGGTCTTTCACATACAAGCTGACCGTCTTTAATTTCAATTGAAGTACAATCAGCACCATAACCAGCTTTGAGCTTAGCTGAAACAATTGGAGCGATATCCTTTCCCATCGATGTATGAGAAAATAATAACAAATTAAAATTATTTTCCTTTACAAAATCAGCAATAAGTTTTGAATATGCAGTTGATGAATAATTTTTGAGTTTTGAATTCTTAAAATGAATTACCTTTTCGAGTCCATGTTCAGATACAATATCAATATTAGATATATTATCCCCAAATACAATACCTGTTACTTCCCCATTCAATTCTTTTGAAAGTTTGAAGCCTTTTCGTGCAGGTTCTAAAGATTGTTTTTTTATTTCTCCATTTCGTTGTTCAAGAAAAACAAGAATTTTTGTTGACATTTTATTTCTCCATTAAATTACTTTTGCTTCTTCTCTTAAAAGTCTAACTAATTCAGCGACAGCGGAGGCATCTGTTCCAACGATCTTAGATTTTCTTTTTGATTCTGGAAGTTTTAACTCATTGACAATTAACCTATTCATACTTGTTTCAAAATTTTTTTCTTCGATAGGTTTTGACTTTGCAGCCATAATACCTTTGAGTGAAGCGTATCTCGGTTCATTTAACCCCTTTTGAGCAGTAATTACAATTGGTAAAGATGATTCAACAATCTCAACTCCGCCTTCCACTTCTCTTTCGGCTCTAACTTTTCCGTTTTCGATTTCTAATTTTACAACTGTTGAAATTGATGGAATATTTAATAATTCCGCGAGCATTTGTCCAACGGCAGAACTATCGTAATCGACAGATTGCTTACCACAAAAAATTATATCAGGATTTAATTGTAAAATTTCTGACGCAAGTGCTTCAGCAACAGTCAATGAATCTACATTTAAATCGCCTTTGATAAGAATTCCTTTATCGGCGCCCATTGCAAGTGCTTTACGAATGGATTCTTTTGCCGAGTCATTACCATAAGTAATAATTACAACTTCACCACCAAACTTTTCTTTTGTGCGAAGAGCTTCTTCAACTGCAAATTCATCATAAGGATTAATTACATAAGAAACTCCTGCGGGATCAATTGTTTTTCTATCTTGGGCTATTTTGATTTTTGTTGCTGTATCTGGAACATGACTTAATGCAACAACGATTTTCATAAATTCTTCCTATATTTTTGTAAGTAAATTACTAATGAAAAAATAAAATAACAATTGAAAAAAATCTTGACTATGATTAAATTTTTTATATGGAAACACCAGTTGTAATTGAAGAAATTAAAACGACTGATGGAACAGATGTCGGATTGCCATCCAAGGTAATTTTATTCAATGATGATTTTCACACATTCGATGAAGTCATTGCACAATTGATTAAGGCAATTCGATGTTCTTATGAAAAGGCAGAAGCCTTAACATGGGAAGTACACACAAAAGGTAAAGCTGTTGTTTATACAGGTGAAATTTCAGAATGTTTAAGGGTGAGTTCCATTCTAGAAGAAATTGCTCTTCATACACAAATTGAGACTTAAAAGCACTCCAAGATTGAATCAGATATTCAATAGAACAAAATCTTACACGAATCTTACACATATTCTTTAATCTTAGAATTTTGTAATTAATTTGAGTCCTCACTTTCTTAATGATTAAAAGTTATAAAACACTAATTAGCAAGGGTAGTATTGAAATAAAAATTATTACAGGAACATTAGGATAAGTTCAATTAATGTGTATGAGTAATGATAAAAAGTCTATCACGAATGTTCAATTATTCTATTATGATAATCGCAAATGTATCTCAGATGATTAATTATTGTAGGAATTGATAATCTAATAAACATCTTATATTTTCCAATTATTATTGAAGATGTTTAATTGATAATCAAACAATCAATGCAGATGTTCAAATTATTGTAATAGAAAAAAATTGGTCATCGAACAAACATCTTGAATTTTCAATTGTTGTAGATTTTTTGATTTATGGATTTAAGAAGAAGATGTAGTTATCTAATGATTGTAGATTTTTGATTGATGGATTTCAGGAGAATATTGTAGCTGTTTAATTATTAATCTTTGAGAAAACACTGTGAATTTGCGTTTAATTATCAATCTTATAGACGGAAAGGTTGTAGAAGAAACGAAGAGAATAGAAAAATATAAAAGATTTACTCACATTGAATGAATTTATTTATAAAAAAATAAACCTTTTCATTGCTAAATTTTTATATTTATAAAAACCTTCAAAAATTTTCAAAAAATGCAGGTTTGTTTGGATTCCAGCAAAAATTGACTTATATTCGAACGGCTTTTTTTGTATTTTATTGTGAAATAATAACTTATAATATTGAGGAGAATATGAAACCAAATCTCAATGAATTGTTAAAGCAAGTCCAGAAAATGCAGGCGGACTTGGATAAATTTAATACTGAATTTGGAGAAAGAACCTTCGAATTCGACACTGGTGCTGGGGCAGTTAATGTTACTATAAATGGAAAAAAAGAAATTCTTGCTTTGAATATTCAGAAAGAAATTATAAATCCCGATGACAAAGAAATTTTAGAAGACCTTATAATATCTGCAGTCAATAAAGCAATTCGTGAAGTTGAAAAAGCATATCAGGAAGAACTTCAGCAAAGAACCAAAGGTATGATTCCACCAGGAATTAATATACCAGGTTTATAATGTTAATAGCGGAACCTTTAGAAATAGCAATTCATGAATTGAGTAAACTTCCAGGAATTGGACGAAAAACTGCATTGAGACTATCACTTTTTATTTTGCGCCAATCCAATGAAGATGTTGAAAATTTGGTTAAAGCAATTTCTAATCTTAAAACGCAACTTAAGTTTTGTAATGAGTGTTTCAATCTTGCAACTGACGAATTATGTTCTATTTGTATCGACTCAAATCGTGATAGAAAAACAATTTGTGTAGTTGAAGATATTAACGATGTGATTGCAATTGAAAAGACAAACGAGTTCAAAGGATTGTATCATGTGCTTGGTGGAGTTCTTTCTCCACTTGAAGGAATTGGTCCGAATGAATTGAAGATTAAGGAATTAATTTCAAGAATTGAAAAAATATATCCGATTGAGATAATCCTTGCGTTAAATCCGAGCACTGAAGGTGAAGCAACATCACTTTATATTGCAAATATTTTAAGAGATAAGAATTTAAAGGTCACCAGAATCGCTCGTGGAATTCCAATTGGTTCAGACCTTGAATTTGTTGATGAAGCAACTGTAGTTAGAGCACTTGAAGGAAGAATTCAAATCAAATGATGACAGACTGGTTTAAATATTGGTTCAATTCTCATCATTACTTCTTACTTTATCAAAATAGAGATGAACAAGAAGCAAAATTGTTCTTTGACTTGATTAGAAGAAATATTCCAATCCAATCGGACTGGAAGATTTTAGACTTTTGTTGTGGCTATGGAAGATTGAGTAAAGTTATAGTAAAAGAAGGTTATTCGGTTACTGGATTGGATTTGAGTGAAAATTTTATAAAACATGCACTTGAAGAGAGTAAAAAAGAAAATCTTCAAATTGAATTTGTTCAATGTGATGCAAGAAATTTTAATGAAATTGAAAAGTATAATCTAGGTATTAGTTTCTTTACGAGTTTTGGATATTTTTCTGATGAGGAGAATGACTTAACATTTAAAAATTTAGCTAAAAGCATTACCAAAAGTGGTTGGATTGTTTTTGATTATTTTAATCCTGAGTTTGTTCTGAAAAATTTGAACGAGAAAGAAAGTTTTGAAGTTAATGGTTTTAAGATTGATATTGTAAAAAGAATTGAAGATAAGAGAATAATTAAGCACATTAAAATAAATTCTATTGAGAGAAGTGAAGAGTATTTAGAATCAGTAAGAATTTACACATTAGAAGAGTTAAATGTTTTTTTTAATAAGAATGGATTAGAGGTTGAAAAAATTTTTGGAGATTACTTAGGCAACGAGTTAAATGGCAATTCACCACGAATAATAATTTTTGCTCAGAAGTTATGAGATATTTTATTTTATTAATTTTAATTTTTGTTGTTTCTAGTTGCGATGTTTTCAGGACAAGAGAACCGGAGAATCCAATTCAAACAAGAAATACTTGGATACCAGCAACGACAGTAGAGATTCTTGTTGATAATTTGAAAAGTGCACTTAGTGAAAGGTCGACAGAAAATTATTTGAAATGTTTTGTTGATTCTTCATTAACAGGTAAATCATTTGAGTTTATTCCATCGGTTGAAAGCTTTGCGAATTACTCGACAATTTATTCAAATTGGAGATTACAGAACGAAAGAATTTATTTTGAAAATTTGAAATCAAAACTAAGAGATGGTGGCGGAATTACACTTTCACTCTTTAATGAAGAAAGAGGAACAATTCAAGGTGATAGTGTGAATTACTATGCTGATTATCTTTTAATTGTAAATCACTCAATTGAAAATCTAAACAGAGAATTTCAAGGGCACCTCCAATTTACACTTTTCAGAAGTGTGAAAGGTGAGTGGTCTATTTTAAGATGGAAAGATATTAAAAGAAATGAAAATCTTACCTGGAGTGACCTTAAAGGCAGGTTCAGTTATTAAAACTCAATTTATGATTTTAATCATTGTTTTTATTTCTGCTGGTTGTTTTAACCCTTTCGCACCAGCTTGGGAAGAAAATCAAAATGTAAGTGGTGGTTTAATCTCTGATCAAACTGACATTGAAGGTGTTTTCAAAAATTTTCAGTATGCTTATATATTTAAGGATACTACAATTTATGGTGGACTTCTGGCAGATAATTTTGTTTTTGTTTATCGTGATTATGAAAAAGGTTATGATGTTTCCTGGGGAAGAGATGAAGATGTAAGAATTACTTCAGCACTCTTTAATAGCGTTCAAAAAATAGATTTAGTTTGGAATAATATTGTTTCAAGTTCAATCGATTCATCACAGGCAATAATTATTCGAGGTTTTAATCTTACCCTTACTTTTAATCCAACGGATATAATTCGTGTGGATGGTAGAGTTAACCTAACAATGGAAAAAAACAAAGCCACTAATAAATGGTTAATAACTAGGTGGCGGGATGAGTCTAACTTTTAATGAGGTAATATATGCAAATCAAATTCGGTACTTCTGGTTGGCGAGCAATCATTGCTGACCAATTCACTTTCGATAATGTTATCTTAGTTACGCAGGCAATTTGTGACCTGCTTAAAAAGAACAAAGAAACCAATGCAGGAATCTTAATATCAAATGATACAAGATTTCTAGGTGATGAGTTCAAAAAAGTTGCAGCTCAGGTAGTTGCATCTAACGGAATAAAAGTGTATCTGACAGAAAGAGATACACCAACTCCAGTAATCGCATTTGAGATTGTTCGTCGAAAATTGAATGGTGCCATTAGTTTCACTGCAAGTCACAATCCACCAAAATATCAAGGATTAAAATTCTTTGGTTCACACGGTGGTTCTGCCTTTACCAAAGATACGCAATGGATTGAATCGAGACTAAAGGCTAAGAAAGTAAAAGTTGCAAAACTTCATTCTTATGAAACACTAGTTGAAAAAAAGAAAATTGAAGTTATAAATCCGAGAAGAAATTACTTGAACTATCTCGGAGATATAATTGACATTAGAGCTATCTCAAAAGCCAAATTAAAATACGCTTACGACGCAATGTATGGAACAGGAAGAGATTATCTTGATACATTTTTAATTGAATGTGGATGTGATGTTAGAACTCTGCATCATTTTGCTGACCCAAACTTTGGTGGAATTACGCCAGAACCAACACCAGAAAATTTGACTGAACTTCAACAAATTGTTGCAAACGAAAAACACTTCTTTGGTGTTGCAACCGATGGCGATGCTGATAGATTTGGAATTATTGACAAAGATGGAACTTACTTTGATGCAAATTACTTTTTGCCAGTTTTGTTGAAATACATTGTTGAAACTCGTCCAAACTGGTCAGGTAGTGTTGTTCGGTCTCTTGCAACTTCTCACCTACTCGACATTGTTGCATTTAAGAATAAAATAAGAGTTCACGAAACACAGGTTGGTTTTAAGTACATCGGTGAAATTATGACAAGAGAAGATGTCTTACTTGCTGGTGAAGAAAGTGGTGGACTTACCTTTTATGGTCATGTTCCTGAAAAAGATGGAATTGCTGCCTGCCTATTTGCAATAGAATTAGTCGCAAAAACTGGTATGAGCCTTGGTGAGCATTTAGATATAATTTATCGTGATTATGGAATGAGGTTTAACCTTAGGGAAAAAATTAGACTTGATGAAAAAGTAGCAGCAAAATTAGAAAAGATATTGAAAGGTGAGCCTCTCAAAAAATTGCTCGGAAAGAAAATTGTTAAGACTGATGTTCGTGATGGATTGAAAATGATTAACTCAGATGGTGATTGGTTACTAATTAGGTTAAGTGGAACTGAACCAATTGTTCGTCTTTATGCTGAAGCTAAAACTCAGGAGAAAGCTGAGAAAATTTTAGAAGAAGGTAAAGCTCTTATCTAATGAGAATATTCTTTTTATTAAAGGAGAGTCTGTCGGGATACAGGAGATATAAGCTCTCCTTTTTCCTGACAGTATTCTCAATTTTTATTGCCATCAGTTTACTTGGATTTTTCTCCTATCTTTTTATTAATGCCCAGTTACTTGTTAATGAAGTTCGAAATCGTGTCCAGGTTGAAGCATTTTTTTATAATTATGTTAGTGATTCAAAAGCCGATAGTTTAATTAAAGAACTTTACAAGATTGAAGGTGTCTCTAAAATAAGTTATATCTCAAAAGAACAAGCAAAACAGAGATTTATCAAAGAGACTGGGATTGATTTCAGAGATGTTTTGAATTACAATCCTTTGCCTGCTTCAATTACGATTGAGATAGAGAGTAAATTTATAAATAAAGATTATATTTCTGCCCTTAAAAAATTTCTACTTGAGTCTAATCTCGTCACTGATGTCATTTACAATCAGGAATTTTTAGATGAAATTGAAACAAGAATTTCAACTTTTCAAAAAATTCTTATCATCATTTTTGCTATTGTATCAATTTCAACGGTGTTGCTTGTCTCAAATACAATTCGACTTGCAATGCAGAACAAGATTGATGTAATAAATACGATGCGGCTGGTCGGGGCGACTCATCTTTTCATTGAACTACCTTTTTTGATTGAGGGTATCATAGTTGGATTACTCGGAAGTCTTTTTGCTGCTCTACTTGTTTATGGATTGCACATTTTTATTTCAGAGTTAATTATTATTGAAATTCTAATAACCAAAAAGGATTTACTTACTTTGTTATTTATTATTATATCTTTTGGAAGTATTCTTGGATTTTTAGGTAGTTTTTTCACGATTAAAAAGTTTTTGAAAGAGAGTGCATTTCCTAAATAGAAATTAAGTTCAATTTTTATTATAATCATTCTTAGTAAATAATCTTTTCAGAAAAATGGCAGAAAATTTACACTCAAAAGATGATAGAATTTTAAAGACCTTAAAATTTTTTGACGAGATTAACTCACTATTCACTAATGAATTTGAAGAAAATTTCTTTGAGAAAATCATTGCTAGAATAGGTGAGTTCTTTAAAGTAAGTAAAATCTATTATATAAAATGCTTTGGGATTAATTACTGGGAGGTCCGGCATTTTTGGAGCAAAGAAAAACAACTATTTAAATCTCACATTAGTGGAAATTGGGAAAATCTTGTCGCTCTCTATTCTTTTCTTTCGACTGGCGAGGTTGTAACTGATGATATTTCAGATTATTCACAGGAACTATCGAAGTGGAAAACTTATTTCGGAGCTAAGCATATTTTAATCATTCCGATATTAACTGAGAAGAAATTAACTGGGCTTTTTGTTATTCAAGATGTTGAAAAGAAATTTTTTTATGAAGATGAGATAATAATTCTAAAACAAATTTTCTCTCGTTTGATTCATTTTAACAATTTAACTGACAAAATCAATTTTCTAAGGACAACTAGCTTAGAATTAAGGAAAGAATTTGAGAATTTCAATTTAATTTATAATCTAATTCCTGCATTAATCTCTCAAAAATCTGAAAGTCTTAAATATGAAAATGTTAATGATAATTTTTTAAAATTTCTCAACAAGAAAAAATTTGAAGTAATTGGAAGAAGTGATTTTGAATTTTTCCCCGAAACAATTTCTCAAGAAATTACGAAAGCCGATTTAGAGACGCTCGAAAACAAGCTCCAATCAACTCAAATTCACGAAATTAAAATTGATGAGAAAAAATACTTTTTTATTTTTTACAGAATTGTATTTACTGAACCTGAAATTAGGAGAAGGCACCTACTTACTATAGCTGTAGACATCACAGAAATCTTTGAAGAAAAAATCAGATCAGAAATTGCTAGTAAAACCAAATCAGAATTTCTTGCGAATATTAGTCACGAGCTAAGAACTCCACTAAATAGTATAATTGGATTCACTGAGTTATTGCTGCAAGAAAATCTATCTCCTGAACAAAAAGAAATTCTTTCAAATATTCGTCAGAGTTCCTATTCATTGCTTGAATTATTAAATGATATTTTAGATTTGAATAAAATTGAAGCAGGTAAAATTGAATTAAATCCTGTTTCAGTTAGAATTTCAAGTTTGCTTGATGAAGTTAAAAACTTATTCAGAGAAAGGTTAGAATCAAAAAATCTAACTCTTGAAATTATTATTGATAAATCAGTGCCTAACGCAATTCTGATAGATCCATTACGATTAAAACAGGTTTTGATTAATCTCATTGGAAATGCTTATAAGTTTACTACAGAAGGTGGAATAACAATAAGAATTAGAAATTTATCAGCGACTAAAGAAGTTGGTCAAAACATTTTTCTTGAGTTTTCAGTTGAAGACACTGGCATTGGAATCCCGCAAGAAAAACTTAATTTAATCTTTGAAGCATTTACTCAGGCTGAGAAAGATACTGCACAAAAATTTGGTGGAACTGGACTAGGACTTACCATTTCCAAGAAATTTGTCGAGATGATGAATGGTAGTATTACAGTTGAGAGTGAAGTTGGAAAAGGTTCAACCTTCAAATTTGTAATTCCAGTTGAGGTTGTCCCATCTGAAATAGTAGAAGGCGAGAAAGTTGAACCCGGAAAATTTTTTGGTTCAACATCTCCATTCGCTCCATTGATTTTAATTATTGAAGATGATCTTGAAACAGCAAGAATTATTGAAAGGCATCTTGCAGCAAAGGAATTTAAGCTAATAATTTCTCAGACAGCAAAAGATGGTATATTAAATGCTCATAAATATCATCCAGATTTAATACTGCTTGATATCTTCTTACCAGATATAAACGGCTGGGAAGCCTTGCGTGAACTAAAATCTAATGTAATAACCAAAGCAATTCCCGTTGTAGTATGTTCAATTAAGAGAGAAATTAATAAAGCGTATTCTCTTGGTGCGATTGAATATTTAGAGAAGCCCATTAATGTCAAAAAACTTCAGAATTTATTAAACAGTATAAAAAGTAAGTTCTCAATTGGAAATAAGATTTTTGTGATTGATGATGATGTGAATACTTTAAGAAGAGTTGATCAAATTTTAACTATGGCAGGTTATGAAACGGATTGTTTTGATAATCCTGAAATTGCTTTAAAAAAATTAAAAGAGAAAAAAATACCGGCTTTAATAATTCTTGACTTAATGATGCCTCAAATGGATGGTTTTGAAGTATTAACTGAAATTAGAAAAGATGATGAACTCGAAAGTATTCCAGTGATTATTCTAACATCAAAAAAATTGCTTCACGATGAAATTAAATTCTTAGAAGAAAGAACGAGTGGAATATTTTTCAAAGAGTCATTTGATGAAAATACTTTTTTGAAGAGACTGGATAAAATTCTTGATAAGATAAAAGAAGCAAAAAGCGCATCAACAGTTTCAGTAGTAAAATTAGAGAAGCCAGCTGAAAAACCAACCATTCCATCATTACACATTCTGCTTGTTGAAGATAATTTGATGAATCAAAAATTTATGACTCACATTCTAAAGCGACTTGGTTCAACATTCGATATAGCCGCTGATGGTAAGGAAGCAATTGAAAAAGTGAAACAAAATAAATACGATTTAATCTTAATGGATATTCAAATGCCAGTAATGGATGGACTTGAAGCTACAAGATATATTCGAAATGAATTGAAAATTAAAGATATGCCAATAGTCGCATTAACTGCTCATGCAATGAAAGGTGATAAAGAAAAATGTCTTGCTGCCGGTTGCAATGGTTATATAACTAAACCTATCGATCAACAAAAATTGGTTTCTGAAATTATGAATGTGATTAAATCCACTGAACCCGAATACGAGGAAATTAGCCCTTACTTTCAAGGTTTTTCTCGGGATGAAGTTGTTCAACTTCGAACTGATTATATTGAATCAATGCGAAAAGAAGTTGAAGAATTGGATAAAAAACTTTCACCTAAAGAATTTGATGCATTTCGATTTTTTGGCCATAATATTAAAGGAAATGGCGTTGCTTATGGCTTCCCTGAAATCTCAAAATATGGAGCAAAAATTGAAGATGCAGCAAACGAAAAAGACTATCCTACTTTGGTAACCGTTTTTAACGAATTCAAAAATTATCTTGAAAACCTAAAAATCTAATTTCATTTTGACCTTAATCTTGACCTATTTGTTTATGAATTTTGAGAATTCTACTTTCCTTTATTAATTTGCATTTGTATGAAATATCAAAAGCAAATAACAATAATCAACGACCTCCTGCCTGACCTCTAAATTTCTAATAACAAAATAAGGATAATAATTATGTGCGGTATAATAGGATATATCGGTTCAAGGCAAGTAATACCTGTTTTAATAAATGGTTTAAAAAGGCTTGAATACAGAGGTTATGACTCTGCAGGTTTAGGAATAATTAACAAAAGAAGAGTAACCGTAATTAAGGCATCGGGGAAAATTTCTAATCTCGAAGAATTGCTCAAAGATTTTGACGAGGATACAAGAATTGGAATTGGACATACTAGATGGGCAACTCACGGGGCACCAACTGATATTAATGCTCATCCACATACAAATGGAACTTCAACAATTGCAATTGTACATAATGGGATTATCGAAAATTATCGAACATTAAAAACAATGCTCAAAGAAATGGGTTATCAATTTATTAGTGAAACTGATAGCGAAGTTATAGCTCATTTGATTTCATACTTTTATGAAAAAGAAAAAAATTTGTTTAATGCAACAAGAATGGCTTTACACGAAGTCGAAGGTGCTTATGGAATTTGTGTGATTTCATCAGATGAACCGGATAAAATTGTTTGTGCAAGAAAAGGAAGTCCATTAATTATTGGTGTTGGAGATGGCGAGCATTTTGTAGCTTCGGATGCACCAGCTATTCTTGAATACACAAATAATGTAATTTTCCTTGAAGATGGCGATATAGCTGAAGTAACAAGGGATAAATTCATAATTAGGTCACTTGATAATCAAATTCAGAGTAGAGATATCGAGAAACTTGAAATTGATATTTCAACAATTGAGAAGGGTGGATTTCCACACTTTATGCTCAAAGAAATTTTTGAGCAACCTGAATCAATTCAAAATTCAATTCGTGGTAGAATCATTCTGAGTGCTGGAAATGTAAAACTTGGTGGATTAGAACCTGTTATAGACGAATTATTGACTGCGAAGCGATTAATAATCACAGCTTGCGGAACATCCTGGCATGCAGGTCTTGTCGGTGAATATATGCTTGAACAATATGCAGAGATTCCAGTTGAAGTCGAATATGCCTCAGAATTTCGTTATCGAAATCCGGTAATCACAAAGAACGATGTCGTAATTGCAATAAGTCAATCTGGTGAGACGGCAGATACACTTGCCGCAATTCGAGAAGCTAAAAAACGAAATGCACTTGTTCTCGGAATTTGTAATGTTGTTGGTTCTTCTATTGCAAGAGAGACGCAGGCGGGAGTTTACATTCATGCGGGTCCTGAACTTGGTGTTGCCTCCACAAAAGCTTTTACATCTCAACTTGCAGTTCTCGCTTTGATTTCAATCTTGCTTGGGCGAAGAAAAAATCTTCCTTTTAGCTATGGAGAAAAAATTTGTCAGGAACTATTAAGTCTACCAGGAAAAATTCAACAAATTCTTGATCAAGCTGATTACATCAAATCTATATCAGAAAAATTTATTGATGCAAAAAACTTCTTATATCTTGGTCGTGGTTACAATTTCCCTGTTGCATTAGAAGGCGCATTGAAGTTAAAAGAAATTTCTTACATACATGCTGAAGGCTATCCAGCTGCTGAAATGAAACACGGACCAATTGCTCTCGTTGATGAAAATATGCCGGTTGTTTTTATTGCAATTAAAGATTCCACTTATGATAAAATTTTATCCAACATCGAAGAAGTTAAAGCACGAAAAGGAAAAGTTATCGCAATCGTGAGCGAGGATGATAAACAGATTAAATCGATTGTTGATTATACAATTCCAGTTCCAAATACAATTGAAATGCTTTCACCAATCTTGACAATAATTCCATTACAATTGATGGCTTACTATATAGCAGTTGCAAAAGGTTTGAATGTTGACCAACCAAGAAATTTAGCAAAAAGTGTAACAGTAGAATAAAAACGGAGTAAATATGACTCGTAAGCGAGTTATTATTATGGGTGCTGCTGGTCGTGATTTTCACAACTTTAATATATTTTATCGTGATAAAGAAGAATACGAAGTTGTGGCTTTCACGGCAACTCAAATTCCAAATATTGATGGAAGAATTTATCCACCGGAACTTTCTGGCAAACTTTACCCAAATGGAATTCCAATATTTCACGAGAATGAACTTACAGATTTAATAAAAAAATTCAATGTCGATGAAGTAGTTTTTGCCTATTCAGATGTGACTTTTGAACATGTAATGACAAAAGCATCAGAAGCAAATGCGGCAGGTGCGAATTTTATTTTACTCGGTGTTGAACAAACAATGCTTAAGAGTTCAAAACCTGTTGTTGCTGTTCTTGCAGTAAGAACAGGTTGTGGAAAAAGTCAAACTTCCAGATATGTTGCTAATCTTCTCAAAAAAGCTGGTAAAAAAGTAGCCGCTGTTCGTCATCCAATGCCTTATGGCGATTTAAATGCTCAAAGAGTTCAGAGATTTGCGACCCTTGACGACTTACACAAATACAATTGCACAATTGAAGAAATGGAAGAATTTGAACCACATATTGTCAATGGAACTATTGTGTATGCAGGAATAGATTATGAAGATATTTTGCATCAAGCTGAACAAGAAGTAGATGTAATTTTATGGGATGGTGGAAACAACGATACACCTTTCTTCAAACCTGATTTAACAATTACTGTCACTGACCCATTAAGACCAGGACATGAATTGAGATATTATCCAGGAAATACTTCATTAAGAATTGCTGATATAGCAATCATAAATAAGATTTCATCTGCAAAGAAAGAAGATATTGAAACAGTTAAAGACAATATTAAAAAAGTTAATCCAAAAGCAATTATAATTGAAGCAGATTCGCCAATTGAAGTTGAAAATCCTGAAATGATAAAAGGCAAGAGAGTCTTGGTTGTTGAAGATGGTCCAACCTTAACTCACGGTGAAATGAAATTTGGTGCTGGTGTTGTTGCTTCGCTCAATAATGGAGCGAAAGAAATCGTTGACCCAAGACCGTTTGCAGTTGAGTCAATTCAAGAAACATACAGAACATATCCTGAGATAGGAACATTACTTCCTGCTATGGGATATGGTAAGAAGCAAATGAAAGACCTTGAAGAAACTATTAATCGAGCTGATTGTGACTCAGTTGTTATTGGAACTCCAATCGATTTAAGAAGAGTGATTAACATTAAAAAACCAGCAACCAGAGTTCGTTATTACCTAAAAGAATTATCAAAACCGACCATTGAGGATATTTTGAGGGAGAAGGGAATTGTATGAAAAAAATTGCGGTGGTTGCCTTTGGAGGTAATGCAATTATTCGTGGCGACCAAATTGGAACTATTGAAGAGCAGGAAAAAAATACTTATGAAACCTGTCTTGATGTTATTCCTCTTTTAGAGAGAGGTTATGAATTAATTATAACGCATGGAAATGGACCTGTTGTCGGAAACATTTTACAGCGAAATGAAGCAGGATGGGAATTGTATAAAATTCCTAAGATGCCTCTAGATATTTGTGTTGCTGACTCCGAAGGTGGAATGGGATATATGATTGAAATGCAAATGATGAATGCACTGAATTCAAAAGGTTTGAAAAAGTCAGTTGTTACTTTAATCACTCAAGTTGAAATTGACAAAAGTGACCCAGCTTTTCAGAATCCAACAAAACCAATTGGTAAATTTTATACAGAAGAAGAAGCAAAAAAATTTCAATCTGAAAATAAATGGATTATGGAAGAAGACCCGAGAAAAAGAGGCTGGCGACGATTAGTTCCTTCTCCAAAACCAATTAATGTAATAAAGAAAGATTTGATAAAACAGCTTGCTTATGAAGGACATATCGTAATTGCTTGCGGTGGTGGTGGTATTCCTGTCTATCGACATCCCGATGGAAATCTTGAAGCAATTGAAGCTGTAATTGATAAAGATTTAGCTTCCGCACTTTTGGCAAAGCAAATTAATGCCGATGCTTTTTATATTCTAACTGATGTTCCTAAGGTCTCAATTAATTTTATGAAAGCAAATCAAAAAGATTTGGATGAACTTTCAACTACTGAAGCAAAGAAATATTTGGAAGAAGGGCAATTCCCCGCTGGAAGTATGGGGCCTAAAATCGAAGCGGCAATTGAATTCGTTGAGGCAACAGGAAATGAAATGATAATTACTGATGCAAGAGAATTACATAATCCAAAATGTGGAACAAGAATTTATAAGGGTTAAAAAAGAGGTTAATTATGGCTGTCAATATGAAAGGAAAAAGTTTAGTCGAAATTCAAGATTTGACACTTGAAGAGATTTATCAAATTTTTGAATTGAGTTCTTCACTCAAGTTAAAATTATTATCTGGCGAACCACATCGTTTACTTGAAGGAAAAACACTTGGAATGATTTTCGCAAAGCCTTCAACTCGAACAAGAATCTCCTTTGAAGTTGGAATTTATCAACTCGGTGGAATTGGAATGTATTTTGGTCCAAATGATTTGCAACTTAAAAGAGGCGAAACAATTGCTGATACTGCTCGAGTTCTTTCACGATACTTAAATGGAATTATGATTAGAACTTTTAGTCATCAGGATGTGATTGATTTAGCAAAGTATGCTTCTATTCCAGTTATAAATGGATTGACTGATTTACATCATCCTTGCCAGGTGCTGGCGGATTTATTTACAATTCTTGAGAAGAAAAGAAAACTTCAAGGATTGAAATTGGCTTATGTAGGTGATGGTAATAATATGGCTCATAGTTTATTGCAAGGATGTTCAAAAGTCGGAGTGGATATTGCAATTTCAACTCCGAAAGGTTATGAGCCACAAAAGGAAATTGTAAATCAAGCAATTGAAAATGCAAAATATTTTAATTCGAAAGTTGAAATTCTTGAAAATCCAGTTGATGCAGTAAAAGACGCTGATATTGTTTACACTGATGTTTGGGCGAGTATGGGACAGGAAGCAGAAGCGGAAGAGAGAAAGAAAAAATTTATTCCATATCAGGTTAATTCTGATTTAGTGAAATATGCAAAGGATGATTACTTATTTATGCATTGCTTGCCAGCTCATCGTGGTGAAGAAGTCACAGACGAAGTTGCTGATAGCCCAAATTCTGTAATCTTCGATGAGGCTGAAAATAGACTTCATGTTCAAAAAGCGATAATGGCTCTTGTTATGTAATTTATTTTAGATTTTAAGCTGATAAATGTTAAGAAGGGGCTGTCTAAAAAGTTGCAAAATGTCAGACTGAGCACTAGGAGGCTGTGTCAGAATTCAAAATCATAAGGATAAAAATTAAAATTCTTTCCAAATATGATGATAAAATTTCAAAAATTTTAATTGCGACACAGCCTCTAGCGCACACAATGACAATGTGGCATCAGTCATTGCGAAAGACGAAGTCTTGAAGCAATCTCTGAGATATGAAAGGTTGTGATGAAGTAGTGAAGGATTGCGTCGCTAGTGCTCACAATGACAACGCGGCGACAATCGTTGTCAGTAAAAAAGTTGCGATGCAATCTCTTCGCTAAACGGTGTTCTCGATACACTTCACTACTCGAACACCGAACGAAACTCGGTTTTCGAGTAGGACTGAGCGAAGCGAAGGACATATCGAGAAAACCATTGCAATAAATCGGTGTTCTCTATACGCTTCGCTACTCGAACACCGAACGAAATCCGGTTTTCGAGTAGAACTGAACTAAGAGGCTGTATCCTGATTCAGAGTCATCAAAACAAAGATTAAAATTATTTGAAAATGTGAAGATCAAATTTCAAAAATTTTAATTGCGTTACAGTCTCCAAAGCTTAGACTGACAATAATTAAATTTTTAGACAGCCCCAATAATTTTAGAAAAAGAATTCCCAACAATGCCAAAAGAATATCGTAGATTTTCGATTATTATAGATTTTTGATTGATGGATTTAAGAAGATCATTTTAGGTATTCAAATATTGTAAATTTTTGATTTATGGAATTCAAAAAGAACATCTGAGTTGATAAATCATTGTATAATAAAATTAGCGGAGAGGGTGGGATTCGAACCCACGGTCCCACTTACGCAGGACACCGGTTTTCGAGACCGGCCTATTAAACCACTCTAGCACCTCTCCCTTTCAATTAAACACATTTAACGATGCAAATATAAAATATCAAGATGAAAGAAATTTCAAAGATTGGATTGATTTAGATCTTCGTTCAATTATAATACTGCAAAGGTTAAAATTTAGTTTTTCCCCTAATCAAAAAATTTTTTAATAACCTCTTTACTTTTATTAAAAAATTCCATAGAATTTCAAAAAATTTTATGCGAAATCAAAAACAAATAGAGTAGGCGTAAAAATGAAATACTTAAAATTACTAATTTCCATCACATTAGCATTCTTCTTTTTTCAATGCTCTCCATCTAAACCTGAGGAAGAAACAACAACAAAGGAAACTGAGGTTAAAACAGACACAAAATCCAATATTATAATTTTTCGGGAGGATTCGAATGAATTACTAAAAACTTCTTTGAAGAATAATAAAGTCGATCTTGTCTCAACATCTGTTTGTCCGAAAGTTTTTAATGGATGCTGTTTGAGTCAGGGTGTTTCAAAGTATCACAATGGAATTTATACTGAATTTTTTAATAAAGCGAAATCATTAGGAAGGGACTTGTATTGCGAACTATGGTTTCATTATAAATCAGATGATGGACAAGTACTCGCTTTCCCTGTTGAATATCAGAATAACAGAAATATGCTAAAAGTCAATGGAGTTTACTTCGAATGTATTCAGGATGATAATCGTTTCTGGGTTCCAAATTTCAATTACTTTCATTCAAATTGGCCCAGTGAAACTTTTGATTATGTAATGGATTTTGCTCCAAGTAAGTTCATTCGATTTAAACAACAATTTTGTAGAATACTTGGAATTCCAGACTCAAAATCCAAAACCGGTAAAATCTTTCCTCTTGAAATATCGGAGAATCCTGATTTGAAGATATACTCAGAAATCCCCTTTGACGATCTTGTGATTGAATATAAAGATATCACAACAGGTTTAGATAATTTTGTAGATTACTATTATTTCGATCGTCTAGATTTCTTGAGAGGTAATATTGCAAATGTAACCTTTCTCATTCGAGATAATGAAACGCTTTATCCAGTTGAAGATGCAATTGTGACGATAACTCCGCTAAATCCGTCTGGTGACTTAAAAGAAGTTTTTGAGAGATTTACTGATTTTACTTTAAGAGCGCCAAATTTTGATTATGGATTTTATGGATTCAAAAGTTGCGCAAGTGAAAAAGTCCTCGATAAATTTTCAATGCAAACAAAATTATTTAACTATTTTACTGAATATAAATTAAATCCCTGGGCAGTAATTAGTGAAGAGTACAAGGCAAGAACGAATAAAAATGGTGAAATTTATTGGACAACGAATTACCTTTATGAACAAAATATTGACCTTTATAATGAGTTGTTAAAGACACCATTGTTTAGGAAAGAAATTGCTGGAAAAGCACATAACTTTGTGATGGAGAAGCACAAAAACTATCAGTTAAAAATTATTCATCCGAGATATCAGTATTTTGAAAGAACATTTAGTATTTCTGATGATAGCCAAGTTATTGTTGATCTAGCACAAGTGACAACAAAACTTGAAAATGTTGGTGGTCGGGGGAATAGAGAAAATTTATATATAAGACCTTTGCTTAAATAAAAAATATTTTTGGATTGAATTATTGATGGTTTGCTCTTAATAATAGGGCAAACATTTTTTGTTTTGAAGTAGAGTATATAATTACTTTAACAATAAAATTGGTTAGGTGTATAGTAAATATCTTATTTTTAATACTTTAATAAATTTTATGGTTTATGGAATTTTAATTAGCAATGTAGATAAAATCATATTTACAATTCTGAGAAAGTATAAAATCATTTTTATTAATATCAAAGTTCGATAATTGACCGGTTAAGATTTTTTAACTTTTAATTAACATTTCACTATTGAAATTACACATTAATATCCAGATATTTGTATAAATTATGAGTAAGAGAAATTTTCTATATAAAGCCTGTCTAAAATTAAATAATGTTTATTTTCCAATTAACAACTCACTAATCAATCAACAACAAAATAAAGGTGATGTTATGATCAAACATCTATCCAAATTCATTTTTGTTTTTCTTCTAATCTCATCTACAACAATTTTTGCCCAGGGTATCACGACTGGTGGTATCACTGGAGTTGTTACTGATAATAAGGGCGAACCATTGTTGGGAGCGAATGTAATTGCTGTGCACATACCATCAGGTACAATGTATGGGACTTCAACGCGAGCAAATGGTAGATTTAATATTACTGGTATGAGAGTAGGTGGTCCATATACAATTACTGCTTCCTTCATTGGTTACAATAAGCAAATTTTAGAAAATGTTTATTTAGAGTTAGGTCAAAATTTTAATCTGGATTTTGTTCTTACTGAAACACAAATAGAACTAAAAGACATTACCGTTGAAGCGGAAAGAAGTACAATTATTCGTTCCGATAAAACTGGAACTGCTACAACAATACAAAGAGAGAACATCGAAAACTTTCCAACAATTTCTAGAAGGTTAGAGGACTTAGTTAAGCTTACTCCACAAGCAAAAAGCAATGCTCGAATTGGAGGTGTCGATAACAGATTAAACAATATTACTGTTGATGGCTCTTATTTTAATAATTCATTTGGACTTGCGGGACTTCCTGGAGATAGAACAGGCGTTTCCCCAATTTCTATAGAAGCAATTGAGCAGATTCAGGTAAACATTTCGCCCTTTGATGTTCGTCAAGGGAATTTTGTTGGAGCTAATATCAATACTATTACAAAGAGTGGTAATAATAGATATTCAGGTTCTGTTTATTACAATTATCGTAATAATGAGTATGTCGGGACTAAAGCAAGCGATGCTACTTTTACTCCTGGAAAATTTAGATTTAATCAGTTTGGGTTAACTTTGAGTGGCCCAATTATCCAAAATAAATTTTTCTTCTTTGTAAATTTTGAAACCGACAATTTAATTCAACCAGGAACTACTTTCCGTTCAAATCTTGGTGGAGAGCCAGTTGGTGGAACAGTTACAAGAGTTTTAAAAAGTCATCTTGACTCACTCAGTCAATTCTTAAAACAATATTTTGGTTATGAAACAGGTCCTTATGAAGGCTATGATCATGAAACTCCTTCCACAAGATTTTTAATTAGACTGGATTACAATGTAAACCCCAAAAACAAATTAAGCTTACGTTATACACATCTTGATTCATTTACTGATGTTTTACTCTCAAATTCAAGTTCACTTGGATTTGGAAGTAGAAGGTCACTCCTAACTGGATTGAACTACCAGAATTCAAATTATCAAATAATGGAAAACATTCGTTCAATCATTGCTGAATGGAACAGTATTATTTCTGATAATCTGAGCAATAACTTAATCGTCGGTTACACTTACAATGATGAAAGCCGAAAATCAAGAGGTACGATGTTTCCATTTGTAGATATTCTTGAAGGTGGACAGGTTTATACATCGTTTGGATTTGAGCCATTTACTCCCAATAATGAGTTAAGATACTGGAGTTTCCAAATACAAAATAATTTAAATCTTTTCTTAGAGAATCACACTTTGACATTTGGTTTCAGTTTAGAAAGATATCAATCTGAAAATATCTTCTTCCCAGGTTCACAGAGCGTTTATGTATATAATTCACTTTCGGATTTCTACACAGATGCGAATGATTATTTGTCCAATCCGAATAGAACTACTTCCCCAGTTACTTTAAGAAGATTTCAGGTAAGATGGTCAAATATTCCTGGGCAGACAAAACCAATTCAGCCGCTAAAAGTCTGGTATGGTGGTATATATGTTCAAGATCAATGGGTAGTATTTAAAAACTTAAATGTCATCTCTGGAATTCGTTTTGATGTACCAATTTTCGAAAAGACAGGTTATCACAACCCAGAAGTTGATACAATGGTATTCAGAGATGAAAATGGTTTCCCTGTTCAATACAGAACTGACAAGATGCCTGATCCGAAAGTTCTTGTTTCACCAAGAGTTGGATTTAACTGGGATGTATTCGGCGATAAAACCACACAGTTGAGAGGTGGAACTGGTATCTTTACTGGTAGGCCAGCTTATGTTTGGATTTCAAACCAAATCGGAAATAATGGTATTTTAACTGGTTTTGAAAGATTAGATAATACAAAGAACCGTCCATTCCATCCTGACATAAATCGTTATAAACCCGCTGTTGTTACTGGTGCACCAGCTGCTAATTATGAATTAGCTTTGACCGATCCAAACTTCAAATTTCCACAAATGTGGAGAACAAACATTGGTTTGGATAGAAAATTAATTTATGATGTAATTGGAAGTGTAGAATTTCTATATAGTAGAGATGTAAATGGTATTTATTACATTAATGCAAACTTAAGAGCTCCAAATGGACAATTTGCAGGACCAGATAATAGACCAAGATGGATTGGAACGAACAGAATTTATAGTAAAATTGATAACGCAATTGTTTTGAAGAATCAAAATGTTGGTTATTACTGGAACATTTCAGCTGCACTTGAGAAGCCATGGTCAAACAACTGGTTTGCAAAAGTAGGTTATATGTATGGTGTAGCTAAGAATACGGTAGATCCAGGTTCAATTGCCTTTGGTAGTTGGAATAACAATCAACACTCTGGTAATCCAAATAATCCAGGATTAGGATATTCTGTAAATTCACCAGGACACAGATTATTTGGTGCTTTCTCTTACAAACTTGAATACTTTGATTTTGGTGCGACGACTGTTACATTATTCTTTGATTACTTTACACCTGGAAATGGAAGCTATACCTTCTCTGGTGATTTGAATGGTGATGGTGGAACAAGTAATGACTTGATCTATATTCCAAAAGATAAATCAGA
>Ga0209809_1000798_pt1 | contig 27494 bp, 20 predicted proteins | sample YNPMSTMetaG_FD_186172 | JGI IMG/M metagenome (GOLD analysis project Ga0209809, IMG submission 186172) | Anoxygenic and chlorotrophic microbial mat microbial communities from Yellowstone National Park, USA - YNP MS-T MetaG (SPAdes) (version 2) ...
GGGATAAATCGCGTTCAGGATCAGTGCGCGCTTCATGCGCTCCTGTCCGACGATCGCGGTAAAGGGGAAGATCACGGCCATGTCCAGCAATGCTATCACAAGCAACTCGCGCAGGTGCGTTCGGGGACATTCACGAATAGGGGCGATCGTTTAGCGCGTCATGCCGAGCGCTGAGCGCCATCCGTCGGCCCGTCGCCTGGGCCACCCCGCGGCAACTTGGTTCGCCGCGAGCAGGGGCGGTTCGCGAACCGCCCCTGCCGTGCTGTCGCTCAGAATGACAGGGTGAGGCGGAGACCCTGGTGATCCCGTGCGATCACCACCGGTCACGCCAAGCATGCCCGCCCCAAATCGTGAATGCACCCATGCGTTCATGATTGGAGGGCAGAACGCTGGGTGGGCGACGGCAGTGCCGTCGCCCACCATCTAAGTAAGATTGCCCTTAATTAGTAAATGCACCCGCCTTCCCTCCCGACAAGTTCTACAATCGCTGCTCAGCGCTGCCTATGCACCTTCGCCAGCGATCGCCTCATGTGATCCTGCTGCTCGTCATCTTGCTGGCCGGCGGCGCGCTGCGCTTTTACAAGGTCGGCGAATTGCCGCCGGGCCTCTACCGCGACGAGGCTTACTACGGGCTGGATGCGCTCAGGGTGTTGGGCGGCGACTTCGCGCTCTATTTCGCGGCCAACAACGGGCGCGAGGGGCTGTTTATCTACGCGCTGGCCGCCGGCGTCGCGCTGCTGGGACGCACGCCCGAAGCGCTGCGCGCCACCTCAGCCGCGATCGGGTTGCTCACCATCGCCGCGGCCTACTTCGCTGGCCGCCAGATGTTCTCGCCGCGCGTGGGCCTGTTGGGCGCGGCTATCCTGGCCGTCAACTTTTGGCATCTGGCGCTCAGCCGAGTGGCCTTTCGGGCGATCACCCTGCCGGCCGTCCTCTGCCTGGCCGTCGCGCTCGCCTTCGCTGCGCTGCGCGCTGCGTCGCCTAGCCGGCGTGCGCGCCTGGCTGGCTTGGCGGGTTTCACGTTTGGGCTGACGCTCTACACCTACACCTCGGCGCAGCTCGTCTTGGCCTTGCTCGCCGTAGGCGGCGCGCTCACTTGGCTGACGGTCGCCCGCTCTGCGGACGATCCCGTGATCTGGCGCCGGCCCGCGCTGGCGTTCATCCTCGGCCTGGCGCTGGCGCTCGCTCCATTGGGCCTCTGGTTGACGCGCCACGCCGAGCTGTACTTCGCGCGCGCTGGCCAAGTGAGCATCTTCAACCCCGCGATCAGCGGCGGCGATCCGCTCGGCATGTTGGGGACGAATCTGACAAAGGTGGCCGGCATGTTCTTCCTTCAAGGCGACCGCATCTGGCGGCACAATCTGTCCTTGCGGCCTGTCTTCGATGGCTGGCTGGGGCCGGCGTTTGTGTTGGGGCTGGTGGCGTGCGTGAGACATCCCTGGACGAGCCGCTCCGCCGGCGTCGCCGACCGGATCGGGGCGCCGTTCGCCCTGCTCTGGCTGGTGGTGATGCTCATCCCCACGGCCCTGGCCGAGGACGCGCCGCACTTTCTGCGGGCGGTCGGCGCGTTGCCGGCTGCTTGCCTGCTGGCGGCGGTAGGGCTGGAGCAGGGCCTCGCTTGGCTCTCGCGTCGCGGCCTGCTATTGGGGCTGGCCGGCCTCTTGCGCTATCGCGTCAGCCCGCCGGCGTTTCTGGCGACGCTCGTCCTGCTCATCAGCGCCGTCAACACGACGAACGATTACTTCAACGACTACGTGCGGCGCGACCTCACCCGCTATTGGCTTGAGGCGCACAACGTGCAACTGGCGCAGTTGATCAACGCGCACGCCGCGGGCCAGTCCTGTTGCCCTGCGTTGCCCGCGACCGCCATTTGGCTTCAAGACCGGCTGGCCAACGACAACCCAGCCCTGCGGTTCCTCGCGGGGGAGCGTTGGACGAGCGTCTCGGATGGCGAGGCCAGCCGGCCACCCGCGGCGCAGCCAATCCTGCTGATCGCGGATCCCAACCATTCCTGGGCGGCGCTGCGCGCCCGCCTGCCGACGCCGGCCACGCTGCGCGTGTTCGAGGGGCCGCTGGCCCAAGGCGACAACGACCCCGCCCCTCGCCGCGCGTTCATCGCTATCCGAGCCAAGCCAGCGGCGCACGCTGCCCAAGCGCTGGCCGACTTTGAGGGCGGGATCGCGCTGCTCGCTGCGGAGGCGAGGCCGACCGACGCCGAAGGCACGCGCTACGCCATCACCCTCACTTGGCAAACAAGCCAACCAATCGGTGAAGACTTGGCGGTGTTCGTCCATTGGCTGCGCGGCGGGCCACAGCCGATCGCCCAGGCCGATGGCAGTCCGGCGGGCGGCTATTTGCCCATGCCGACCTGGCGCGTTGGCGATCAAATTGTGGATGAACGCACGGTGCAGTTGCCGGATCGCGCTCAGGCCGGCGACGTGGTGCGCGTGGGCATCTACCGGCGCGAGGACAACCACCGTCTGCGCGTGCGCGGAACAGGAGACGACTCGGTTATGATCACGGCTTTGCGATAGCCGGCTATGCGGATCATCAGGTTGCTCGGTGCTGCGTTGGTGGCGCTGGCGCTCTCCAGCGCGCACGCGCAAATAGAGGGGACGATCCTCAGCGAGGGGTTCGAGGACAACTTTAAGGCCGACCCGAACTGCAAGCAGGGCATCTGTAACGTGCCAGAGGGCTGGGGGGTGTGGTATGTCCCGCGCACAGAGAACGACCCGCCGGGGGTGAACTTTCAGCCCCAGGCCGATCGCGCTCCCGGTCGTGCCCGCAGCGGTTCATCGGCCCAGCGCTTATGGGTTGAGAGCGCCACCTTCACAGGGGGCATCTACCGAATCGTCACCGGCGTGCCGGTAGGCGCGCGCGTGCGCTTCACCATCTGGGGCCAGGTGTGGTCCACGAACGACAACAGCCCGATCTCCTCACGGCCCTCGCGCGATATTCGCGTGAAGGTGGGCATTGACCCGCTGGGTGGCGACAACGGCCGGCCCAGCCCTTTTAACGGCCAGGTAGTCTGGTCATCTGAGCAGGAAGCTAAAGACGCCTACGTGCAGTTCAGCGTAGAGGCAGAAGCCCGCGCGCCAACCGTCATCCTTTACACCTACACGACGATGAAGGACAGCGTGCGCCATAACGAGGTGTTCTGGGACGATGCCAGCCTGGAGAGCATCGCGCCGCCGGCCACGCCCACGCCGGAGGCGACGGCGACGGCGGAGCCAACCGCGCCCGTCGCCGCCCAAGCGCAGCCGACCCCCATTCCCACGCCGCAGCCGGCGGTGACCTACACGGTCAAGGCCGGTGACACCCTGTTTGGGATCGCGCTGGCCTACAACGTCACCCTCGACGAGCTATACAAGAACAACCCAGGCGTGCGCGCCGAGACGCTCCAGATCGGCCAGGTGCTGATCATCAAGCCGGGCGCGCCAGCCAACCCAGCCCCTCCTGAGCAGGTCGCAGCGCCGCCGAATGCCGTGCCCGGCGATGCTCCCACCACTGCGACGCCCAGCGCCGGCCAGGCCTGCGTCCAGGCTTTCTTCGACGACAACGGCAACGGGCTGCGCGACGAAGCCGAGGAGCTGGTGCTGGACATCGCCTTCACCGTCACCGCCGGCGGCACGGTGTTCGGCAGCTACGTCACCACAGGGAATGAACCGCATTGCTTTGACCTGCCGAACCAGGCGTACACGGTCGCTGCCCGCGCCCCGGAGCAATACGTGGCGACGACGCCGCTCAACGACACCGTGAGGGTAAACGGCGCGCGCGCCTTCTTCTCGGTGGGCCTGCGCCGGCTCAGCGATGGCTTCGCCGACGTGAGCATCACGCCCACGCCGCAACCGCCGGCCATGCCCGACAGCAACACGACGCTCGGCGTGCTGACGATAGCGGGTGGGGTGCTGCTGCTGGTCGGCGTGATTGGGCTGGCGTCCTCCTTTGTGCTGCGGGCGCGGCGCCTGTGATGACGCGGCTGCTGGGCGGCCTGCCCACGCTGGCTTGGTTGTTGGTCTGTGCGCTGGCCGCAGCCAACGTATGGCTCGGCCCAGGCATCGTGAACACGCGGATGGGCGGCGACAGCCCCTTTTTGCTCATCCGCACGTTCGAGCTGGCCGAGAATCTGAAGGCCGGCGTCTTCCCGGCCCGCTGGATGGCGAACGCGGCGTTCGGTTTGGGGTACCCGTTCTTCAACTTCTATGCCGCCCTACCCTACTACCTGGCTGCTGCCCTACATGCGCTCGGCGTTGACTTGCTGAGCGCGATCAAGCTGACTCAGACCCTGGGCATGATCGCCGCCGGCGCGGCCATGGCGCGGCTGGCGGAGGATGTGCTGCCGTGCGCCGACGCGCGCGCCCACCGATGGGCGGTCGCCGTCGCCGCCGCCGCCTACGCAGTCACGCCATTCCACCTGGCCAACATATACGTGCGCGGGGATTCGCTTTCAGAGTTCTGGGCGTTCGTTTGGTACCCGCTGATCCTATGGAGCATCCATCAGTTGGTCGCCGCATGGGCTGATCCGCGCGGCGCGGGCCGGCGCTGGGCGCACCTCATCGGGCTGGCGCTTGGGCTGGCCGGCCTGGTGCTCACCCATAACGTCTCGGCGCTGATCTTCGCCCCGTTCGCAGCGCTCTACGCATTAGCTCGTCAGGCCGTCCAGCCGATGTCCCTCAGCCGGCGGGTAGGGACGTTGGCCGCGCTGGCCGGCGCGGCCGGTTGGGCGCTGGGGTTGAGCGCCTGGTTTTGGCTGCCAGCGCTGGGCGAGGCGAACCAAGTCCAGTTGGACGCGCAGACCACCGGCTACTTCTACTTCGCCAACCACTTCCGCGTGGAGAACCTGGTTCAGCTCGCTGTGCTGTTCGACTATAGCGTTGACCAGGATTTGGACGCCTTCGCCATCGGCGGGCCGCACGCCCTGGCGACGCTAATCGGCGCGGCGATCTGGCCATGGGCGGCGCGCCGGGCTGGACAGCCGCTGTACTCATGGTTGCTGATCGTCCTGGGCTGCGCGTTGAGCGCGTTCATGATCACACCCTTCTCCACCGCGATCTGGGCGCACGCGCCGCTGCTGCCGCTGGCGCAGTTCCCTTGGCGCTTCCTCTCGGTGCAGGCGTGTTTTGGCGCACTGTTGATCGGCGGGGTCGGCCTGGCCGGGCCGATGGTAGGGCGCATCACGCTGCGCATGGGGCGCATCACGCTGCGCCCCAACAGCGGGGCGGTTGCGGTGCTCACCATGGTTGTCCTGGGCGCGTCCAGCCTGGCGCGCTTGCCGAACGCGCGCCTGGAGATTCAAGCCGGCGATGTCTCGCCTCGGACGATCCAGCTCTATGAGTGGTACACCGGCAACATCGGCACCACCATCCGGCACGAGTATCTGCCGGCCACGGCCCTGCCCGTGCCACGCACCGGCCCCGAGCTGCTCGGCCTGAGGCGCGCTGCGGTGCTCGCCGCCGATGAAGTCGCCGAGGAGGTGGTTCGCTCGACGCTGCGAATGGCCTCGCCCGCCGGCCAGCGCTGGGAGATCACGGCGCAGCGCGCGGTCACGATCGCCCTGCCGATGTTGTATTGGCCGGCCTGGCAGGTATGGCTTGATGGCCAGGCGTGGCCGAGCTGGCCGCATCCAGGGTCAGGCTGGCTGGCGCTGGCCGTGCCGGCTGGGTCGCACCAGGTTGAGGTGCGCTGGACCGGCACGCCGCTGACGCGCTTGGCCGAGCTGGCCTCGGCGTTGGCTTGGCTGGGCCTGGTCGCGCTGGTCGTTTGGCGCGTTGGGCAGGCAGCAGCCGCGACGCACCGGCGGATCGCCGGCCAAGCGCTGGTTGCGCTCGGATTGATCAGCGCAGCGATCGGCCTGGGTCGGTTGCTCAGCCCACCCTATACGCCGCCGCCTTTGCAAACGCTCGACTTCGAACGTCGCCCCTTTCCCCATCGCGCGCCGGTGCGCTTCAGCGGGGCGGGCGAGGCATACACGTTAATCGGCGCGACGATCGAGCCGGCGACGCTGCGCCCTGGCCAGCCGTTCACGCTCACCTTGCGCTGGCAGGACGACCATGCGCCGGCGCAGATCACGACGACCCAAGAGCTGCCGATGGGCGCAGAGGCCATGCGGCTCTTCCGCCACGCCCGCCTGGAGATCGCCGGCGACCCGCGCACCAGCCGGCAGGTGGTGATCACCGGCGCGCTGCCGGGGCCGCTGCTGCTCAAGCTCAGCGCAGTGGACGCGCGGGGGCGGGTGCTCACCCCGCTGGACGCCGAGGGGTTGCCGCAGATGGCGCTGATCGCCGGCGGCCCCTCGCCGGCGATCACCCTGGTTGGGCCGACGATCCTGAGCGAAGGGCCAGACCGGGCCGACGACGTCGGGCGGCTGAACCTGTCCTTTGGTAATGGGATCGTCCTGCATGATGCCGACTGGTTGTTCATCTCGGCGCATGAAGCGTGCCTGCGCCCAATCTGGCGGCGCGATGGCGCGGGCGGCAACCGCGCCGACGCTTTGCAGTCTTCGCTGCGGATCTATGGCAGCGACGGCGATTTGATCGTGCAAGCCGACGGGCAACCTCAAGCTGGGCTGGCGCCCACTTGGGCTTGGCCGCACGGCGCGTTGGTTTACGATAGCTTTTGCTTGCCGGTCAAGCGCATGTTGCGCAGCGGCGAGCCTTACACCATGCAGATCGTGTGGTACCGCCTCTTCGACCTGCGCCCGACCGGCGAGCTGCGCCTGCGCGGGGTGAACGCGGGCCAGGTCGGGCATCTCAACCTGCCGGTAGCGATGAGCGACTCAGGCCACAATGAATAACCAGTCATTCCACACGATGACGAGACAACTGGCCTTGGCACTGTTGCTTGCTTGCGCGGCCTGCGCCGCCCCCAAGCCGGCGGTCAAAATCGCGCTGGTCGCCCCGTTCGAGGGCCGGCTGCGGCAGGTCGGCTACGGCGCCTTCCCTGCCATGCGCCTGGCGATCCGCCAAGCCGCCGCCAGCGCGACACACGTCCACATCACGTTCATCGCTTACAACGACGATGGCGACCCGGCCAAAGCCGCGCGCGTCGCGCACAACGTGGCGCGCGATCCCGAGGTCGTGGCGGTGATCGGCCACTTTGCGATCTCGACGACGCTGGCCGCGCTGGCGGTCTATACCCAAGCCGGCCTGCCGGTGATCGCGCCTTCTCTGCCCGCCCAGGGTTTGCCGTTCGACCCGCTTGTCTTCCGATTGGGGCCAGGGCCGGCAGCGCCCCGCTATGCCGTTCGCACGGCGCGCTGTGATGACCTGGATGCGGCCTGGGCCGCGAGCGGGCTGCCGCCATGCGCCGGCGACGCGCCGCCGGTGACGGAGCTGCCGGCTGCGCAAGAGACGCTGGCTGCGTTTGCTGAGATCTCGCTTGGCCCGCCACCCGGCCCGCGCGCGATCGCGGCCTACGACGCTACGATGTTGGTCATCCGCGCGATTCAGCAAGCCGGCGAGCGACCGACGCGCGCGGGCGTCGCTGCCGCGCTGCGCCGCGCGCGCCACGACGGCCTGTTGGGCCAAATACGCTTCGATGAGCGCAATGCCTGGGCGGATGCGCCAATATGGATATATCCCTCGCCACCCGAATCGCGGGCACAGCCCTAGCTAAATGCGCGTCTAATAAAATCCCTATATATTCCGGCCACTAACGGAGAAGAATACCGGAGGCGCTTGAGACTGAGCTAGATGTGAAAGGAGGTTGACATGTTCTTTTTTGACCCACTCTATTTTGTGTTCGTCATGCCGGCGCTGCTGCTGGCGCTGTGGGCGCAGTGGAAGGTGCAAAGCACCTTTGCCAAGTACGCGCGCGTGCCCACCAGCACGGGCGTTAACGGATTGGAAACTGCGCAATTGCTGATCAAGCGGTTTCGCCTCAATGTTAACGTAGCGAGCACGCCTGGGCACCTCACCGACCACTATGACCCACGCAGCAAGACGGTGGCCCTCTCCGAAAGCTCGATCCAGAACTCAGTGGCCTCGGTCGCCGTGGTGGCTCATGAGCTGGGCCATGCGCTCCAGGACCAGGAGAACTACGCGCCGCTCAAGCTGCGCGGGGCGATTGTGCCGGCGGTGCAACTGGGCGGCTGGGTCGGGCCGATCATGTTTATCGTCGGCATGTTGCTGGCCTCGCCGACGCTAATGTGGATCGGCGTGATCGGCTTCGCCCTGGCCGCGCTGTTCGCCATCATCACCCTGCCGGTCGAGTTCGACGCCAGCCGGCGCGCGCTGGCCATGTTGCAGAGCAACAACCTGCTCACCCCACAGGAGCTGCGCGGCGCCAAGCAGGTGCTGGACGCTGCGGCGCTGACCTACGTGGCGGCAGCCGCGCAGGCGCTGATGACCTTGCTGTACTACGTCACGCTGCTGGGCCGGCAGCGCGAGTAAGTAGCCAAGAGGGCGGTCGCAGGTCTAGGCCTGTGACCGCTCTAACCGACGAGGGACTAATCGCTATGCCAAGCGCCTCAGCCGATAATATCGAGCAAACTCAGTTGGTGAAGGCAATTTCAGAGATCGCCAGCGCCATGCCACTAGCGCTCACCAGACAACTTTATCAATTTGCCCGCTTCCTGCAAGGCCAGTCGCTTTCGGCTGAAGAAGTTGACGAAGTAACTCTGGGACAAGCAGTTCTCCGAAACGAGCGATGAAGCGCTTGCAGCGCTTGCCACGACGATAGAGAAGGAGATCGCAGAGGGCAGAACTATGCCGATGTTTGACGAGAGCGGGGAGTTCACAGAGTGGCAATCCAATCAGAGACCACCCCATCTTTCTGGCGGTGTTACTGGGCCTTACCAGTAGAAGTACGCCAAAAGGCACAACAGGCTTACAAGCTGTGGCGTGCGAATCCCTCTCATCCAAGCCTCCGCTTTAAGCGAGTCAAGGAAAGCCAACCAATCTATTCAGTGCGCGACAAGGCCGGCATGGTGAGCGAGCAGCGCACCTCTACGAGTGAATGCTCCCCATCCTTTGCTGGTTAGCATAGCCTGTATAAATCCGCGCCTGACCCAAGCACTGCCAAGCCACCAGCACTGCGCAGTTCCGACCAACGGTGCATTCACCAATAGGGGCCACCTTCCACCAAGCGATGCTGCCGGCGAAGATGAATCTAGAGGGTAAGCGACGGCAGTGCCGTCGTCCACCCAGGGCGTTCTGCCCTATCCATGAGTGCACCCCGACCAATGCGACCACATAGAATAGATCATGCTCCTGTTTGGCGATCATCCTGACCTTGACAAATCGCCCCGCCTTCGATAAGATAAAGGCCCTAGGCCGATGTAGCTCAGTTGGTAGAGCACACGACTGAAAATCGTGGGGTCGTCAGTTCGATCCTGACCGTCGGCACTTGACAGCCAGTGTGGCTGTGCTATAATACAGGTTACATGCGGGAGTGGCTCAGTTGGTAGAGCGATTCCTTGCCAAGGAATAGGTCGCGGGTTCAAATCCCGTCTCCCGCTCTGGGCGATGTCGAGTTGCGAATGTCGGATGTCGCTGATCGCGTTCGACATTCTCAACTCGACAGTTCGTTTAAGGGCCTGTGGCGTAGCTGGGAGCGCGCCTCAATCGCACTGAGGAGGTCAGGGGTTCGAATCCCCTCAGGTCCATCTCCACGCAGCGCACCCCCGCCCTCATGCTCTGGATCATAGACACCGACGCCGGCGTGGACGACGCAATTGCGCTCGCCCTGCCCTTCTCCGCAGATCAGCAGCATCGCCATCACGTGCTCGCCATCACCACCGTCAGCGGCAACGTGCACGTCAGCAAAGTCAACCTCAACGTGGGTGCAGTGCTCGATGTCTTGGGCGCCGACGTGCCGATCTACGCCGGCTGCGACCGCCCGCTGCGCGAGCGCCCCGCGCATGCTGAGGAGTTTCACGGCCCGGATGGCCTGGGCGGGGCCGGCCTGGCCAAGACCGAGCGCCGTCCTGCCGACATGCACGCCGCGCTGGCCATCTGCCACCTGGCCAAGGCATACGCCGGCCAGGTGGGGCTGGTCACCCTCGGGCCGCTCACCAACCTCGCGCTGGCCTGTAACCTAGACCCAGCGCTGCCGACGCGCATCAGCCGGCTGGTGATCATGGGTGGCGCCTGGCAAGCGCGCGGCAACCAGACGCCAGCCGCCGAGTTCAACATCGCCGTTGACCCTGAATCCGCGCACGTGGTCTTCGAGCGATTCTCCAACATCACCCTGCTGCCGTGGGAGGTCTCACTAGATCAAATGATGCCGCTCGATGTCTTCGAGCGCATCCGGAGCGGGCGGTCAGCGCGGGCGCGCTTCTTCGCTGCCATGACGCGCATAGCGGACGATTGGCGCGCGCGTTTCGGCTTTGCCGGCGTGCCCCTGCCCGACCCGTTGGCCGTGGTCGTGGCGCTCGACGAGGATACCATCGCGCACGCGCTCCGAGCGCGGGTTCACGTTGACATCGGACACGACGTTGGCCGCGGCCTCTCCGCGCTGGACTACCGTCACCCCCAACCAAACGCGCATGTGGTCACCGCCGTGGATGCGGCGCGGGCCTGGGAGATGATCGCTGCGGCCTGGGCGTGAGGTCGGTTTGCGACTTTACAGAAAGGCGCGCGTCACTATAATATAATTTTTCATGTTGGGCATGACCCAAACTTCCTATCACTCATCGCTAAGGAGAGAGAACATGATGAACAGGAAAGTCTTCGCACTCACCGCAGTAGTTGGCCTGTTGCTGGCTGCTTGCGCGCCGGCGACGCCGGCTGCCCCCGCCCAGCAGCCAGCAGCCCCGCAAGCAGAAGCGCCGGCGGCAAGCCCTAAGAAGCGCGTCAAGCTCGTGATCAACGGCACGCTCGGCGATAAATCGTTCTTCGATAGCGCTCAGCGCGGCGTGGACATGATCAAGAGCGAGCTGGGCTACGAAGTCCGCACAATCGAGCTAGGCTACGACCGCAACAAGTGGGAGCCTGGGTTGGAGGATGCAGCAGCTGCTGACGACTACGACATCCTGATCGCCGGCACCTTCGACATGAGCGCCTACATGAGCCGCATCGCCCCCCAGCACCCCAACAAGAAGTTCTGGATGTTCGATGCCGGCCCGGACTACGAGGGCAAAGAGGGCGGCTGCAGCAACAGGTGCGAGAACGTATATACCGTCCTGTTCCGCCAGAACGAAGGGTCATACCTGCTCGGCGTGCTGGTCGGCGAGCTGCTCAAGGCGGGCAGCCTGCCCGGCGTTGAGGGTCGCACCAAGGTCGGTATCGTCGGCGGCTTGGACATCCCGGTGATCAACGACTTCATCGTTGGCTTCAAGCAGGGCTTCGCCGAATCCGGCCTTGACCCTGAAGAGAACGTGCTGGTGCAATACGTGGGCGGGGATAGCCCATTCAACAACCCAGCCAAGGGCAAGGAGATCGCCAACGCGATGTATGACCAGGGCGCAGCGATTGTGTGGGGCGTCGCCGGCAACTCCGGCAATGGCGTGTTCGAAGCCGCGGTGGAGAAGAAGCTATACGCGCTGGGCGTGGATAGCGACCAGTACCAGACCATCGCCGATCCAGCCCAGAAGGCGACGATCATCACCTCGATGCTCAAGAACGTGGACAAGGGCCTGCTGCGTGCGGCCAAGCTGGACGCCGAGGGCAAGCTGGGGTATGGCGCGCCGGAGAGCGTGGGCGTGGCGGCTGATGCCGTCGGCGTGGCCGACAACGAGAACTACCAGAAGTTCGTGCCCAAGGAGATCCAGGATAAGGTGAAGGCAGCCTACGAACGCGTCGCCAAGGGCGAGGTGGTCGTGGCATCAGCGTTCAAGTGACCTGTCTGGAGGCAACTTGACAATTGGGCGCGCGGCGCGTTAAATCTCGTCGCGCGCCTTTTGCTTTGGCAAAATGCAAACTGAGACTGTCAACACAACGGACGCGCCGTTGGTGGAGATGCGCCACATCACCAAGATTTATCCCAACGGCGTGCTGGCGGACAACGACGTTTCATTCTCCGTGCGCGCCGGCGAGATCCACGCCCTGGTCGGCGAGAACGGGGCCGGCAAATCCACGCTGATGAAAATCCTCTACGGCATGGAGCGTCCCACCTCTGGCCAGATTTACCTGCGTGGTCGGCCGGTGCAGATTCATAACCCGCACGAGGCGATCGCGCTGGGCATCGGCATGGTGCACCAGAACTTCATGCTGGTGCCCTCGTTCACCGTCGCCGAGAACATCGTGTTAGGGGTTGAACCTCAACGCGGGGCGTTCGTGGATAAAAAGCTCGCCATTAAAGCGACGCAGGAACTCTCTCAGCAGTACGGCCTGCAAGTAGACCCCAATGCAATAGTAGAGGTGGTACCGGTGGGCATGCGCCAGCGGGTGGAGATCCTCAAGGCGCTCTACCGCGGGGCGAATGTGCTGATCCTGGATGAGCCGACCGCCGTGCTCACGCCGCAGGAGACGCACGAACTGTTCATCGCCATCCGCCAGCTCGTCCAGGCCGGCAAGACGGTGATCTTCATCTCGCACAAGCTGCGCGAGGTGATGGAAATCAGCGACCGCATCAGCGTGATGCGCGACGCGCGCATGGTCGGCACGGTCAACAAGGCTGACGCCAATGAACGACTGCTGGCCAAGATGATGGTCGGGCGAGAGGTCTTCCTAAATATCGAGAAGCCACCAATCCAGCGCGGGCCAGCTATCCTGAAGGTGCGCGACCTGGAATATGCGACCGAGGCTGGCGTGGAGATGCTCAAGCGCGTCTCGTTCAACGTATACAGCGGGGAGATCTTCGGGATCGCCGGCGTGGAGGGCAACGGCCAAACTGAGCTGGTCGAGGTGCTCACCGGTCTGCGCGCTCCCTTGGGTGGGACAATTGAACTGGATGGCAGACCAATCGCCGGCCTCTCCCCCCGCGAGGTGCGCCAGGCCGGCGTTGCGCACATCCCCGAAGACCGCCTGTCGAACGGGGTCGCTCTGGAGATGAGCATTCAGGAGAACCTGATCGTGGACCGCTACGACCGCTCACCGTTCGCGCAAGGTTTCTTGCTTCGCACAGCGGAGATCGCGCGCAACGGCGAAGCGCTGATCGAGCAATACGCGATTCGCGCGCCGGACAGCACGCTGCCGGTGAAGTCGCTCTCCGGCGGCAACATGCAAAAGGTGGTGGTGGCGCGCGAGCTATCCGCCCAACCGAAGCTGCTCATCGCCGCCCAGCCCACCCGTGGCGTGGACATCGGCGCGACCGAGTTCATGCACGAGCAACTGGTGAAGGCGCGCAATGCCGGCGTGGCCATTCTGCTCGTCTCGGCTGACTTGAGCGAGGTCATGTCGCTCTCCGACCGACTGGCTGTGATGCACGACGGGCGCATCGTTGCCATCTTCCCGACCACCGAGGGGCTATCAGAAGAGGAAGTCGGCCTGTACATGCTCGGGACAAAGACCATGACCCAGGAAGAGCTTGAACGCAATTGGTAAGCCATGCAAGTGACCCTCCCGACGACACCTTCTTTTGACCGCGCGGCCGAGCGGGCGCGCGTCCAGCGCGAGCGACGGCGCACCGCTCTCATTGATGTCTCGGTCACGCTGATCACCATCCTGCTGGCGCTGATGGTCGGTTTCATCGTCATGTTGATCATCGGCAAGGATCCGCTCCTGGCCTATTCGTCGCTGCTGAGCGGCCCGCTGAGCCGCACGCACCGCACCGGGCGCTGGATCGAGGACGCAACCACGCTGATCATCTTGGGCCTCTCGGTGGCGATACCGTTTCGGGCGCGGCAGTTCAGCCTCGGCGCGCAGGGGCAGATGTTCATGGCCGCGATGGTCGCTGCGGTGATCGCGATCTACGTCCCTCTGCCGCCCGTGATAGCCGTGTTATTGCCCTTGCTCGCAGCGATGATCGCCGGCTTCCTGGTGGGGCTGCTGCCGGGCCTGATGAAGGCTTACCTGAACGCCAATGAGATCGTCTCCACGCTGATGCTCAACGCGGTCGTCGTGTTGCTATATGACTTCTTCCTGACCAACGTCTTCACGCCGCCGGGATCGCAAACGCTGCGCTCAGAGGCGATCCAGGTGAACAGCATGCTTGACCGCTTCACAACCCTGCTGGGTGTGAACCTGGGCCGCGCAAACTTGGCCGTGGTGTTTGCGGCGATCCTAGTCATCGCGGTCTGGATGCTGCTCAACCGCACCCCGCTGGGCTACGAGATACGCACCATCGGCGCCAATGAGAAGTTCGCCCGCTACGGGGGCATCAACACGCGCTGGGTGATCGCGCTCTCGTTCGCCATCGGCGGCGCAGTCGCCGCGGTCGCCGGCGTGCATCTCGTGCTCGGCGTGCATCATCGGCTGATCCCAGGCATCGCCACCGGGCTGGGCTTCGAGGGGATCGTGGTTGCCCTGCTGGCGCGCAACAACCCGCTGCTCATCCCGATCACGGGCTTGTTCTACTCCTATCTGCGCGTCGGGGGCGACATCATGGAGCAAGAAGCCGCAGTCGGCGCCGAGATCGTCCAAGTGATCCAAGCCGTGATCATCCTGCTGCTCACCGCACAAGTCCTCGTCGAGCTTGTCAAAGCGCGCAGCCGGCAGGTGGGGTGAAGGGGATTTTGCGTGTTGCGTATTACGTATTGCGTATTGCGTATTACGTATTACGAGTTAGTTATGAAGCGAGAAGTTCAGATGTAAAAAAATTAAACCTTAAACAAAAGTTATGTAATGTTCTACACACAATGCACAAAACAAAATATACAATACGAAATACGTAATACGAAACACGTAACACAACTCATCCTACACAACCATGGACCAAATCCTACAAGTCATCTTCAGCGCGACGTTCATCGCAGCGGTGTTGCGGGTCTCCACACCGATCATGCTGCCGGCGCTGGGCGGGCTAATCTCTGAGCTGGGCGGCGTGGTGAACATCGCCCTAGAGGGGATCATGCTGACGGCGGCATGCGCCGGCGTCTTGGTCAGCATCGCCACGCAGAGCGAATGGCTAGGGCTGCTGGCGGGCCTGGCTGCCGGCGCAGCGTTGGCGCTCCTCCTCGCCTTCTTCCATCTCAACTTAAAGGCTGATTTGATCCTGGCCGCGATCGCAATCAACATCCTGGCGTCGGGCGGAACAATCTTCGTCGTCTTCCTCCTCACCGGCGACAAAGGCAGCACCAGCGCCCTGGTGAGCAAACAGATGCCGTTCGTCGAAATCCCGCTCATCAAGGACATCCCCATCGTCGGGCCTATCCTGAGCGGCCAGAATTTGCTGACGTACGTCGCGTTCCTCGCCGTCGTTGCCGTCTCGATCTTCCTCTATCGGACGCGCACGGGCATCCACCTGCGGGCCGTGGGGGAGAACGCCGACGCTGCTCGCTCGGTGGGCATTGACGCGCGCAAACAGCAGTATCTGGCGCTGTTGCTGAGCGGCCTGTTGGCGGCCTTGGGCGGCATTTACCTCAGCATGGGTTACGTCAAGTTCTTCGCCCGCGACATGACCGCCGGCCGGGGCTTCATCGCGCTGGCCGCGATCTTCCTGGGCGGCCGGACGCCGCTCGGCACGATGATCGCTGCCTTGGTGTTCGGCGCCGCTGAGGCGCTCGCCGTCCAGCTCGGCAACCTGCGCATCCCCAACCAGTTGGTGCAGACGATCCCTTACTTGGCTACCCTGGCTGCGCTGGTGATCTACGCTGTGGCCCAACGGCAACGCGCCATCGCCCGCCAGCGCAAGTTCCGCCAGGCCACACAAGCCGCCCACTGACATGGAGGCGGCCTGGCTGCGTTCCAAGATATACGGCGGCGTTTATGGACAGGCGCTCGGCGATGCGTTCGGCATGCCGGCGCTGCTCACGCCGGCCCAGACGCGCGCGCGCTTCGGGCGGGTCACCGGCTTTCTGGCCGCGCCCGACGATCACCCGGTTCATGCCGGCTTGCCGGCGGGTCGGATCACCGATGACACCGAACAAGCGCTCTGGCTGGCGCAGCAGATCATCCGCGAGGGCGGCGTCTCGCTAGACGGCGCTGCGCAGGCCATCGTGGCATGGTATGACGCCGTCGGCGGTGACACCTGCCCTTTTGTCGGACCTAGCACGCGGCGCGGCGTGGCCAACATCCGCGCCGGCATGGACCTGCGGCGCAGCGGGCTGGGCGGCGATACCAACGGCGCAGCGATGCGCGCCTCGGTGGTCGGCCTGATCCATCCCAGCGACGTATCGAGCGCAGCGCGCGACGCCGCGACGACCGCCATCCCCACCCACAACACCAGCGTGGCCTGCGCAGCGGCTGCCGCCATTGCCGGCGCCGTGGCGCGCGCGCTTGACCCACAAGCGACGTTGCGCGACGTATTGCGCGCAGGCATCGAGGCCGCCGATATCGGCGCTCAACTCGGCGCGCCGGCGCTCGGCGCATCGGTCGCCCGGCGCATTGACCTGGCGATCAGCCTGGCCCGCGATGAGACGGGGGACGACGAGAGCAGAATTCAGGCCATCCACGACCTGGTCGGCACGGGGCTGGCCGCCAGCGAAGCGGTTCCGGCTGCGTTTGGCGTCGTCGCGCTGGCCGACGGCGACCCGATGCGTGCGGCAGAGATCGCCTTCGCGCTTTCCGGCGACGCCGACACGATCGGCGCGATGGCCTGTGCCATCTGCGGCGCGTGGAGAGGCATCGAAGCCATTCCTACTGCGCTGCGCAAGGCACTTCGGGCAGCGAATCCAGAATATGATTTTGACGCGATCGCAGAAGGGCTGCTGAAGATCGCGCAGGGGCGCGCGAGCGAGGGGCGCTGATACGTGTAAACAGTCACAGGTTCGCCACGCGCTGCCAGGCGCGTTTCGCCGCTTCGCGCGCCTTGGCCGCGATCTCCTTCTCATCCAGCGTCAGCAGAACGCGGTCGGCCATCAGCAGCCGGCCATTGCACAGCGTGTGGGTCACCATGCCGCCGTGAACGCCGAACAGCAAGTGCCAGGGGGCGTTCTCGGCATGCAAAGGCGTGAACGGCCGATAGTCAACCAAGATCACGTCCGCCGGCGAGCCGATTGTTAGGCTGCCGCTCAACGTCGGCCAGAAGCACTGCGCGATGCTGGCGTTGTTCTGATAAGCCAGGCGCGCCACCACATCAGCCCCCATCGCGCGCGGATCGCCGGCGTGCACCTTGTGCAGCAGGTCGCAGACCTTCATCTCGGCAAACGCATCGTTCGAGAAACCATCATTGCCCAGCCCGACACAGATGCCACGGGCCAACATGTCACCGATGCGGGCGACCCCCACGCCGTTGTTCATGTTGCTGCGCGGTTGATGAGTCACTTTGGCGCACCGCTCGGCCAGCAAATCCATCTCGCGATCACCAATGTGAATGCAATGCGCGCAAATGGTGTCTTCCTTTAGGGCACCGTGCGCATCCAGGCGCTCCACCACTGACATGCCATAACGGCGGCGGCTGTCCTCTTCATCTGCCGGGTCTTCGGCCACGTGCAGATGGATAGGGAGGTTCAGTTGGCCCGCTGCCTCAACGCAGGCGTCCAGCGTCTCGTCGCTCACGGTGAACGAGGCGTGGATGCCCATCGCGGCAGCCAGCAGATGAGCTGAGGGCTGGGTTGCCAGCGACCGCGCGAAGCGCACGTTCTCCTGAATGCCCCGCTTGGCGCCGTCCAGTCCGTTGCGGTCGGTCACTTCGTAGCACAGCGCCGCACGCAGCCCAGCTTGCGTCACCGCTTCTGCGATCGCGTCCAGCGCTCCCTCAATCGCTTCTGGGCTGGCGTGGTGATCTATCAACGTGGTCGTGCCGTGCTTGATCGCGTCCACCAGGCAGACCAGCGCCGAGTATCTCACCCCCTCCAGGTCCAGGGCGCGGTCGAGCCGCCACCAGAGCCTTTGCAACACCTCGATGAAGTTGCGCGGCGGTTCGCCGGGGATGGCCATGCCGCGCGCGAATGCGCCGTAGAAGTGCGTATGCGCGCAGATGTTGGCCGGCAGGATCAACTTGCCCGCAGCGTCCAAGGTGCGCAGGTTCGGCACATCGGCGTATCGGTTGTTCAGCTCGGCTGTCTGACCTAAATCGGCGATTTGGCCTGCGCGGATCAACAGACCGCCATCTTCGATCACCAGATTGGGGTTGGACATGGTGATCAGCGTGCCGTGTGTGATGAGCATGCTCTCCGGTTGGGCCATGACCAGGATAGTATGCAACGCCAAGCGAGCGATGCCAAGCTAAGCCTGGTCATCGTCGAGACCAAAGTCATCCATCAGTCGGACGTAGCGATCGCTGTGCGAGGTCAACTCGCCGATCTCCAGGGCGTGCATCAGGCGATCGCCCGTGGTCTGGATAAACGTGACGCGCCGCCACTTAAGCGAAGGGATAGGATGCGGCAGGCGCTGGAGCGGGCCAAGCTGGATTTTGTAATAAAGTTCCTGCGCGCGCGGGTGGGTTGGCTGGTCGGGGAAGAGGTCCAGCCGGCGCACCAGTTCATGTCCGCGCACCTGTGCATACTCGTGAATGGCCCATTTCTCATCGCCGAATTTCTCGGTCAGATAAAACGCCAAATAATCGGCCAGATACTCGCGTGGGGCATGCTTGACCGGAATGCGATACCAATGGTCCCAGCGCGCGATCTCCAGATCGCGCGGGTGGTTGATCAAGCAAACCAGCACCCGGGCTTCGGGCGGGATCATCACGGAGCAGTGTAGCACCACTGCCTAGCGCATACACCCTGATCCGTCCAGGCTGATCTCAGCCAGCGTGAGCACATGGTTCTCGGCAGGAAGCTGGGTTCGCACAAGCGGGAGGCGCTGTCCACTCTCGGCGTGATAAATGCCAGCCTGAACCGCATAACGCCCAGCCGGCAGGCCGTTCAGCTTGCCGCTCTCGATCACGATGCTATCTGGCACGACCTCCCCCGCACGCCAGACGTTAGTGGGATACCTGCCGGCGCGCGGCGGCTGGTCATGCTGAGCGACCAACCTGCCCTGGGCATCCAGGACATGCACGAACATCACATAAGGTTGTTCGACGGGCCGGCGCGCGCGCCATTCAAAGCGAACTTCCAGCGCTCCATCGCAGCGCGCCTGGGCCGGCAGGCTAAAGCCCAAAAGCGCGATGCCGGCTTCCCACTCGGCTGTAGCAGGTGCCAACGCGCGGCGCCAGCGCTCCGGCCAACTTTGTGAAACAGCCACCCGCCCAAGACGATTCGAGCAGGCTTCCCCCTCTGAAGCAGGACAGGACCAATCCAATAGCTCGCCGCTGACCTGATCGAAAAAGTTAACAGTGAAATAGATCAACGTCGGGAAGTCGCCGTGGCGCATGGTCACCTCATAGGTCTCGGCAAAGACCAGGCCCGCTGGCCAGCGCCAGGTCGGCAGCGTGTTGTTGCCGGGCGTTCGGCGCTCACGCAACTGTAGCGACTGACCGTGAATGTCAAAGGCATCTATCTGTATCCCATAGCCTCGCGCTGTGGGGCGGAGGACTTCCCAGAAGGCCGTTATTGCTGCCGCTTGTCCTTGCTCGGTGTGCGGCGTGTTGGTCCGATACCCCAACAGGCGCACCGCATCGCCAAAGACGACGTTCATGGGGATCTCGATGCGCGCACGTGCCTCCTCAAGCGACAGCGCCGTTGGCGGCCGGTAGGCCGGCTGGAGCACCAGCCATGGCGACATGAGCGAGACCATCGCAGGCCCCGTCAAGATCACAGCGCTCCATCCTTGCCGCCAGCGCGCGGGCAAATGCTCCGCCCCGTAAGCGACAAAGAGCGAGATAACGGCCAACGCCGGCAAGAAGAAACGACCAGAGAGGAGCGACGGCTCATCGGCCGCGACGGCGCGCAGGATCGGCGCGCTGGCGATGGCGAACCAGAAGCACACCAGCAGCCAGGTGAGCCGGCCAGCCCTCGCGTGTGACCGCCAAACCGCGCGCACCGAGACGGCCAGGCTAACCAGCGCCGCGCCAACGGCGATGTTCGTCCAGAGATCGGGAGGGCTGAGCGTGCCCCAGCTATAACCGGCGAACAGTGACTCAAAGCTGATATACCAGCCGCGCCGAAGCAGATGAAATAACCTCTCTAGAAAGCCGGCGCTTTCAACCGCGCTGGGCGCAGCCAGCGCCGCTGCGACTCTGGGCGCGATCAAAGAGGAAACCGGCGCTGTCGTTCGCCCCTCGGAGACCAGCGCACCGAGCAAGATCGTCAACAGCAAGCCAACAGAGAACGCGGCACCGGCAGCCCAGACGCGCCGCCAGACCAGGACGACGAGCAGCGCAACAGCAGCCCCGAGCGCGACAAACCAGCCATTGGCCTTGACCCAGGTGGCCAAGCCGGCGACGATACCTGCCCCACCGCAGCCAAGCACAAATCGGATATAAGGTGCGCCGCGATCCACAGCGACCAAGCGCGCAACTGCCCAAAGCGCCATCGCGCCGATCACAATCATGCCAACATCGTTACTGATCGCCCCGCTGAGGAACACAGACTGCGGCCAAAAGGCATATAGGGCAGCGGCGAGCAGCGCAAAACGTGGGCGACCCGGCCATAACGCGCGCGCTGCATCGTGGACGAAGAGAATGCCAAGCGCGCCAAGCAGCAGCGAGGCCAACCGCCCCAGCCGGAGCGCGAGCGCCGTGCCATGCCAAGGAAAGCGATCCGCAGGCTCCGGCACCACCCAGGTTCGCCCGCCGGCAGTGAACACGGGTGCTAAGTCTTCTTCCCCCAGCACCAGCGCCATCGGGAGCGCCACAAGAGCATAATAAAGCGGCGGCTGATGAGTTTCGTCAAAGTCAACCAGCTTCACGCCCAACGGCGGCAGTGCTCGATGCCTGGAGAGATAACGCGCATACGCATAGTGGCCTGTCTCGTCAAAAGATTCCCACAGCGGGGTGTTGAGCGAGAACAGCAAGCCCAGCATCAGCCTGGCGATGATTAAGCCGGCGAGCGGCAACCGCATAGGCCAACGAAGGGTCTGCATTGTCGCGCAGGATTGTAGGGCGTGTTCATGGGGCAAAGGCGTTGCCTTCAGCTACCCCCTGATGATCGGGCCGGCAGGGCGATTCTCGTCCTGCGTCACGAATTGACCAGGCTTGAGCGGGTTAGGACACCCCAAAAAGGCAAACGCGCGATCCTGGGCGCGCCACATGCGACGCCTGCGCCCGACTTGATGATGATCGTAGCCAAGCAAATGGAGCACGCCGTGAATCACCAGCAGCGCCAGCTCGTCTGCCACCGGATGACCAAACTGCGCAGCTTGTGCGACGCAGCGGTCCATCGAGATGGCGATGTCGCCCAGATAAAACTGCTCTGGGTGCTCACCGGCATTTCCACAGACCACCCGCCCGTCACGCAACATCCCACTATCGAAGGAGAGCACGTCGGTCGGCGCGTCAATGCCGCGAAACTGCTTGTTCAGCGCCTGTAGCTCCGCATCGTCGGTCAGTCGCACAGAGAGTTCAACCACCGACGGCAGGTCATGCGCCTGGGCCAAAGCTGCCAGGGCAGCCCGACGCACCCACTGACGCTGGTGAGGCACATGACAACAGGTCGCCCGAACATGCACATGAATCTTGGCGTTCGCCGGCGGGCCGCCGCGTTGTTGACGATGAGCGGCACTCACGGCGTCGCCAGTTCTTGTTGAGGGAGTGCCGGCCCAGAGGGCGGCGCAGTGACCGCCGGCGCCTCAGCCGGCTGAGGAGGATACTGCATGCGCGGATGATAGACCCCGCGCAATGTCTCCAGGAAGGATTGGCGCACCAACTCGATCTCGCGCAGCGTCAGCTCGCTGTCATCCAGTTGATGATCGGCCAGCCGATCGGCGAAGATCTGACGCAGGGCATTGTCTATCTCGTCGAAGCTGGCAAAGCGTCCGGCCCGCACAATCGCCTCGCTGCCATCCGCCAGCATCACTATCGCCGTCTCCTTGCTGCGTGGCCGCGGCCCCGGATAGCGAAAAGCATCTGCATCCACAGCTTGGCCGCTGGCTTGACAAGCCTGTACATACTGATACTGCGTCTTTGTCGTGCCGTGGTGCTCGGCGATGAACGCCCTCAGGCGCGCCGGCAAACGATATTTCGCGGCTAGCTTCAGCCCATCGGTCACGTGATTCCTCAGGATGGTCGAGCTGGTTAAGGGATCAAGCCGGTCGTGTGGATTAAACCCCTCAAGTTGGTTCTCGACGAAGAACTGCGGATTGTTCAATTTGCCGATGTCGTGGAAGTAGGCGCCAACGCGGGTGAGCAACGCATCCGCGCCGATGCGCTCGGCGGCGTTCTCCGCGAGATGCGCAACCATCAAGGTGTGATGATACGTGCCTGGGGTCTGCGTCACCATCCGCTGGAGGAGCGGATGCGACAAGCGGGAGAGTTCGCTCAACTGCACAACGGTCGTCACATCGAACAGGACGCCGCTCAGATAGAGCAATGCAATCGCCACCCCTGCCGATAGAACGCCGCCGAGAAGGCTCACGCCCAGCATGGTCGCCAGCGTCGGCAGGTCGCCGGCTTGTACGACCGACAGGCGCATCGCCATCAGCACGGCGCTCTGCGCGATGCCGGCCAGCAGCCCAGCGCGCAGGAGGTAACTCAACCGCTCAACCCGTCCGAGCGACAGACACGCGGCCAGACCGCCAGCGAAGACGAACAAGGCGGTCTCTAGATGCTCGTCCATCTCAATCCCCGCCAGCACACCCATGATCAGCGCGCTGAGCAGACCAGGCAACAGCCCAGACCAACTGGCAATCGTCATTGCGACCGCTGCCCACGGGAACAGATAGATTAGCACGCTGCGCCCTTGCAAGAGAAGATGAGCCAGGAGGACGGCGATGATCAGCAGCATCACGCTCAGCACCATCTGACGAGCGGGGCGCTTAGACGGCTGAGCCTGGGAATGCATGAGGCCGGCGACAAGCGCCAACGTCGCCAGCCCGCTCAACAAGAAGGCGCTAAACACGCTCGTCCAGCTCAGACCAGGCCGGCGCAAGTTGAACCGCTCAAGCGCTTCTATCTCGTTCGGACCGATGAGCTGGCCGCTGCGGATGATGATCTGATTCGCCTCATACTTGCGCTCAACCGGTTTCACAGCGTCGCGCGCAGCGCGGCGCGCCGCCTCCGTCGCTGCCGCATCATAGTTCGTGTTGGGCACGATCAGCGCGCTGACCAGTTGATTCACGATGTCGGCTTCATCGGGCTGCAAGCTGAAGCTGATCAATTGTGGCACGCTGGCGCGGACTTCCTCCAAGTTGCCCGGATGAATCGGGCGACGCAGCACGGCATCCAGCACGGCCGTAACCTGCGCGGAGACCCGCCCCCACTGACGGTCGTGGAGCGTCAAAATGGCCCGTGCGACAGACTCGCGAATGCTCAGCTCGTCGAGGCTGGTGAGTTTGCGAACACGTTCGTCTAGGCTAAGGTTTGGGTCATTGCGAATCTGTTGGATGTAGTCCAACACCTCGTAGGCCAGCGACATCTGCCGCCGCGAGGTCTGAACATCCGGCGGGGTGAAGATAGGCGCCACGCTGGCCTCGGCCAAATCGCGCTGCCGGCTCGTCTCTACCTCACTGAGATAGGTCAGCCGGTAAGGGGCGCGAATGTCGTATGCTGCGACGTCGCCCAGGTTGTAGACGACGCTCGACCCAACAACATGCCGGGATAGCTGAGCAGCGGTCAAGCCCACAAACCCAACACAGGCTGTGACGAGCAGCACCAGAAACGATTTGCGTGGGCCACCCTCCCAGTGCTGACGCATATTGGAAGTCGCTCCGAGACTCATAGGCACAATCCTGCTCAGCAATCCAATGCCGACGATCCAATATGCTGCGTGTGTGAGGCCATCTCTTGCGCGCAACCCGCTATGCCGAAAGCAGCTCGCGCACAATCTCATTTACCAGCTTGCCATCAGCAATGTCTTTGACTTTCGGCTGCAGAGCCTTCATCACCTGGCCATGCTGCTTGGGAGAGGTTGCGTTTAACTCTTGGATGGTCTCTTTAGCTAAGACAACAATTTCCTCGCGCGTCAGTTGCTTAGGCAGAAACGAGCGCAACACTTCCAGCTCAGCTTCCTGTTGCGCAGCCAAGTCCTCGCGCCCTGCGTTCTTCGCCTCGAGTAGCGATTCCTCATGCTGCTTGATCTCGCGTCGGATGAGCGCTAAGATGTCGCTATCACTCAGCACACCCCCCCGCCCATCAGTGCGCGCTTCGACCTCTGCATTTTTGACCTGAGCGACGAGGAGTCGTAGCGCTGTCTTGCGCGCTTCATCGTTGCTGCGCATGGCCAGCTTCAGTTCATCTTGAAGCCGCTGCTTAAGGGCCGATTCCATAACGCTCTCGAACTCTACAGTTTTAGCACAGTGGACGTGTGCGCACCCTAGGACGACTTAACACGCCCAGCGGATGCACAGACGGCCAAGTAACAAAGGCGAGCTTTTGCTCGCCTCATGTCTAAGGAAGGTTAAGGCAACTACGCGCAGCCAGGGCTTACTCTGCCTGCGCGAACTTCATACTCTGCCGCCGGCTCTTGCGCAGCTTGGCCGCACGCTTGCGCTTGTTGATCACGCTGGGCTTCTCAAAGAAGCGACGGTTACGCACTTCGTTGATGATTCGACTGCCCTGAACGACCTTATTGAAGCGCCGCAGGGCCGACTCAAAGGACTCTCCTTCCTCGACAATGATGCGAGCCACTCAATCACCTTCTTTTTCGCTTGGTCTTTGGCCCAAAGGCCGCACGAAATTATACAGCACCCACTGGCGGAGGTCGGTCAGCCTGGGTGAGGTGCAGGGCTGATCAATCTTCTAGTGGTAGAATAGGGGTGAGGAGAATTATGGCCAACACAAACTCCAGTGCCGAAGTAGGCGCATTCTTCGCCGGCGTGCTTGTCGGCGGCCTGGTAGGCGCAGCTATCGCCTTGCTCATGGCGCCGCAGAGTGGCGTGGAGACTCGCCAGCAACTTGGGCGAGCCAGCCACGACCTGCGCGACCGCGCGCAAGACACGCTAGAGGATGCCCGTGAGCGAGCTGAGGCCACGATCGCTGATGCCCGGCGGCGCGCTGAGCGCATCGTCGAAGAGGCGCGCGAACGCGCCGAGCACATCATCAAAGAAGCGCGCGGCGCGGCAGAGCAAGCCGCGCGCGACGCAAAGTCAACAGTTGAGCGCGCCGTACCGTCATCGGGCGAGGCCTAGCGAGGCGTCCAGACCCTCAGCCTGCCCGCGGACGATGGCTTTGTCCGAAACGCCGCGCTAGGTGCTGATGCTAATTGAAAAGTCGAGCTTCAATCGGCTCTTGGTGTGAGTGTTTGGTAACGCGCCATCTCGCGTGGTGAGATGGCGCGTTTTGTTTCCCTAAAAGAGTAACCAGAAAAGGAGAGTTTTATGTTTAAGGACGAATACCCAAATGAACTGCCGATGGAATCTTTAGTGACGCCTGCCATGGGCTCTCTGGCGACCTCGACGGTCGCTATGGCACCAGCAGGCGAATCCCCCCTTGCTGTCCGACAGCGGGACAGATGGTTCGCGCGCGCACGCGCAGCGATGCCGTGGGGCGTCTCCTCCAACTTCCGTTACTGGGGCGATGACGAGACGATGATCATCGCGCGCGGCAAAGGCGCATACATCTGGGACGTTGACGGCAAGCGTTACCTGGACTATCGTCTGGGCTTTGGGCCGGTCATCCTGGGGCATGCCTACGAGGCAGTAAACCAGGCGGTTCGCGAAGCGCTGGACGACGGCAACACGTTTGCTTTTACAAACGTATACGAGATTCGCGCGGCGGAGCGCATCTGCCGGCTGACTGGCATGGACAAGGTGCGCTTCACCAACAGCGGCAGCGAGAGCACCATGCACGCGCTGCGCATCGCGCGCGCTTATACCAACCGCGAGCGATTCATCAAGTTTGAAGGCGCCTATCACGGTTCGCATGACCACGTGATGTGGAGCACGCCCGACAGCCCGGTGGAGACGCTCGGTTCGCGGCGCAGCCCGATCCCCGTGGCGACCACCAGCGGCATCCCTGCTGACTTGCGCAAGCTGGTTATCCCGCTGCCCTTTAATGATTTTGACATGCTGGCGCGCACAGTGCGCGACCGCGGGCACGAGATAGCTGCCATCCTGGTGGAACCAATCATGGGCAACTTGGGCGCGCTGATGCCGGCGCCGGGCTGGCTGGAGTTCATCCGCCAACTGTGTGACGAGCACGGCATCGTCATGATCATGGACGAGGTGAAGACCGGCTTCCGCATCGCGCCCGGCGGCGCCCAGCAGTTCTTCGGCGTGCGGGCCGACCTGGTGACGTACGCCAAAGCGATCGGCAACGGCTTCCCCGTCGGCGCGATCGCCGGCAAAGAGGAGTTCATGATGACGATTGAACCCGGCGCGGTGAGCCACGGCGGGACCTACTGCGGCAACGTGCTGGCTGCGGTCGCCTGCGACGCGACCTTGCGCGTGATGGAGGAAGAGCCGGTCTTCGAGACCATCAACGCGCGCGGCACACGCCTGATGGCGGGCATCCACCAAATCCTGGACCGCTACGGCGTCCCCCACTGCTTGAGCGGTACGCCGGCCATGTTCGGTATCTTCATCGGAAAGAAGGACAGCGCTGCGCCATTGCTTGACTACCGGTCGGCCCGCCGCTACGTGGACGACGCGCTTTGGGCGGCGATCTGGCAAGGGCTATACGCGCGCGGGATTTTGCCCGACCCGGACTACGAAGAGCCGTGGTTCCTGTGCTACGCGCTGGGCGAGGCCGACGTAGACGCGACGTTGGAAGCTTTTGAGGACGCTGTAAAAGCCGCAATATAAAGTCCAATAGAGGACATCTCTTTACCTGACCTTAACTCACGGGCTAGCTTTGCACGCCTGCGTGAATGTGCGGAAACATTCATCAGCAGGGGGTAACTGACCAGCGATAGCCAAGGGTGGGCGACGGCAGTGCCGTCGCCCACTCTCCTTAGTAACTTTTGCCAATTATCAACTCGCGAGCGGTCGGCCTCTATTATTGATGAACGCACCTCCTTCGGTATAATCGCATTGAGGCGAGGAGCAACATCTTATGGACCGCCGCGAATTTCTAAAAGGATGTGCCAGCTTCGCCGCGCTCGCTGCGGTGCGGGGCTTCGGCATCACCAACCTGTTGTTCGACAATCAGATCCCCCAAGCCCAAGCCGCCCGTCCCCAAGGGCCGCCGCCCAACAACCGCGACCTGCTGGTGCTGGTCTTCGTGCGCGGTGGCCTAGACGGGTTGAACCTGCTCGTCCCGTTCAACACCAGTCCCCAAGATCGCCACCACTACTACAACGTGTTGCGGCCCACGCTGCACGTGCCGGCGCCGAACTCTAGCGAATCGCGCAAGGCGATTGACCTGGACGGGCGCTTCGCCCTCCACCCCGACGCGGCGCGCGGCATATCGGGCGTGAACGTGCCCAACCCCCACGCCAGCGACACCGGCGGGCTTTACGCGCTCTATCAGCGCGGCGACCTGGCGATCGTGGACGCCGCCGGCTCGCCCGACGTGACCGGCTCGCACTTCGACACCGAGCTTTACGTGGACCTGGGCGGCAAGCAGAACAACAGCGGCTGGGTGGCGCGCTACCT
>Ga0209809_1000807_pt1 | contig 27299 bp, 16 predicted proteins | sample YNPMSTMetaG_FD_186172 | JGI IMG/M metagenome (GOLD analysis project Ga0209809, IMG submission 186172) | Anoxygenic and chlorotrophic microbial mat microbial communities from Yellowstone National Park, USA - YNP MS-T MetaG (SPAdes) (version 2) ...
AGAGAAGTCCGCTTTATTTTTTCCATTTTAGCCCCCCAATTGACAAACAAGCAAAAGCAAATCAAATTGGAAAATTTCATTTCGTTTCCAGTGGCGGGGAGAAACGGGCGAGGACCCTTTTTCCCGATGGCATTTCTTTTTCCCTGTTTTTTTCCGAGAATCCATGGGTTTCAGGGTTTTTCAGGCCGTTTTTCTTAAGGGAGGCTTTTTCCTATGGAAATCATCATTACCGAGTCGTACGAGGCGATGAGCAAACGGGCTGCCCAAGAGGTAGCCAATCTGTTGAATACCAAACCGAATGCGGTTTTGGGGCTGGCCACCGGCAGCACCCCCCTGGGCCTGTACCGGGAACTGATCCGGATGCACAAAGAGGAGGGATTGGATTTTTCCCAGGTGATTACCTTCAACCTGGACGAATACGTGGGCCTATCCAAGGAGCATCCACAAAGTTATCATTATTTCATGAATGAAAATTTATTCAAACACATCAACATCCCGCCCCAAAACATCCATATCCCCTCCGGTACCACGAGCAACTACAAAGCCTTCTGCCAATGGTACGAAGACCGTATCCGCCAATGCGGCGGCATCGACCTGCAGATCCTGGGCATCGGAGCCGATGGCCACATCGCCTTCAATGAACCCGGTAGCTCCCTGGGCTCTCGAACCCGCATTAAGACGCTGGCCCAGCAAACGATTAAAGACAACGCCCGCTTCTTCGATCGGCCGGAGGATGTCCCCCGATACGCCATTACCATGGGCGTAGGGACCATCCTGGAAGCCCGCAAAATCATTCTGCTGGCCAACGGCAAGGGAAAGGCCGATGCCGTGGCCGCCGCCATCGAAGGTCCGGTAACCAGCATGTGCACGGCCAGCGCCTTGCAATTGCACCCGAATGTCATGTTCATCCTGGAGCGGGAAGCTGCTAGCAAACTGAAAATGATCGAATATTATGAGTGGATTCAGGCCAACCTGCCCGGAGCACCCAAATCGTAACGGCACGCTTCCCCCGACCGGCGATTGCCTGAAAAGAGCTCCCTCAAAGAAGCAATCTTCCACCGACTTGGTACCCCGGTTGGTACCAGGGCTTCCAGGGCGAAAACCTGGGAATCGATCACCATTTTATATATCCAACGGCCCGTTCAAGCGGGAAAGGAAACGGACTACCCCTTTGCGGCTTTGCTGCCGGAGGGGAAGGGTTGGGTTTGTGTTCTTTTTACGGAGACAGTTCGCCATGCGACTTATTCTGCTGGATTTACCGGGACCGGATCGAATCCGTTTTTATCCGTTGGCGTTGAGTCGGCCGATTTGGGAGCTGCGATGCGGCATTACCAATTTGGCCGAGAAACTCCTGGCCAAACTGCGGCCCACAAGTGTGGCCTGTTTTGTGCCGCCTTATATGGCCGAGGCGTACCGGGAACAAATCTCTTGGCCGGTCAACGATACCACACAACTAAGCGGCGACGAACTCCTGTTGGTCCATCCGCGGGTGAAAGCGGAAGATTTTCCTGCGGAGGCGATTCCGCCCGGCCAGGCGGTGGTTTCCGAGGAGGGCACTCTTTTGGCGGCCCGGATTGGTCCAGGCCAACTTGCCCAAATGCCCACCCACTCGATCGAAGCTCTGGTGGAGTCGGCCAAGGCTCTGCCCCGGGCCCATGTGCCGCTGAAACTTTGGAACTATATCTGGGAGTTGGTTCTGGAAAGTCCCCAGCAGATTACCAAGGACTTTGCCGCCCTGGGCCGTTCTGGCATCGAAGGAACCATTGAGCAGCCCTCGGCAGTGCGGGGAAGCCGATCCGATATCTATATTGCTCCCGGCGTGTTGGTGCATCCGATGGTGGTGTTGGATGCGGCGGGCGGGCCTATCTATATTGACGAAGGAGCAGAGATCCATCCATTTACCCGAATCGAAGGCCCCTGTTACATCGGCAAAAAGAGCATCCTGCTGGGCTGCAAATGCCGGGAGGGAAACTCCATCGGCCCTGTCTGCCGCATTGGCGGCGAAGTGGAGGAATCGATCATCCAGGGCTATTCGAACAAGTACCACGACGGTTTCCTCGGCCATGCTTATGTAGGCGAGTGGGTCAATCTGGGAGCGTTGACCACCAATAGCGATCTCAAGAATGACTATACCAATGTTTCTGTGATCCTGGATGGCCGTCGGCCCATCGACACCGGTTCCACGAAAGTCGGTTCGCTGATCGGCGACCACACGAAAACCTCCATCGGCACTCTACTCAATACCGGTGCCCATGTAGGGGCTATGTGCATTTTGGCCGCCACCGGCAAGCCGCTGCCCAAATACATCCCCTCGTTCGCCTGGTTTATCGACGGGGTGGTAACCAAGGGCTTCGGCAAACAGGCCCTCTATCAGACCGCCGAAGTGGCCATGGGACGCCGAAAACGCCAGTTTACCCTCGCCCAGCAGGCCATGTGGGATGCCATCTACGAATTGACCGCTCCCCAGCGGGAGGAAGCCATCCGCAAAGGCCGACGCCTCCAGTCGGCCGGCCGGACCGCCTGAAAACTTCCCCCTGTTTCATTCGCCTAACATGGTATAATAAAAAAACTTATTTGTTGCCTCTGTTGCTGCCGTGGGGTTCGGGGGAAGAAGGTCGGAAATGGAAGCTTTATGGGCAGTATTCTCAAAGGGTTGGTTTTTCTGGGAACGATCGGCTTGGGGTGGGCCGGGCTGGCCGAAGGGGCCACGGTGGTTTTGGCCAATCAGGCCAGCCGTCCGGTCCAGATTGCGGTTCGGCTTTCCAGTGGGCATACCGGGCAAGCCACTCTGCCGCCGGGTCGGCTGATGGTCTTGCCGGTCGGTGAAGCCGCCGAACTTGCCTACGCCCTCGCTCCTGCGCCCGGCCAGCGCTCCCCAAACAACCTCTCATCGCCCGGCCTTCGGTCCGAAACCACCAGCCAGCGGATCACCCTTCGCTTGAACACGCTCTACTATTTTCTGGATCAGGGGGATCGGGTAGTATGTCGGCCGGTGCTATTTTCGCAAGATGGAGCGGTTTCGTGGATTCATGCGGATGGTTCTGGCCAATTGCCTCCGATGGTCCGAGTGCCGGTCAAGGTGCTGGCCGACGAAGAGCACCCGGCCCAACCGGCCGTGTGGCAGGAAGAGTTCCAGCGGCTTTTCCGCTCCGTTTCGGAGATTTTCCAGCAGTATTGTCGGGTGCGGTTCGAGGTGGTCGGCGCGGACACCTGGCAATCCGATAACGCCCTGGGCCAGGACTTCGGCAAGCTTTTCGAGGAGTTTCGGCGGGAGGTCAGCCCGGAACCAGGCCGGCTTGCTGTGGGAATGACCAGCCAATGGAAACTTGGCCACCCCAACCACGTGCCGGCCCCGTACATCCCGCCGCTCAGTACGCATCTATTGCTCCCGGCGCCGCAAAAAAACCTCTCCGACCAGGAAGTGTTTCTGTTGCTTTTGCATCAATTGGGCCATTGGCTGGGAGCGGTGGAAACGCCGGAGCCTGGCACAATCATGAGTCAAAACTTTTATGCCGATCGGGAGCGGGCCTTCAAAGAAGGTCTCCGATTCGATCCGGTCAACACGCTGGCCATGAACCTGCTGGCTGAGGAAATCCGCCGCCGGCCCATCCGCACCCTTTCGGAGGTTCCCCGGAGCACCCGGCGGTATCTGCAGGCGATTTACCTGAGCCTGAATCCGCATCATTTGAGCGAACCGTTTCAGGTGGCCGCGCTGTTGGCCGAACCGACCACGCCGGCAGCCCGGTATCTGGGCCGATGGACCGACGGCACGGAGGCCTCGGCCGATGGCGTGGAAAACTGGCACGATCTGCGAGTCCAGCCCCGATTGGCCGGTCGGCCCATGTTCGACGCCCAACCGGAAATCCGTTGGCTCCAGCAGACTCGGTTTAGCCCCTCGGAACAGCCGGAAGCCGGCGTGGAGTTCTTTGGCGGGGATCTGCTGCCCGGACGGGTCGTTGGATTGCCCCCGGAACCGGACACCGAACCGCCGTCGGAACTGCCGGCAGGCCACTGGCTCCATGTGGTTCCGGCCGTGCCGATCGATTGGCCGGAGGCATCGGCCAGTACGCCGCTTTTAGTCAGCACCCGGTGGATTCGGCGGATTTGGTGGCAACGGCCCAACCAGACCTATGAACCCGGCACCCTCCGGGACCGCCAGGGGCGTCGGATGCAATTCCGTTCTTTGCGCTTCGGCCAGGAAGGCATCCGGGTGCTCACGGCCGACGGCATTCAACAGTTTCCCTACGAGGCGCTGGCTGAGTTGCACCTGCCGGCTCAGGACCCATGGGAGGCCTGGCTGGAACAGTTGGCGGTGCTCGCGCCGGACGGCAAAACCCGGCTGATCCAACTGGAAACCCGACATGGGCTTCGGGCCACCGTCTCCTGGCAACGCATGGAAATCCACCACCGAGGCAATCCCAACGACGCCAACGGATGGTATCAGATGATCCAACCGGCCTGGGCGCAGCGGCCCATCTGGACGCCGTTCCGGGAAGTGCGGCTGTGGTGCTTCTACCGGCCGGAGGAGGTGCCGCTGAGCCGAATCCACCCGGCCGGCTATCGCCAAACCTCGACATGGGGCGGGCCATGGCCGATGCGAGTGGATCGGAACGTGGAGGCCGGTCCGTTGGCAAGCGGCGGCCGAGAGTTCGCCTGGGGCTTCGGCCTCCATGCCAGCGCCGAGTTGGAATTTCTGCTACCGCCGTGCGCGAAGGCCTTCCGGAGCCGATTGGGCCTGGATCATTTGGCCGGCCAGGGCGGCTGTGTGGAGGCCGCCGTGGAGATAGGATCGGCCAGCCCGCAGATTCTGTACAAAAGTCCTCTCATTCTCGGTTCATCGGACGTTCTGGATACGGGGCGATTGGAATTGCCTACCCCCGCCGAGGGTCATTCGTCTGAGCGTCGGCTTCTGTTACGGGTGGAAGCCAACCCCGCTCAAACCCCCCGAGGTGCCGACCCCTGGGATATCCGGGACCACTTCGACTGGCTGGAACCGATGGTGGAATTGGACGCCGAAAAATTGCCGTCCGAATTGCTCCAGCGGATGGGACGACTGGTACCGGCCTGGGAAGGATGGACCGTCCGGCCGGAGGGCGCTTTGCGCGGCCCGATGCTTGTGAATGTGCCGAACACGCTCTGGCAGCAGCACCGGCCCATGCACCAACGGAGATACATTTTAGCCGTAGCGGCCCCCGGAGCGGCGATCCGGATTACTAAAAAAATATTCATCCCGCCCGAAAAGGATATCCTATGCATCGGGCTGTGGCGAGTGGAAAGCGTACCGCCTACTACGGTGGACCTGTTGGTAGATGGGCAGTTGGTCGGGTCGTTGGAAGCCCCTGTACGCCGGAATTCCCGTTGCCCGCTGCGAAGTCTCCTCTTGACAGACTATCGGGGAAAAGAAATCCTCCTGGAACTGGTGCAGCGATCTTCGGAGGAGCGGGCCTGGGTGGTTTGGGAGACCTTGTGCCTGGTCAACGCCGAACGGTTAGAGACGGAACGGATTAAACCGATCCGGAAATAAGAAACACCTTCGCCCATGGAAGCAAATCGTCGGCAGGAGATGCGTGTTGCTTCCTTCGGCTAAACTGTTACTTTGTTCCTTTTCCGTCCCTGCAAGCGGCTTCCTTCACCGGGACAAAAGATACGAATTGGCTACCCAGTGGGTATAAATCTGTTCCTAACGGCCTCTTTTTCCGGAAGGCCGATTTAGGGCGGAGGCACCACCAAGGCATCCACGGGGACTTCTACGGAGGGGCTGTCGGCCAGATCGGTCTGGATGCGAAGCCGTCCGGACACCTTGCCCGGCTGTTTGTCCGCTGTGAATTGCACCGGAATTACATGCACGGGTTTGGCCTCTTGCGGTGGGGTGGCCCGAAACTCCGGTGGATTTGCCTCGATGGCCAAGATACGGAACGGCTGGCGGGCTTGCACGACCAGCGGCTTGGTAACCGTCGAACCGGCCGGCACCGGCCCCATGCTGAGCGGCCACGGACTGACCGCCAGCGGCGGCGCCACCGTTCCTTCCACCGCCAGCGGAATCTTGGCGTTTCTGGGATTCGGATCATCCGTGGTAAGCACCAGGTATTCCAAAATCCGGCCTGCAGGAGCTTCCGGTTTGAGACGGACCAAAAGTTCATAAGTTACCTTGGTCGCCCCCAGCGTATGATCCAGAATGCGGGAAACCTCTCTCAGATGGGTTTCTAGGTAGGGTTTAGGGCTTTCGATGCTCAGAATTCGCCAATCGGGCCGCCCCGCATAGACGACGCTTACTTTTTGTTCAGCCGGTTTTCCCTGGGGCACGGTGCCGAACTGGACGCTCCCCGGAGAGAAGACGACATCGGTTCGAATGAACACCGATACAGAAAGGAGCACTTCGGCGGGAAACGGCTGATCGAACTGGACAGTGACGGTAACGTCTTTCCGACCGCTGAAGTTTTTCGTATCCAGTTCGATCCGGAGCGGCACTTTCTCGTAGGTTTTCAGGAGCTTTTTTTCCAGCGTGGGGATGGTGCAGCCGCAGGTGGAACGCACCGAGGCGATATGGACGTCTTCGACGTAGATATTTTCAATGGTAAATATATGTTCAACTTTTGCTCCCCGGGCCACTGTGCCTAAATCGGCGCTGGTGTGATCGAACATCCGTTTGGCCCACTCCTGAGCCGAGACGCCCCGAACCAGAAAGAGAAACCCGAGGAAGATCAGACCGGCAAATGCCTTTGGGACGCCCCTCTTGCCGCCTCTGCGGCCCTCGAAAACCATCCTACTTGCCATCCGTGTACCTCCTTGATCCTGTAGGTCGAGCAATTGTTCGGTTGACCTGGCTCTTTAGGCAGTGGTCTTCAAGAACGATCTGGAAGCTTTCCGGCCGGTTAACCTTGCTGGAGTTCCTGCATCACCTCTCGAGCCGCAGCAATGGTTGTATCAATATGTTCCTCCGTGTGGGCTGCGGAAACAAATAACGCTTCAAACTGACTGCACGGCAAATACACACCCCGCCGGAGCATCCCCCAAAAATAGCGGGCATATCGCTGAGTGTCACAGCGGCGGGCCGACGGCCAATCCACCACCGGCTCCGCACTAAAAAACAGCGTCATCATGGAACCAAACCAACCTATGGACACCGGGATGCCGGCCTCCTTGGCCGCCTGCTCCAGGCCCACAGCAAGCCGAGTGCTCAATTGCTCCAGACGGGGATACGGATTGGTCTGCCGAAGGACTTTCAAGGTTGCGATTCCCGCGGCGGTGGCCAGGGGATTGCCGCTCAGGGTACCGGCCTGAAACACTTTGCCGGTAGGAAGCATCTGGTCCATAATGTCGGCCCGGCCGCCGTAGGCGCCAATCGGCAGGCCGCCGCCAAGAATTTTTCCCAAGATGGTCAGATCGGGCTGGATGCCTAGGAGCGTCTGGGCCCCGCCGTAACAGACCCGGAAACCGGTAATCACCTCGTCGAAAATCAGCAGGGCCCCGTATTGTGTGGTCAGCTCCCGCAGCGCTTGGCGAAACCCTGCCTGGGCTTTGACCACCCCCATATTGCCGGCAATCGGTTCGACAATGACGGCAGCAATCTGGGACCCCCACCGGGCAAAGGCCTCTTCCAGGCCGGCTACATCGTTATATTCCAACACGAGGGTGTCTTTGGCGATTCCGGCAGTAACACCCGGCGAACTTGGTACCCCCAACGTGGCCGCCGAACTGCCCGCCGCTACCAACAGGCTATCCACATGACCATGGTAATTCCCAGCAAATTTGACGATCAGGTCCCGGCCGGTATAGGCCCGGGCCAGCCGAATGGCACTCATGGCCGCCTCCGTCCCCGAATTGACCAACCGGACCCGCTCCATGGAGGGAAAGGCTTCCACGACCATCTCGGCCAATTCGGTCTCGGCTTCGGTGGGTGCCCCAAAACTGGTGCCCCGCCGGAGGGCCGACTCCACAGCAGTTACCACTTCCGGATGGGCATGGCCCAGGATCATCGGCCCCCAACTGCCCACATAATCGATCAGTCGATTCCCGTCGATATCGTAAAGATAGGCCCCTTCGCCCCGGGCAATAAACAACGGCTCTCCGCCCACGGCCCCAAACGCCCGGGCCGGGCTATTCACCCCACCGGGGATCACCAGTTTGGCTTTTTGGAAGGCGGCTCGACTTTTCTCGAATTGCATGTCAAACGCACAAAGAATTCGGAAAACATCCTATTGGAGCCAACCCATTGTAGCCGAACGGAGGGGTTCGGTGGTCGTTCCCGCCGGACCCGACAAGCAGGTCCCTCTTTTCGCCCTCTCACCCGGCGGTACTCCTCCCCCAGCAGTGCCTTGGGCACCGCCCGCCTCTCCCACGAAGGGGAGAGGCGAATTACTTCATTCGGCTAAGGGTACAAAGCTTTTTTCGCTCCTTCCCAAGGAAGACGGCTCTTTTGCCCATACTTCCTCGGGACTTCTTGCAGGAGGGGTTCCTGTGTCCCCCATTGTACAGGCTTTTGATACCTATGCCTAGCCGGATTCTGTTTTGACGTAGCCCCTTATCCCCTGTGGCAGGCTCTGATGCCTTGGAGAGGGATAAAAAATCGTTTGGGGAGGACCCGATGGGGATACTCGGTCCCGGAGGATAGGGTCAACCGGTTTTCCTATTTTTCCCATCTTCCCCGGGCAAAACCTCTTTCCCAGATCTTTCCACAGAACAACCATTTATGAGGGCTGTTATAGGACCTTGTAGGTGGATATGGAGCGGCTTCGACCGATTGGGAAAGTTGGAAAGGATTTGTCCGGGGGAAGATGCGTTGGCGGTCCGGGGCGTTTTCCCCGGAGATCCCTCATTGATGGGGATATGATATACCCGGTTAGAGTGCAAAGCGGAGGGGGAGTTCTCCGGATGGGGCAGGGTTTGCCGAGGGAAAAGGTCGGAGGCCGCCACTTCCGCTCTCCCTCAGATCCCCAATTTATGGGGCTATTGGATAATCATTTAGAGGCATTATAGAGAGAGGGAGTTGGCCCTGATCCTCTATGGTTTGCCGGGAGAGAGATCCGTGGGGGAATGGGAGTTTTTACCTCCGAATCAGTTCATGGATGGTCATACCGGCCGGGATCATCGGTAGAACATGTTCCTGATAGGGGATGTGGACGTCCAGCAGGAAGGGACCGTCGGACTCAATCATGGCCCGGATGCCTTCCAGGAGTTCCTGAGGATCACGGGCAGCCCGGGCTTCCCACCCGAAACTACGGGCCACCGCCACAAAATCCGGATACCGCTCCTTTGGGTAAATGTCCTCCCCCCGGCCGAAGGCCTCCGGATGATGGATCGGCCCCAAATAGGTATGGGCCCGGTTGCCCTGGTGGAACCGATCCTCCCATTGGACCACCATGCCCAGGTGCATGTTATTCATCAGCATCACCTTGACCGGCACCTCTTCGCAGTAGCAGGTGGCCATCTCCTGGATGTTCATCAACAGGCTGCCGTCGCCATCAATGTCGATGACCAGCATGTCCGGATGGGCAATTTTAGCGCCGATGGCGGCCGGCAAGCCAAAACCCATCGTGCCCAAGCCCCCGCTGGAAAGAAACGTCCGAGGCCGTGAAAACTTGTAAAACTGGGCCGTCCACATCTGATGCTGGCCCACCCCGGTGGTGATAATCGTGGGCCGATCCTTCGTGAGCCGCCAGAGTTCATAGATGGCCCGTTGCGGCAAAATGCCGGGGAAGGAATGGTCATAGGTCAGCGGATCCGCCTTTTTCCAAGCTTCGATCTTCCGATACCATTCCGACAGGTCTTCCGGCGCCCGGACAATCTCGTTGAGCATCTGCAGGGCATACTTCAGATCACTCACAATGCCCAGATAGGCCGGTTTGACCTTGTTGATTTCCGAGGGATCAATGTCGATATGGACAATTTTGGCATGTTTGGCAAATTCGCTCACTTTGCCGGTTACCCGGTCGTCAAACCGAACGCCCAGAGCCAACAACAGATCGCACTCATAGGCGGCGTAATTGGCATACACACTGCCGTGCATGCCGATCATGTCCAACGATAGGGGATGATCGCCCGGAAAACCACCCAGGCCGCGCAGCGTCATGGCCACCGGGATACCGGTTTTTTGGACCAGGCTGCGGAGTTCTTCGGAGGCGTCGGACGAGATGATGCCGCCGCCGGCTAGGATCAGCGGCCGTTTGGACTGCCGGATCAGTTTGGCCACCTCTTCGATTTGTTCCGGCTGGGCGGTCTGATCGTAGACCTGATAGCCCGGCAAATCCATCGGCACATTGTAATCGGGGATGGTCTGGGCTTGTTGGATATTTTTCGGTAGATCGACCAGGACGGGGCCGGGCCGGCCTGTAGTGGCCACGTAAAAGGCTTCGCGCATGATCCGCGGGAGATCATGAACATTTGTTACTAAGTAGTGATGCTTGGTTACGCTCCGGCACACCTCCACAATGGGCGTCTCTTGAAACGCATCCGTCCCAATGACCGGCGTGCTCACCTGGCCCGTCAGCGCCAATAGCGGCACACTATCCAGTTTGGCATCGGCGATCGGAGTAACCAGATTCGTGGCGCCCGGCCCGCTAGTGCTCATGCAGACGCCGATCCGGCCGGTGCTTCGGGCATAGCCCTGGGCGGCAAAACCGCCCCCCTGTTCGTGCCGGGGAAGCACCACCCGAATTTTGTCCCGGTACCGGGTCAGGGCCTGGTGCAACGGCATACTGGCCCCGCCCGGATAGGCAAAGATCGTCGTAACCCCGTGATTGACCAGGCTTTGTACCACGACCTCCGCCCCACTGATCGGTTCAGTAGGTCGAGGCAGGTTCAAAGCCGGTTCCGAAACCATCACACGGGTCACGACTCCACTCTCCTTTGGAATCCAAAACTTCCGGGACATATCCCCCCAATTCCACCTTATTCAGCTTAGAATATTCTAGAATATGCCAATCCCCCTAAGAAGGCAAGGGGTTCCGGCCGGAGGGTTTCCCGGTTTTGGAATATTGGAACATTTTAGCTGAACGAAAGGCCGCGATCTGTCCTTCCTGCGCAAACAAGAATCCAGGCTTGTTCCCGCACAAGCGGGAATCCAGGAAACATGGCCTCCTCTCTCAAGCGCTTTTTTCCAATTCGGCGGCCTGGTTGAGTTTATTGTAGAGGGTTTTCAGGCTGATACCGAGTTCTTCGGCGGCTTTGGCCTTGTTGCCACCGTGTCGCTGGAGGGCTTCCGCGATGGCCTGCAATTCGATCTCTCGCAACGTCCGAGCGGGGCCGATCGGCCGAAGGTTTTTCTCCGAAGATACGGGGAGGCAAATCCGCAGGGGTTCCTCCCCGCACGGGGCGGAAATTGCCGGCCGAATCAGTTCCGGTTGGGGGCGACCGGAAGGCCCATCGGCTTTTCGGATGGCAGTGTCCGAAGCGTCCGGGTGGATCGGCTCAGGTTGTCGGGCCCTGCCAAACTGCGGCGGCAGATCTTCCGCGCGGATCGGCAACCCCTGGCCCAGGATCAAGGCCCGTTCCACCACATTGGCCAGTTCCCGCACATTGCCCGGCCAACTGTGTTGCTGAAGCCGCCTAAGGGCCTCTGGCGTAAGGAGTTCTGCTCCGGGGGGCGTTTGCGGTCGGAACCGCCGCACCAAATGCTCCACTAAGGCGGGGATGTCTTCCAACCGTTCCCGAAGCGGCGGGAGATAAATTTCCACCGTATTGATCCGGAAGAGCAAATCCTCCCGGAATTCCCCTTGCTGGACCATTTGCTGCAAGTCCCGGTGGGTGGCGCAGATGATCCGCACATCGCATTGGAAGGTGGTGTTTTCGCCCACCCGACGGATTTCGCCGCTTTCCAGAAAACGGAGCAGTTTGGCCTGGACCGATTTGGGCAGTTCGCCGATTTCGTCCAGAAACAACGTTCCGCCGCCGGCCGCCTCGAAAAGCCCTTTGCGCGGCCGATCCGCCCCGGTAAAGGCCCCTTTACAGTGGCCAAACAGTTCACTTTCGATCAGGTGTTCCGGTAGGGCGCCGCAGTTGACGGCCACAAAGGGTTTATCGGCCCGGAGGCTTTGGTCGTGCAAGGCACGGGCTGCCAGTTCCTTGCCGGTGCCCGTTTCCCCGCGCACCAGCACTGTGGAATCCGTGGGAGCGACCTTGGCGATCAACTGGCGGACGGCCTCCATGGCCGGTGAAGATCCGATGAGCTCCGATTTCCCTTCCAGGCGTTCCAACCGGTTCTGCAATGCCCGCAGTTTCAGGTTCAGCGCCCGTTTGGCAGCCACCCGGGCCAGCACCGCACGCAAATCCACCCATTTGCACGGCTTGGTCAGATAGTCCAACACTCCATGCCGAAGGGCGGCCACCGCCGTGGCCAACGACGACTTGCCCGTCAACACCACCGCCTCCACGTCCGGATCGAGCTCCTTGGCCCGGGCGATGACCGTAATTCCATCCGCCCCCGGCATATCCAGATCCACCAGCAGACAGTCATAAGTGTCCCGCTCCAGGGCAGCCAGCGCTGCCGATCCGTCGGGACAAACCGTTACCATATGCCCCATGCGCGGCAATTCGATCCGCATCAATTCCTGGAGCGATTGTTCATCGTCGGCGAAGAGGATTTTCAGTCTTTCATGCGGCTTGGCGTCGATGGCTCAACTCCTTCGTGGTAGAAGACGAATGTTCATGAATCGGTAATCGCACGCGGAACGTGGCGCCTTGGCCTGGCCCGGGGCTATGCGCCTCGATTTCTCCGCCGTGGTCGGCAATGATCCGATAACTGATCGAAAGCCCCAGGCCAGTGCCTTGGCCGGTTCGCTTCCGGGTAAAGAACGGCTCGAAGATATGCGCCAGCACTTCCGGCGTCATGCCGCAGCCGTTATCCAGGACGGTAATCTCCGCCCATTCACTCTCTTGGCGGAGCCGAATCTCCACCCACCCGCCCGCCTCAATGCTGTCCAAGGCGTTGGTGAGCAAATTGAGCACCACCTGCTTGATCTCCTGAGGATTGGCCCACACACGGACCGGCCCGTCCGTGTGGAAACGGATCTGTTTGCCCTGATACCGGCCAAGATGCCGAACCATTTCGATCACATTTTGGACCAGTTCGGCCAGCTCGGTCTCCTGCCGACGCACCGGGCCGGTGCGAGAAAAATCCAACAGCTTCTCGGTAATCTCCTTACAGCGAAATGCCTCCGCCTGGATCATCTGGAGATACTGGCAGAGGATAGGCCGGTCTGGATGGTCCTCCGGCAAGGCCTCTTGAAGGCGATCTTCCATACTCTCGGCGGCCATAGCAATGGAAGCCAGCGGGTTATTGATTTCATGGGCCACCCCGGCCGCCAAAAAACCGACACTGGCCAATTGCTCGTTCCGGATCACCTGCCGGGTCCGCTCCTGCACCTGCCGATCCAGATCATCCCGGATGGCCTCGAAACGTTCGGTCATTTGGTTCATGGCCTGGGCCAGTTCGGCCATTTCATCCTGACTTTCCAGATACACCCGATAGGAGAAATTGCCCGAAGCCACCTGCCGGCTTGCGACAATCAGACGGCGTAACGGCACAAAAATCCATCGGTAAAACAGTCGCAAAAATAGCCCGAACCCTACCGCTGCCAAGGCGCTGGCAATCCAGGTGCTCACAATCAAGGCGCGATATTGACCGCGGACTTCGGCCGCAAACCCGGCCAATCGCCGATGCAAATGCGCCGGCAATTCGCTGACCAGATTTTTCAGGTGATCGACTTCCGCCTCCAGTTGATTGATCTTCACATCGTCGAACATCCAGTCCGATCGGCGCAAGATTCCTTCCAGCCGATCCAGTGCCCGTTGGATTTCCTGCAGCGTTCGCCGTTCCGCAGCGGTATCGGTAATGGGAGAGCCGGCCCAATGTTGCTCCTCCAATTGGCACCGATACCGTTCTAAAGTCTCCCGGACCTCGGATAATTCCCCGGAAAACCGATATCCTAACTCCCGAACTCCTACCGGTACGTAGGCAGGATCCAGGCTGGCAAACCCACCGGCCCGCAGCCCCCGGAATTCGCCCACCAGCATCCGGAGGTCATCCACTTGCTGGCCCAACTGGGCAGCCAAAGGCAATTCCCGCACTCGGGCACTCAGGGTCTTGGCCAGAGCACGGTACGCATAGGTGGTATAAAGCCCCCCGGCCGATAGAATCCCTACCACCACCACCAACAAGCCCAATTGCAGGGCGAACTTTACCCGAATCGGCCAGTGCAAAAACACCGTCCTGCTTCCTCCTTGGCTCCCCCTCTATGGGGAGGGAAATATGCTCGGCTGGGTACCCTTTCCTCGGTAATGGGGGCCTGTCCCTTGAAGGGGTCCTTATGCCAAACAGGGGGCCGGTTGGGCTCTCGGGGGCGAAAAAGAACCCGGAAGTGTACCCAGGGGCCTGCCCAAAAAGCAAGATTCGTTTTAGAGGCTGGCCTGAAATTCCCTTTCTAGCCGGGATGTATCCACCAACCGGCGGGCCCCCGACCGCCAAGACCCTAAATAAAACAGGGTGTTTAGGAAACCCGAAGGGTTTGAAAACGGTCTGGACCGCCCCCCGAGTACCAATGTCGGGACAGCCTCTTAGATTACCCCTTTAGTTGGCGGCCATCCCCCCTCATTTTGCCATTCAGACCTCCCTGGACGGGTAATTTGGGTGGAAGTCTGAGCAAGGACCAGGCGGGAAGCGAGAAAGGCCGTTGGGGGGTTCCATTACCCACAAAGGAGTGTGCCCCCATATTTTCAGGGTAGCCAGCCTATAGAGGAGACAAAAATGAGGGATTCCCCCCTCTTGAGAGGGGATTTCGTTGCATGTCGAAGAAAACCGGTGACTTATTTTGATAATCTGAGTAAAATAGATAATCTAGGAAAGATTTCCAGAAGCCTTTTTCTTTTTTCACTGCTTTTTCATGGGCAGGTCGATATAATTTAGTTTTCTTTCTCTCTCTTTCCGCCGATGGAAAGACTGCCTCCTACCGTAGGAAGAGGTTAGAAGCCCCCCTTTAGAGGGGTAATCCCGATAAATCGGTAACATTTTAGCCGAATCGAGAGGGCCGATGTGCATTTCTGCATAAGCAGCAGTCCAGGTTGCGTTGTGCCTGCTACGGTGTTCCAGTGGAGCAAGCGGGCTGCAGGCAACATGAACCCTCTCCTATGTACTGGACTGCCGCTTGCGCGGGAATGGCACCCTGGGTTTCGCACGCTAGGAGAGAGCTAGATTGCTTCCTTCGGCTAAAATGGTACCAAGTGTTTTGGCTTGGTAAAAAGAGGCTTTGGCGATGAACGAGCGGGAATTTCGGCAAACGATGGTGGAAAAGATTCTTCAGTCCCCTTCCTACCGATTGGCGTATAAGGACCCGGATTTTTTGGAAAGCCCGGAGCTTCGCCCGAACCGGATGGAGTTGGAGTTTTTGAAGCCGGAATTGGGTTTTCGGGCGCATGGGATCCGATCCACCATTGTCACCTTTGGCAGCACCCGGATTGTGGATCGGCAGACGGCCCAGGCCCGGTTGGAAGCGGCCCAGGCCCGATTGGCCCAGGATCCGAACAATCCGCTGTTGCAGCGTCAGGTGGAGCAGGCCCGGCGGCTTCTGGAGAAAAGTCATTACTGGGAAATGGCCCGGGAGTTTGCCCGGATTGTATCCTCCGCCAGTCAGCAGGGCGAAGCCTGCGACTTTATCATTCTTACCGGCGCAGGTCCCGGGATCATGGAGGCGGCCAATCGGGGGGCATGGGAAGTGGGGGCCAAATCCGCCGGCCTGAACATCCAAATCCCCATGGAACAACTCCCCAATCCCTATGTCACCCCGGAGCTTTGCTTCCAATTCCAGTATTTTGCCCTTCGCAAATTCCACTTTTTGCTCCGGGCCAAGGCCCTGGTGGTCTTTCCCGGCGGTTTTGGCACTATCGACGAACTGTTCGACGCCCTAACCCTCCGGCAAACCCATCGGATGCAAGAGATTCCCATTATCCTGTTTGGCCGGGAGTATTGGGAAAAGGTGATCAATTTCCGGTTCCTGGCCGACGAGGGAATGATCGACGACGACGATCTAAAACTCTTCTGCTTTGCCGAGACCCCTCAGGAGGCCTGGCAGATCATTCAGAATTTCTATAATCACGATGGACGGCATCGGGCGCCTCCGCCGCCGCATGGAGCACCCAATAGGCTTGGCGCCTGGCAGGTAGAGTGAGCGTGGGAAATAATGGGGGGTGGCACTCCCAACGAAATTCCTCCGGCCCAGCAGAGCCGAGATGTTTCCCGGACATTTTCTCTCAGGTGCCGGTTTTTTGTCAGGCCCCACTGGATTTCCAGGCACGCCGCCGGTTTCCAGGATCACCCCAGGTGGACTTACGTACCACTTGGAGGGTGCGCTTTTCTAGTGCGCAGTCGGGTCCCGTATTCCAGGCTCAAGCGGATTTCCTCGGCGGGGATATTCTCCGGGAAAAAGGCTCCGCTGATCTTGGCGTTGTAGATGGAGCAGCCTTCCAGGTCGTGGTTGCGGAGATCGCAGCCGCGAAGGTCGGCTTCCCGAAGATAGGCGTCTCGCAAAAGGACCCGACTTAAATCTGCATTTCGCATGTCACAGCCTCGCAAATCAGCGCCACGAAAGTCGATCACATCCCGGCCTTGGATAGCCCGATGGTAGGCTTCCAGATCGCCGACCCGGAGGGCCTTGAAGGCCGGGTCATCTGGAAACCGGGCACGATTGATGTTGCGATTCTGTACGATATTTCCCGCCATGTTCGCTGTTCTCCCTTGCTGAAGCGCTGCCTGGACCGTCCCGCCCTATATGCAGCGGGTGCCACAGCCATTTTATCCAAAAACCCTTCTCTGTAACTAAATATAGATTGCGTTTCTTGGCATGGCGGGCGCAGAGGATGGCAGGAGGATGTTGCTAAACGGCTCTCCCCTACAACCGGTAAAACCCTTCTTTGTGGAGGCTGGGCCGGTGCGGTAGCCAACCGCGAAAAACTCCGCGGCAAACGGCGTTGGGAGGGAGAGGTCTTTGGAAGTGAGCGACTCGGAGTCACTCGGGACCAAATCGGAACCGGCCGATAGCTACTTCCTACCTCCGGCAAATCCCCGGGCTTGTGCCTTATCGAATCCGGGTCGTTTTGGTTGGGGTGGGCTTTTACATTCCGGGGCCAAGAGAGTAGAATAAAAGCTGAGGTCCATAGATCCAGGTTAGGTGTAAGGGGAAGATGGCCAAACAGAAACAACCTTCCGAGAGCCGAGCCAAGCGAGCTGCCCTGGCCCTACAACGGGCGGTTCGGGCAGCCGAAACCGCCGAGCAGTTGCAAGGCCGGGATGTCCTGGTGTTGGACATGCGCAAACTGACCACCCTGTTTGACTATTTTGTTTTGGCCACCGGGGCAAGCCGACGCCAACTCCATGCCATGAGTGAAGAGATCGACCGAGTGCTGCAACACGAACTGGGCGATCGGCGGATTGGCCTGGAAGGATATGAAGAGAGCCGATGGATTGTCATGGACTATGGCGATGTGGTGGTGCATCTTTTTGATGAGGCCACGCGATCTTATTACGCCCTGGAGGAACTTTGGGCGCAAGCCAAACGCGTGAATTGGCAACGGGTCTTGGCGCGCCTGACGGGTGCCCAGCAGAATCGGCCATGAGCCGGGCTGGGTGGGGGCCTCTCCGCCGGGAGCTTCCGATCTTCCCAAGCAGTGTACTCTGCCGAGAGGGGGCGGAAAGGGATTTCCTTTATCTATACGGATGTAAGGTATTCTTATGTCCATTCTTTCGGAACTCAAACGCCGGTTTCAAGAGGTCTTACGCTGCTGGGGCCAAGACGCCCCAGAGCTTTTGGAGATGATTCGGCCCAGCCAGGAGGAACGGTTTGGCGACTATCAGGCCAATCTGGCGATGCCGTTGGGCAAACGCCTTGGCCGACCGCCCCGGGAGATTGCCGCCGAGTTGGTGGCCCAGCTTCAGGTAGCGGATATGGCCCAGAGGCCGGAGATCGCCGGCCCGGGCTTTATCAACTTTCGGCTCCGAACGGATTGGCTGGCCGAGCAGTTGACCCGGGCGGTAGCCGATCCCCGATTGGGTGTGCCGCCGGTTGCCCATCCGAAAACCTATGTCATCGACTATTCCGCTCCCAACGTAGCCAAACCGATGCATGTGGGCCATATCCGATCCACCGTCATCGGCGATGCCCTCTGCCGGATGCTCCGGTTCATGGGCCACCGAGTCATCAGCGATAACCACATCGGCGACTGGGGCACCCAGTTCGGGATGATCCTGTACGGATATAAACATTTTTTAAATCCGGAGGCCTACCGGCAGCGTCCAGTGGAGGAGTTGGCCCGGTTGTATCGGCTGGTTCGCCTGCTGATGGATTATCAGGAGGCGAAGGCGAAACTGGCCAGCGGCCAACTTCAAACCCGTATCGCCGAACTGAAGACGCACTTGGAGAAAGCGGGGCTAGCTCCTGCCCTCGGATCGACTCCTTCGACACCATCGGCCGGCCCGACAGTATCATTCGGCCCAGCCGGAGCGGGCGGTCCCACCGCGTCATCCACCCCGGCAGCGTCGGCCGAACCGGCAGGAGCCGCTAGCCCCGGCGCATCATCTGATTCCGCACCATCGAGCGATCCCCCAGCAACCTCCGGTGCAAGGCCGTCTGGTCCGGCCACCTCATTCGGCCCGAGAACCGCCCGGAGGAACAAGTCCCAACCGGGTCAGACTTCTCCGGTAGGCCAAGAAGCTCCCCTTCGCCGGGCGATGAGAAAAGAACTCGAAGCCTACCTGGAAGAGTACCAGGAGTTGCACAAGAAGGTGGCGGAGGTGGAGGAGTCGCCGGAACTGGCCCGGCTGGCCGCCGAGCATCCCAACCTGGAAGCCCGGGTACAGGCGGAGACGGCCAAACTCCATGCGGGCGATCCGGAAAACCGCCGATTGTGGCAGGAGTTTTTACCTCATTGCCTGGCCGAACTGGATCGGATTTATCAGCGCCTGGGCGTTCGGTTTGATCATACGTTGGGGGAGAGTTTTTACCACGATCGGCTGCCTGGGTTGGTGGAGGACCTTTTGGCCCGTGGATTGGCCCGCATCAGCGACGGTGCGGTCTGCATTTTCCTGGAGGGCTTCGATACACCGATGATCATCCGTAAACAGGACGGCGCTTTCCTCTATGCCACTACCGACCTGGCCACCTTGCAATACCGGATGGAGACCTGGCAGCCGGACGCCATCTTGTATGTGGTGGATCATCGGCAGAGTCTGCATTTTCAGCAGCTTTTTGCGGCAGCTAGACTCCTAGGCTACAAAGACGTAGAACTCCAGCATATCAGTTTCGGCACCGTTTTGGGCGAAGACGGCCGGCCGTTTAAGACCCGGGAAGGGGACTTGGTGGGGCTGGAAAGCCTGCTGGACGAGGCCGTCGCCCGGGCGTTGAAGATCGTTTCCGAAAACGACGATGCCAAACCGGATGGTCCAGAACTCAGTCCCGCCGAACGGGCCGAAATCGCCGAACGGGTCGGTATCGGAGCGGTCAAATACGCCGATCTGGCGCAAAATCGTACAAGTGATTATGTATTTAGCTATTCCAAAATGCTGGCCCTCACCGGCAATACCTCCGCCTACATGCAATATGCGTATGCCCGGGTGCGAAGCATTTTCCGGAAAGGCGGAGTGGATCCGGAGGAGCTCCGAACCTCGGGGGCCGCCGTTCTGCTAGCCAGCCCGCCGGAACGGGATCTGGGCCTGGCCCTTTTGCGATTCGGCGAAACGTTGGAACTGGCCTTGGAAGATTACCGTCCGAACCTGCTCACCGCTTATCTTTATGACCTGGCGAATCGGTATTCCGTCTTTTTTGAGCAGTGCCCGGTGCTCAAGGCCGAGACGGACTCCCTTCGTACCAGCCGATTGCTGCTTTGCGATCTGACAGCCCGTACCATCCAAAAAGGCTTAGAACTGCTGGGCATTGAGGTGGTCGAACGGATGTAGCGGCTGATGGGGAGCTATCGGGATGGTGTCTCCGGAATCTCTCCTTTCTAAAAAACCTTACCTTCTTAATCACAAAGAAGTTATGGAAGGTCAATTTCGGAGCTTCCGAAAATAGCAGGTGGTTGCCTATCCCCACGTGAGAACAAGGACCGGTCCGTTGTTAGGAAAGTGCACTTCCGAGGAAATGCTTTACTTAATGTTCCCGGGCCAGGACGAAGTCGGCCAATTGCTCCAAGGCGGTTCGGGCAGGCGAGGGGGGCACCAGCTCTAGATGCGATTTGGCCCGGCGGATGTATTCGGCCGCCTTCTGCAGCGTATAGAGGGCTGCATCCGTCTGCTCGCAATACCGGCGGAGTAACGGACGGCTGCTTTGGATCGGTTGCCCCAGGAGTTCGATCAACCGGTTTCGTTCCGGATCGTTCAATTGCCGGAGCAGGTGAATGAGTGGCAAGGTGATCTTTTGTTTAGCAATATCGGTGCCCAGCGATTTGCCCACCCGTTGCTCGTCGCCTATCAAGTCCAGAAGATCATCGGTAATCTGAAAGGCCACGCCCAGATCGCTTCCGTACCGGCGGAGGGCCTGGTGCTCCGTCGGCGAGGCCCCGGCATAATATGCCCCCAAACCGCACGCACACTCGCATAGGGCCGCCGTCTTTGCCCAGATAATATCCAAATATTCCTCTTCGCTCAGGCTATATTGGCCTCGTTGTTGCACCTGCCGGAGTTCCCCTTCGCAGAGGGTTCGGGTAGTTTCGGCCAGAACCCGATACACCGAAAGGTCCTCCAGCCGGGTGGCCAAACACAAGGCATGGGTAAAAAGATAATCGCCCAAAAGAACGCTGGATTCCGTGTTCCATCGGGCGTTGATGGTCAAAAGATGCCGCCGCATAGTGGCCTCGTCCAGCACATCGTCGTGGACGAGCGTGGCCGTGTGGATCAGTTCGACCACCGCGGCGACCAAGATATGCTCCGGCCGAATCTGTCCGATGGCCTTGGCGCTCAGGAGCACTAGGGCCGGTCGCATCCGTTTGCCGCCTAGCCGAAACCCATACCGCATCAGTTCATCTAATGCCGGGAATCGACTCCTCAGCTCCGCTTGGAGAAATTGTTCGACCTGGGCAATCTCCTGCTGGATCGGTTCATAAATGGGCCGGAGCTCTTCGGGCATGCGCCAGGCCGGGCCTTCCAGGGCCGAAGCGGGTTCCGGACTGCCAGGCTGGCCGACTTCGGCTAAGCAAGCATCTCGCGCATTTGCCAGCGCCGGAGCTATTTCTGCATCGCCGGAAATATTTTCAGGTATCTTTCGTCCGGACACCATGGTTTCCTTGCATCTGGGGCAAACTCAGCCAATGCGAAGAAAATGTCCGCTTTTGCCGCCTGATTTTTCCTCCAACTGCACCTGCTGGATCACCATGGCCCGGTCCTGGGCCTTACACATATCGTAGATCGTCAGGGCGGCAACGGCAGCGGCCACCAGGGCCTCCATTTCCACACCGGTTCGGGCCGTCGCCCGAGCCTCCGCCTCGATGGCCACCGTGCTGCTATCCGGAAAACAAAACTCCACTCGAACCACATCCAACGGGACCGGATGACACAAGGGGATCAGTTCGGCAGTGCGTTTGGCTGCCAGGATGCCAGCCACCCGAGCCGCTTGCAACACATCCCCCTTGGGCACCTGCCCCCGCCGAAGCCGATCCAGGGTCTCCGGCTCCATCCGTACCCGGGCGCTAGCGCGGGCAATCCGGAGAGTGGTCTCCTTGGCCCCAATATCCACCATCTGCAACCCGTGCAAATCCCAGTGGCTTCCCTCCGCCATGCCAGAGCCACTCCCTGCAGTAAAGTTCAAGGCAGAACACACTGGCCTTCCCAGCCGTCAGGAGAATCACCAGCGGCCAAAACGTATTGCTCCTGCTGAAAGACCTTATTTTCACTGTATTCACCCGGCCAGGTCGCTACGACTTGGAGAGGTGAAACCTCGGCCGGAGCGGACCCATTGTGGCAATCCACCCCGCGGGATACAGTCTGATCCTATCCTCCTCCATTTTTGTCGCCAAAGCAAGGGGGACGGGAGCTAACTGTTCCCCAGCTTTTTCGTGGGGCCGGAGACTATTGTCGGAGTGCTTGGAGGGCCTCTTTGGCCCGGGCGACAACCGCTTCCGGAGTAATGCCAAAATGTTTATAGAGCACCTTTTCCGGTGCCGAGGCCCCGAAACCGCTCATACCCACAAACCGGCCTTGGGGTCCCAGGTAGCGTTCCCATCCGTGGCGGACGCCTGCTTCCACGGCCACCCGGGCCAAACAACCGGCCGGCAGGACCTCTTTGCGATAATCGGCCGGCTGCACCTCAAACAGCTCCCAACTGGGCATACTGATCACCCGGGTGGGAATGCCTTCGGCCTGAAGCCGCTCTTGAGCATCTAAACAAATAGCCACTTCGCTACCGGTCCCGATGAGTAGCACCTCCGGTTTTCCGCCCGCCGCTTCGGAGAGCACATAAGCCCCCTTAGCCAGGCCGGAGGCTGGCGCTAGCTTGGAGCGATCCAACACGGGCAAGTTTTGGCGGGTAAGCACCAGCGCGGTTGGCCCATCCCCCCGCTGAAGGGCCACCCGATATGCCTCGGCCGTTTCGTTGGCGTCGCATGGCCGAACGACCACCATATTGGGGATGGCCCGCAGGGCAGCCAGATGTTCGACGGGCTGATGCGTTGGTCCATCTTCGCCCACCCCAATGGAGTCATGTGTTAAAATGTATAGTACCGGCAGGCCCATCATCGCCGCCAGCCGCATCGACGGCCGCATGTAATCCGTAAACACAAAAAACGTCCCCGCATACGGTCGAAGCCCGCACAGGGCCAGACCATTACAAATGCCAGCCATCGCATGTTCCCGGACGCCAAAATGGAAATTCCGGCCCGTGGGATTGGTAACCGAAAAGTCGCCGTGCGCTTCGGGGAAGGTCAGTTCCGTTCGGTTGGACGGCCCCAAATCGGCCGATCCACCCAAAAGCCAAGGAATCCGCCGGGCCACCTGATTGAGCACCTTGCCGGAAGCCACCCGGGTGGCTATGCCCTTGGGGTCCGCAGGAAAACTGGGTATCTCCGCATCCCAGCCCTCCGGCAGTTCCCCTTTCAACAGGCAATCCAGTTGGGCCGCTAGATCGGGATAAGCTTTGCGGTACTCGGCCAGCATGGCATACCACTGGTCGGCCTGCTGATGGCAGTCGGCTAAGTGTCCTTGGCGGAAATGCTCCAGGACTTCCGGCGGGACCAAAAACTGCTCATTTTCCGGCCAGCCGTAAAACGCCTTCGCCCCTCGGACCTCCTGATCGCCCAACGGAGCGCCGTGGGCTTCGTGGTGGTTCTGTTTGGTCGGTGCGCCCCAGGCGATGATGCTTCGGACGATGACCAGGGTGGGCCGGTCGCTTGGCCGATCCAACTCCGCCAAGGCACTGCGCAAACAGCCCAGTTCGTTCACATCGGGCACCCGAACCACTCTCCAACCGTAACTGGCAAACCGCATCCCCACATCTTCGCTAAATGCCAGCGAAGTGGGTCCTTCTATGGTGATCCGATTATCATCATAAATCCAGCAGAGGTTATCCAGTTGCAGATGTCCGGCCAACGAAGCCGCTTCCGAGCCGATGCCCTCCATTAGGTCGCCGTCGCTGCATAGGGCATAGACCCGAAAATGGAACAGATCGAAACCGGGCCGGTTGAAGTAGCCGGCCAGCCATTTGGAGGCAATGGCCATGCCGACGCTGTTGGCCACTCCCTGGCCCAACGGCCCGGTCGTGGTCTCCACTCCACTGGTATGCCCATACTCCGGATGGCCGGGACATCGGCTATGCAATTGCCGAAATTGCCGGATCGCTTCCAACGGCACGGCCAACTCGCCGGTTGGTCGGCCGTCCGGTCCCACCTGCTTCACCCCGGCCAGATGTAAGGCCGCATACAAAAGCATGGACGCATGGCCGCAACTGAGCACAAACCGATCCCGGTTCGGCCAATGAGGGCGCTCCGGGTCGTACCGGAGCCGTTCCCGAAACAGCACATAGGCCACCGGCGCCAGGGCCATGGGCGTACCCGGATGCCCGCTCCTGGCTGCCTCCACCGCATCCATCGACAAGGTACGAATCGTATTGATGGCTAATTGCTCCACAGTTGCTACGCGGTTCATAACCTCTCCCTACTTTACTTTCGGTCCATTTCCGTATCGGTGGTTGGTTTCTCAACTTTCCTGCTGGGGTTCGTTGGACGATTGGCCCCCGAACAGGAGGCCGTACCCGCATCTTCCCTCAACGCAAATTCTTTCCAATCCATAAAAGAGAAATAGTTTAAAGGAATCCGGCGAAAGCGTCAACATGCATGGCCCGGTAAAGCCTAACCCACCCAAAGCAAGGGACAAAAACCTACTCGTAACGCCTTAGCCGAAGGGAGACGCCCTTGGAGGGACCTGCTTCGGAGGTCCGATCCCTTGGAGGCGTCTGCCTTGGATCGCCGCTTTCCCGGTCACGATGATCGTGCCCATCCATGTTGGATATCCCTTGGAAGCATCTACCTTGGTACGCCGCTTTTGCGGGCATGCCAAGTGCGCCCCCTCCATTCGGCTAACATGTTCCACCTACTCTTGTTCGAGGGTGGCGGCAGCAAGCAGTGGAGCGGACGGCGTGCCCAAATCCCGGAAGATCAGCTTTTCCACCTTGACCGGACGGAGTTGGACGGCCAGCAGGTTCAGGTGCCAGCGTTTGCCTCGGAGCACCGGCCGAACATCCGTAGCCTCTGGCGGGTGGAGCCAATCGTCGATGGTCCGGCCGGTAATCAGCGGGATGGTTTGCTTTTGGCCGTCCGCATAGCAGATCACATATTCGGCCACGGCGCCGGCAGGTTCCACGCCCCCGTCCTGCGGGTCCCAACCGTGGACATTGCCCAGCAGGAAAAGCCGTCGGCCCTGACAGCCCACCGGGATTTCCACCTCCTTGGGGAACCGCTCCGGTTTGGGCGCCCGAGGGGAATGGAGCACCACCAAGGCCCGGCCTTCGTTTTTGGCTGGGTCGATGATTTCAAACGGCACGTTGCCGGCCGTAGTTCGGCCCACCGGCAACCCTGTCATAAGAAAGTCTTCGCCCGGATTGGGCACCCCGAACGGTGCGGTAAACGGGTCCGTATTGGCCACCTTGGAAAGGTCCAGAAACACGCACTTTTCCGGTTGGACCGGCTGGCCGATCGGCAACGGCAGCACCCCGGCAATCGGTTGTTGGGCCGGCGGAGCCAGTTCCTCATACTTCCGCACGACCGTGGGAAAATCCCACCGCTGGGTTTGCACGGGCCGATAGACCACCCGGCACCCGGGGATCGGCTCCAGCAGCCGTCGGTTTTCCGGCAAAAACAGGAGGATCTGCTGCGGTGTTTGCCGGTCTGGACCTTGGAGGGAGACTTTGACGCCGTCGGCCAGGCCTTCCAGGACCATGGAGAGCAGTCCAAAATGAGTGGGTGCCCGCTGGAGGAGGATTTTTTGCCCCGGCCCCAGCCACCAGTCCGGCACCGCCCGCAGCAAATGCAACTCGTCCGCCTGCTCATGGACCAACATGTGGCGAAGCATCAGGGCATAGTTAGCCGCTCCGGTCGGATGCGGAATCGTATCGCTCCAAGCCACCCGACGTCGGTAGAAAATCCCCTCCGGAAAGGCATGGCAGGCCGTGCTATGCAAGAGATACCAATAGAAATCTTCGACCACCTGCTGGTGTTGGCCCCGGATCAGATCGGCCATGGTGGTATAGACGCTCATGTACGGATGGATAGCCCCGGCTGTGCCAAGCCAGCGGATGGTCCCCTCGCAAAAGCCGCCGCCGTGCTCCTGACGCACATGCCGGATCAGGGCAGCCACCCGAGGGTCATCGACCGGCCAAATGGGCACCGGCCAAAGGGTTTCCGTATTGCCCCAATGGGTGCCTTCCTTTTCCCAACTGGGCGGGAAGTAGGGCAAACCGGTCCTTTGCCATGCCGCCTCGATGGCCTGCCGATACCGGGCCGCCTCGCCGGCCCACGCCTTGGCTTCTTCCGTCAGTCCTAAGGCCCGTGCCGCATCGGCCACGAGTTCCATCGCCCGGAGGTTCCAAAAATCATAGCCGACAATGTGATGTTTGCCGTCCCAAAGATATTCGCCGTCGGCCGGGGCGGCCGGCAGAAGACCGGCAAACGGGCTGTCGGCCGACGCCTCCTGCCGGGCCTTCTTGGTCCACTCCATCGCCCGCACCATGGCCGGGTACGCCCGCTCCAAGAAATTCCGGTCGCCGGTAATCTTCCAGTACTGCCACAGGGTCCAGACGGCCTGGCCGTTGGCGTCGAACTGATTGGACTGGGTCTCGAATCGGCCGTCCGCACGCTGGGCCTTCAAATAAAACTCAATCGCTTTGGCCGCGGAGTCCCAAAGCCCGGCTTCTTCCAACTCCATGATCTGATAGGCGCCGTCCCGGATGTAAAACTCATCGTAAAAGCCTTCGCCGCCGTGGAGCCGACCGTGGTCGCTCGCCAGCATCTGGCATACATGGGCGGCCAGAAGGGCTTCGGTAGCCTTCCGACAGGGCACCTGGATTCGGGCCACCTGATCGTTGCACAAAAGCCCCTTCCAAAACTCAACCGTCCGATCCAACCAAAGCTGGGGGTTTTCCTTGGCGAAGCGTTCTGGGGCCGGCTCTGGGAAGAAGGGAACCCGGATGACAACCGTTTGCGAAGCCCCGGCCGGGAGCGCCCAGGCGAATTGCTGTTCGGTTTGTTGGTCGTCCGCCGGTTGTGCCGCTTTTTGTTGGCCGGAGGGCCGGCCCGGAGTTTTTGTGGGGCCAGGTTTTGGCCGAGTGATGCGGACCCGGAGCTTTGCCTCAGCCAAGCGGTCGCCCTGGTTGGTGGCCGTTACCTTGGCCCAGACCAAAAAGTTTTCCCCTTCGGTAGGCCAGGAGAATGCCTTTTGCCAGTCTTGGACCGTTGGTAGCGGACTGGCCCAATAGCAGAACTCATAGCGCACCTGGCCTTCCTGGGCCTGAAATAGGAGGATTGGTAAGTAGCCTTCTAGGCAGCGTTTGGTTTGTTTTCGGGAGAGTGGCTCTTGCTGGGAACCGAACCAAAACTCCACTTTGCCGCCGTCGGCAAGTAGGATGGCGTTTTCCGGCGTGATGCGGGCGCCGTACTGGTAATCTTTCAGGCCCACCACGTTCCAGGAATTTCGGAAATAGTCGAACGATTCGGCCGGGTCGTCTGCCGCCTGGGCAACCAGGCACAGCAAACCTATCGCCAGCCAGCCGCTGCCGGAAATGGCCCATAGCAGGTTTTCGACAACCTGTCCCAGCCAACCTGCCCCTCGCCTGCCTCCC
>Ga0209809_1000811_pt1 | contig 27248 bp, 26 predicted proteins | sample YNPMSTMetaG_FD_186172 | JGI IMG/M metagenome (GOLD analysis project Ga0209809, IMG submission 186172) | Anoxygenic and chlorotrophic microbial mat microbial communities from Yellowstone National Park, USA - YNP MS-T MetaG (SPAdes) (version 2) ...
GCCTGCCCGCTCAAGGAAGACCGGCGCCACGCTGTTCGATGCCCTGGATGGGCGGGGATCGGCGAGGCGCCGGTTCAGTGCTGGAGGTTCAACGCTTCCCACGAGAATATCGCCGCTGCTCCCCATGAAACATCGGTGCGCTGTTCGTTGACGATGACGACGGCGTGATCAGGGTGTGCTTCGATATGCAGACGGATCGGCGTGCTGCGCCAGTGCAGATGCACCCCGTACATGCGCCCGGCAAAGCGCCAGGCAGGCGGCAGGTTCGGACGAACAACGAGCCGTTCGCGCTCTGGGGTTATGCCAACCAGCACATGGAGCAACAGGTGCGTGGTGAATGCTCCCCATCCATATCCCTCACTGCCGCAACGCCCATCGGGGGGCCAGTACTCACACGCTATCCCCGGCAGCGTGCGGTCGGGATGCGCCTGATGCGCGTCCCAAAACGTATAGGCGCGGTCAATGACAGTCGCGGCAAGTTCGGCGGCGCGATCGTTCAACCCGACGCGCAATGCTGCTTCGACTGCTGTCCAGGCAAACATGGGCCATGTCAGCGTGGCTGGATCGATCTGCTCGATCTCCTGGCGCAGTATCTCCCCTCGCCCCGGTCGGGCGACGCCCAGCGCAACTGGCGCCAGTAACATCACATCGTTCACTGTGGTCGGTTTTCCAGAACGTGTATCAAAATCGGCGTACCGGTTAAGATCATCCTGCCACAAGGCATCAGTGCGCGCCACATACTCCTCACCCAGCGCCAGCCATCCGTGCGAGTCAGCAGTACGTCCAAGTTCGCGCGCAATATTGCTCATTACCAGACAGGCATGGGCAAAAGCAGCCTGAAGATCGACCGGGCGCACGTGGCGCACCGGATGCCCGCCGCCGAGCGGCTGATCCCCGAAACGCGGCGAGTTGTCCTGCCCCGATTCCCAGCTGCACGCATAGACCAGCCAGCCATCCGGGTCGCGTCGGTTTTCCAGCCACCAGTGCAGGTAGGCGGTCAGCGCAGGATAGATGGTTGCCAGCCACTCACGGTTGGGATGCAAGCTGGCGAGCCAGTCGATGACCAGCCAGGGGTAGCCCCATTCAGGGGCAGTGCCGCACACGGTTCCATCGGCGGCAACCATATTGTAACTGCCATCTTCACGTGAGCAGGGCACGTTTGGTTCAGGTGCGTCAACGAATGTGCCCAACAACAGGTGTTGCGCTAGCGACGGATCAGCGTAGGCAAGCAGGAGTGCATCGATCGCCGCTTCGGCGAGCACCACGCGCGGCGCCTGGATCTGCATGGCGTCCCAGATATGGCGATAGATGCCAACGGGCGCACGCACCATCATCCGCAGCGTCTCCATGTCGTACACCAGTCCACGCCGCCAGTGGGGGAGCCAGTCTCCTTCCAGGATCGGTGCGTGCGCCCAGAACGCATTATCCTCCGCCTGCTTGCGCGCGCGATCCGCTGCCGCCATGCGTCGAGCAGCGCGCTGCAGATGTTGTGCCATGCGCAACGTCTTGCCTCGTGTCATGTAGAGATCGAGTTGTTCACATGGCATTCCGAACCCAAGGGTGGCAAAGAGCGCGACAGTGTCACCCCGTCGACCGGTAACTGTCACGAAGCCCTCACCCGGCAGTCCAGGCGCCTGTGACGATGCCCAAACAGCTGCCTGCGCTGGATCGGTCGTGATGCCGAAATCGGCGAAGGGGCGCGTTGCATGCACCACAAATGCCTCGCCGTCCTCGAAACTCTGTACTACCAGGTCGCCATCGACAATCCGCCCAACTAGCCCGGACTCGCCCCATTCGCCGCAGGCAGCGATGGTGCGCGTGTACTCGACGATCACTGCCACACGTGCTTCGCCCTGAATGGTTGCCGAGGCACACAGGGTATGTTCACCGACCAGGTGGAAGGTCACATGAAGGGTTGCGCCGCCATGGGACAGATCAAGAGAGAAGAGGTTCATCGAGTGGTACGGACTGGCAACGACATCGAACTCGCTCAATTCGAGCGCCCCGTCAAGCGCGAATCGAAAGCCAGCGCAGTAGATTTCGCGCCAACCGCCATACATGCCAGCATGCGCCGGGTAGTGCCAGCGGAAGCCCGCACCATGTGATCGCAGTACGCCTCGCGGCGAAAGATTGCGCGTATGCGTCGGCGTATTTAGATAGCCATGCGGCGTGTAGTCATCAATTGGGAATGGCATGACGAAAGTATAGCACAAGGATTGACAAACGCCTCACTATATGGCACCGTGAGATCGTTTGATCTCTCGGTTGATGAGGAAGGATGACGTTACTGCATAACCCTAGCGCGTGGCATCTTGCCTGCATGCAGCAGTGCGACCAATGACGGGAGCAAGGGCATCTCGAAGATCGAGAATTATAGCAGTTCTCACAGGAGTTGAACCCAATGGACGAGGCTAAGCACTCCGGAATCGCGCTCCCCACGCGGCGACAGAAATGAATTTCGGTCTACACTCCGCTGGCAGCGGGCATCTCGCACGACACGGCGGATAAGAACAACAGTCAATGTATCTGAGAAATGCTGTAAATCCGGTACGCGCTTCTTGCAGTGGGGCTAATGAAGATTGAGGATATAAACCGGTATTCGCCCCTTGCTGTTGGGCTGAAGCTCTCGGCTATCCAGGACAAAGCCCTCCTGCGCGGGCCGGAGAGATTGTTCAAAGACCATAAGCCCTCGGCTATGTGAGGCAAAGCCCGCCTGTGCGGGCTAGAGCAGAGTAATTACTCAAAACCATCTTGCCCTCGACCGCAGTGTACCACGCGCACAAGGTTCTACCAGATTTGATACAAGCGGTACGACAACCTTATTTGCAGGAAACTTATCTCACGGACGCAGGTGGAATGAATTCGGATTACCGGATGCGAGGTCGGCGCTTCCTGAACAACAATGCCGTAATGAGTGCGATAATGAGGGGCGCCCAGAACAGTCTGCGACTGAAGAAAAATCCAACGGCGACTGCCAGGGCTGCGGCTGCAATCATTCTGCGTGCCGCGATGCTGCGCAGGATGCTGAGCAATAGTCCAACGACGCCAACGGCGATGCTAATGAACGTTATGAATCGTGGAAGCGTGACCATTGCTACTGCAGCAGTAATCAGCAGCAGCGGGATCATCAGGTCGTCGTACCATTCTGTCTGCGACGACGTTGGTGGCTGCGATGCAGGAATAGAGACAGGCGCAGGGTCAGAAGGACGCGCTGGCAGTTGCACTGTCGGTCCGGTCGCAGGCGGCGTCTGCTCGATGACCGGGTTGTCCATTGGAGCGCCGCAATCGATGCAATACCGGGCATCAGCAGGGACGCTGGCACGGCAATGCGGACAGACAACGGTTGTTTCGGTCATGGGTTTATCCCTTTTAGGCGTCCGACGCGCAGATGTGTGCCATGTACCGCTCCTATTATGATACGCACGTAATGCGCGTAAAGTTGCAATACTTCACTTTCGAGCATGACAATGAGCATATCGGACAAACTTTTCCGGCGACAGATGATTGAAGCAGTACAGTCGGAAACCCCCGTTTTGCCACGTTGCTCACACGCCCCTCCGACTGGTCAGTGTGGCGGATGCACATTCCAGGATCGTGATTATCTGGCGCAGGTAGCGGCGAAGCGCGCGGCGCTTCGTCGTCTCTGGGAAGGCGATCTACCGGACACGCTCCTCACCACGCTTGATGTCGTTGCTTCGCCCAATCCCTTTGCTTATCGCACGCGCATGGACTTTGTGGCAAGCAAGGGGCGTTTTGGTCTGCGACGCAGCGGCAGGTTCAACTATATTATCGACCTGAAGGAATGCCATCTCATACCAGCCCATGCATTCGCTGCCGCACGCGCAATGTACGATCACGCGATGCGTCTAGGTTTGCCCGACTACGACCTGCGCGCGCATGCCGGTTTTCTGCGGTATGTGGCAGTGCGGCGCAGCCCCGACGACGAAGTGCTGCTGGCGCTGATTACCGCTGCTCCCGACGAGGCAGGGACATATGCTAGGAAGGTAGAACAGGTGGCGCTGGCAGCACTCGAATACGACGGCGTGGTCAGCGTTCACTGGTTGATCAATCCCACCTGTACTGATATATCGTTTGGAGAAACGGTGCGTTTCTGGGGGCGCGCAACGTTGCCGATGCGTGTGGGGGCGCATACGCTCGACATCGGACCGAACACCTTCTTTCAGAATAATGTCTGGTTACTCATGCCCTTGCTCGAGGCAGTGCGTGATGCAGTTGCCAGGAGAGGAGCACGCGCGCGCGCGCTGGCTGATCTGTATAGCGGGGTTGGCACAATAGCGCTGCTTGTTGCCGATCTTGCTGATCAGATTGTCTGTGTCGAATTGGTTGAGGAAAGTGTGCACCTGGCGCGAGAAAACATTGCGCGCGCTGGCTTCGAGCATATTGCCGTTGTCGGAGCGGACGTTGCCGATGTGCTCCGCGAACGAACACGAGGCGCGTTCGATATTGTTATTGCCGATCCACCGCGCACCGGTTTGGGTCTCGACGTATGCCGCGAATTGCTGCGGCTGCGCCCGCAACGCATTGTGTATATCTCGTGCAATCCGCTCACCCAGCGCGACGATGTGCGTATGCTGGCAGAAGCGTATCGCCTGGTATCGCTGCGAGGATACGATATGTTTCCCCATACGCCGCATCTTGAGTCGCTGGCAGTGCTGGACCTCGTTCGCTGATTGCTAACCCTTGCTCTTCCGCAACTCTTATCCGCTCCAGTGCGTAGTACGTAACAGATAGATCAGTTGCCGTTTCCGTGCAGGTGTGCTACCCTACCAGCAAGGCGCCAATGATGCCTGTCGCATTTAGTGCAGGTCTGCCTATGACCGACGTACAGCAGATCCTCTGCCCCAAGTGTCACAAGCCGAACCTTCGTCGCGCTCGATACTGCCAGCATTGTGGTCACGATGTTATCCTGAACAATGCTGGACCGCGCTACTACATCACGCGTGTCATCAAAGAAGGCGGTCAGGGAGCGGTCTTTGAGGCGATCGGTGATGACGGACGCATCTATGCAATCAAGCAGATGCTTGATCGTTTCACCGATCCACGCGAACGCGACGAGGCAATTGCGCGCTTCGAGGCAGAGGCGAAGATTCTGGAGCGCCTGCGGCATCCGCGTATTCCGCGCATCTACGTCGATTTCAAAGACGAAGGGTATCACTACCTGGCGATGGACTTTGTGCGTGGATCCGACCTTGAAGACATCATCCGGCGTGAGCGGTACATTCCCGAAGAACGCGCGCTGCGATGGGCGGATCAGATCTGCGATGTGTTGGAGTATCTCCATCAACAGAAGCCGCCAATCATCTTCCGCGACCTGAAACCGTCGAACATCATGATCGAGCCAGATGGCAATATCAAACTGATCGATTTCGGCATTGCCAAGGTGCTTCAGCCATCGCAGCGCGGCACCCAGATCGGCACGCCCGGCTACGCGCCGCCAGAACAGTACCAGGGCATTGCCACTCCGGAGTCGGACATCTTTTCGCTTGGTGCCACGTTACACCACATGCTCACTGGGCGCGACCCGCGCGACGAGCCGCCCTTTTCGTTCCCGCCAGTCTATGCCCTGCGCCCCAATATCTCCAAGCGCACATCCGACGCGATCCAGAAGGCGTTACAGATGAAACCGGAGGATCGCTACAAAAGCGTGGCAGAGTTTCGGCGCGCGCTGTTGCCGGAACACGCACCAGCCCAGGTGCGGGTTGTGCCAGCGACTCGGGCGATCCCAGCTCAGGTGGCTTCGTCGGCGCCACCCCAACCGGTCGCGACAGCAGCCGCGCCTTCCGGTTCTGCACCGTCGCCGAAGCACGTGACCCCGGTTGTGCCGCAGCCGGCATCCGTTCCCGCCGCGAAGCCGGGCGCTCAACCGGCAGCGCCACAGAAAGCGCGTCGCTCACGCGGTTTCGGAAATGTCGTGCTTGTTCTCGTCGTTCTTGCACTGCTGGCAGCAACAGTGGCGCTGGCATTTCCCGACCTTACAATGCGGGTTCTTCAAAATGTTCCTGGGCTGGTGACACCGACGCCTTTGCGCCTGATCCAGCAACCCTTCACTGCCGAAAATATCGAAGTGATCGTTCCGCCAGATGGTGATGTCCGACAGGCATTCGTTGCCGCGTATACGCGAATCGTACAGGAACAGTTCGGTCCGGAAGCACGTATCCACACAAGTGTGCCATTATCGTACATCGGCGGTGAACCGGTAAAGATCGGCGAGGATGCCAGTGGGGTCAAGTATCGCGCGTCGATGACCGGGTTCATTCTGGTTCCAGAGAGGGTCACGCCGTAGCCTACGATCTTCGCGCGTGCAGGGTGTCGGTATGCAACATCATACGATGGTTGCAGCGTTGCAGCAGCACATATTGGTGTCACTTAGAAGGAAGCACGTTTGTGTACTATCGTTTACGCTCAACGATATTGATGGCGATCGCAGCGACGATCGCAGCAATCAGGACAACAATCAGGGCAATCGTGACAGTGCTCCAACCAGTCTGCCAGGCATTCACGAAGAGTGCGCTCAGCGCAATGATTGCAATGCCAATACACCCACGTGTCACGCGCCGTTCAGGTCGATCAGACATGGAACCTCGTTTGTGACAATCGCGCTTCTTGCACCGGGAGGAAGACAATGGGTTTTCTGGAAGAGCTGAGCCGCAAGCTTGCCGAAGGGGTTGATCGCGCCAGGTTCGAAGCTGAAAAGTTTCAACGCGTCACTGCCATTCAGAGTGAGATCAGCACGCTGCGGCGGCAGCTCGATGGCAAGCGATTGGAGTTTGGTGATCGAGCGCTCGAACTGTTCAAAGCTGGCGCCATTCAGTCGCCAACGCTGGCAGCAATTTTGCGTGAGATTGAAGCGTTGCAATCGAAACTGACACTAAAAGAAGAAGAGTTGCGTCATGTTCAGGGACAGGTTTTTATTGAGCCGACAACAAGGCACGCACAGAACGTTCCAGTAAGCATCGAGCCATCCTCTTCACCAACGCCAGCGTCACTGCCGCCGACGCTACCCGTTGCTGGGGGTAAAACCTGCCCTTCATGCGGGTTCCAGATGCCGCAGACCGCCATTTTTTGCCCAAACTGCGGTCTGCGGGTTGGGTGAACCGCAAGCTTTTACCGACGTGTCAGTGCACGTGTGTCATTATCGGGTAACCAGTGGATGGTGACATCATCACGCGCGTCCCACTCATCTTCGGGATGGTCGTCTTCTTCTTCGTTGGGATGAATGACAATCGGACCCTGGTTATACACCCACGCTATCAGGTCATCGATCGAGTACCATCCAGCGCGGTATGACTCCTGATCGACCGGATTGAGCCAGAACTTGATCTCGCCGTCCATCCACTGCCAGCGTTCAAGCGAGCGCCATTCGCGGCGATGCTCAGCGAGTACGGCTTTTGTTTCCTCGAAAAGACGCAACAGTTCGGGCAGTGTTAGCCCTTTCGTGCGTCGCTTCAGAAGAAGGCGGCGGTTAATGGCATCGCGCAGGCGTTCAAGTTCCGGAACATCGAGCGCGTCCAGGTCGATATCAATGGGTGTTCCCATAGCGATGCGTCCTTTCCAGGAGCGGTCGCACACTTCGCGTTTATTGGCGTCGTGCGTCATTGCGAGACGACATCCGCCCTTCTCATAGTGTGGCAGATGCCTGCCACGACGGTTAATGCACCACTGGTGTATGGGTCGCTTCCCGGCGAACCCACTCTCATGATAGCAGGGATTGTTACCACCAACGTGAACGATTGTGTGACAGTATATTCACAATTCGATGATATTCTGTCATTGAACCGAATCCATGCCTAATACTACGCAGTGACCGGAAGAGTTGGATGGCGTAATATTGCCGATTATCAGGCACGCCATAACTATCGCGCTTCTATTGCGCGAGTCTCCGGGCTTCTTGGCAATCGGCATAGGTTACGCCTGGTAAGGGATAGCCAGAAAACCTTCAGGCAGGTTATACCTTCGCCTGGCGTCACGGCGTCGTCGCCTTCGTGCGCTCTAGCAGGTGAATGGCGCACGTCTTGTGTACTGGCGGGATGGGCGTGGGCTGACAGGTCCTTTGCCAGCGCCACGCAGAACGATGGAGGCGACGACCGGATTCGAACCGGTGAATGGGGGTTTTGCAGACCCCTGCCTTACCACTTGGCTACGTCGCCGTCTGTTCCGATTCTAGCATAGCCGACGTTTGCTGTCAAAGGGTTAGCGATGTGTCGGTTCCGGATCACTGCGGTCACTCGTCATCGATCTTGTCGTGCATCTGTGCCAGCAGCGCGCGTTCCACTGGCAGTAGGTCATCCCACGAATGCGCCATCCATGCGACTGCAGCGAGAAATGCCTGCGCGCGATCAGTATCAGGGCAGACGCTGCGCAGAAGACGCCAGAATGCTGGTGAATGGTTGGGATGGATGGCATGCGCGATCTCGTGGGCGGCAACCGCTTCGAGCACCCAGCGCGGCATGCGTAGGAGCGCTGCGTTCAACCGCACCGTGCCGGTAGCGACGCTATAACTTCCCCAACGCGCTTTGGTGAGAGTAAACGTTGCATGCCTGATGACCGGCGGGTTGGGAAAGCGCGCAGCAACCTGGCGCACCAGCGCCAGCGCATCTTCTTCGTTGTTGATCTGCCGCTTATGAACGCGTCGAATCAGGCGATGTGCGAGTTCGATAATTGCCCGATCAAGTGCCGTATCGTTGATCGACTGTGGTGCGCTGATGTGCAGCGTTGTATCACGGAGGCGGGCATTGATGTTCTTGACTGCTTTGCGTTCGATAAGCACCGTCAGCGTTATCCCTGCGACGGTAATCTGGCGCTGATCTGCCATTGTGATCTCCTCATGCAGTCCGTACCGCGTGTGGACGTTCGGAAGCGACGCCAACGCCTAGCCACACAAAAAGAATCGCGCCAGCAAGACGGAATGCTGCCCCAATGAGCAACGCTGGCGTGTATCCAAGCAGGTCTGCCAGGAGGGTACCGACCAGCGGCGCCACCAGTGTTGCAATGTAGGTCGTCAGCTGGTACAGTGCAATATATGCTGCTGTACGTTCAGGCGGCGCAGTAGAAAGTGAAATATCGAACAGCACCAGGTTCAATCCTGCGCCGAAGATGCCTGCCAGTGCTGCGTAGAACACCAGCGGTTCGACCCGCGGCGTCAGTGCGGTCAACAGTGGATAGAGCACCAGTCCAAACACACAGATGCGAAGCGCCAGTACGTTCCCCTTGCGACGGGTGAGCGCTGTCCAGATAAAATAGGCGACCAATAATACGCCGTTGTTGGTGGTATTGATCAAGCCGATCCAGAAATCAGAGGCATTGAGCTGGCGCACCCAGTAGAGCGGAAAAAGCGGCAGCGCCATCATCATGCCCAGGTTGAACACGAATGCGCTGATGACAAACCTGCTGAACGGCGATGGTTCACGCAACACCGTCAGCATATCGCTGAGATACACGCTCAACGATTGCTGGACAACATCTTTTTGGGGTGGCGAGTTGTCCGGAATCGTCAATCGCTGGGAGAAAAAGAAACTCAGCGCTCCGCCGACAAACGATGCGATAAAGACAATCTGGTAGTTGAGCGGGAACGGGACGTTGTCGAGAAACGCGCCAATCGCAGCAACAGTGATCGCCGTGGTTGCGCCAAGCACCGACCAGCGGCGACTCATCAGATACTGGAGTCGGCGGGGTCCTGCCACCGCACGCATGACTACCGTGAAGGTGATATTGACAATCGTTTGTGGGATTGTGACCAGTGCCCAGATGATGATCACGGCATATACTGTGATCTGCTGGCTGGCAAAGAAGGGTATCAACCCCATCAAGACGAACGATCCCTGAACTATTGCGCGGGGCCACGAGTACCAGGGCACTAGGTTGCGCTGGCGTTCGAGGAAGCGCCCTGCAGGAATAGCGAGGAGCATGCCAGTCAGCGCAGGGAGTGCGGTGAGCAGTCCGACGAGGAACGGTGATGCGCCCAGGCGGGTCAGGAAGACGCTGAGAAAGGTTGAAACACCGGTGACGATGCCGACTCCCAGGCCATCGATCAGGACGCTCCGTTCATTCTGCTTCTGGATGTCTGCTGGCTGAGCATGTCCGGTGCGCCAGCGGGACAGCGTGGGCATATCTGATGCGCCTCCGGATTGAGGAGCAGATGAGGGTGATATTATATCATTATTGAGGCGAGAGGAGCGAGTAGGGGCGCAGCAGCGCTGCGCCCGTGCCAGCAGCGGCGGGCGATAGCGGGGGAATGGCGGCAGCGGCGGGTGGCAGCGGCAGGAAGCGGGCAGCGGCGGCGCAAGTAGGGGCGCAGCGGCGCTGCGCTCGTACCGGCAGCGGTGGGCGGCAGCGGGAGGCGAGCGGCGTTATCCACCACGCATAGGCAGGAGTGGAAAGAAAGGGAGGATCAGCATGTTCATACATCGGGTGACGCGCGGCTATGCAGTGTTGATCGCTGGTCTGATAGCGTTCTTCGGTCGTCGATTGCTGGCAGGGGACGCGCTGTGGCCTCCGGGGATGCTGGATGCTGAGATTCTAAGCGAAACAGAGATGTGGATTGTCATCTCGACGGCGTTGCTGATCGGTCCGGCAGTAGCGCTTGGGCGTCTGCGCGCCATACTGATCGCGCTTCCCTTCTCATTGCCGCCGGTGATGCTGTACCTGACGTTCTATCCGCTGCTGATCGTCTTTCTGCTGCTGGCGATGGTTCCCTGGCTTGTGCATGCTGCGTTGAGCGCATGGATGCCCGAACAGCAGCGGGAAACGTGAGTCACGCATTCCCATAATTGCGTTTACCCGCAGACCGTGCGACCAGCACCGCCATTGCGCACGCAGCCAGGACGCTTTGTGGGTTGCCGTTGGGTTCGGGCAGCGCTACTGGTACGCGCCCGCCGACGACAATGCCAGCTGCCTGTGCGTGCGCCAGACGGTCGAGTTGCTGCACCAGCATCGTTCCTGCTTCCAGGTCTGGTGCAACAAGAATGTCGGCTTGCCCGGCAACCGGTGACGTCAGTTTCGCCTGGCGCACTGCTTCGGGGGATACAGCGTTCTCAAAGGTCAGCGGACCATCCACCAGGCCGCCGACGATCTGCCCGCGGTCGACCATTTTGCACAGTGCGGCAGCATCGAGCGTCGAGCGCAATCTGGGGTTGATCGTTTCCACCGCTGCGAGAATGGCGACTTTTGGCTGTTCTAAGCCAAGCGCCAGCGCCAGATCAATGGCATTCTGCACGATTGCCCGCTTTTCTTCGAGAGTCGGGTTGGTATTCATGCCTGCATCGGTGATGAACAGCAGACGCGGATAGTTGGGCACGTCCATAGCATAGACGTGGCTTAATCGTCGATGATCAGCAATACCGGTTTCGTGCGCAACCAGTTCGTGCAAAAGTCCATAATAGCGCACTCCTGGATCAACGATTGTCTCAACCTCGCCAGCACGCGCCATAGCGACAGCGCGTGCAGCTGCAGCGCGTCCGTCGCTTGTTGGTTCGAGACGGAAGGTGTTGAGGTTGATGTCCAGCGTTTCTGCAACACGACGCAGTGGTATCTCCGGACCAATGATGATCGGATCGATCAGGTTTGCCTGAGTTGCCTCGACGATGCCGTGGAATGCAATCGGCTCTGAAGGAAACACAACCGCCGCTCGCACTGGTCCGAGCGATGATGCGCGTTTAATGATTGCTTCGTAGTTTGCCCCTGGTTTGTGCAGCAGCACCTCTGGCAGGCTGACGCGCTGACGCTTGACTTTCTCGGTTGGCGCAAGCACTTCGGCATTGCCGCTAATCACGACTTCGCCGTGCTGGTTGATGCACTGGCAGTCGAGGGTCACCCGGCGTTTCTCTGGGTCTTTTGCTGTCACGGTAACTGCCACTGTGATTGTATCGCCAATAGTCACCGGACGGCGAAAGCGCAACGTCTGACTCAGGTAGATCGTGCCCGGACCGGGGAGCATTGTGCCGAGAACGGTCGAAATCAGGGCGCCGCCCCACATACCGTGGGCGATGATTTTGTGGAAGATGTCACTGCGCGCATATTCCTCGTCCAGATGTGCCGGATTGACGTCGCCCGACATAACTGCGAACAGTTCGATATCGGCTTTGGTCAGGGTGCGTGTCAGCGATGCTCGATCGCCAATCTTGATTTCGTCGAAAGTGCGATTTTCAATGTATTCCGTCATTGCGGAGCCTCCCTTCCGCATGTTCAGCATACGTGTGAGAGTTACAGCAGGCATCCCCGGCAGGTACGACAGTGGATGCTGAATCTGGGAATGCTGCAAAATTGTTGCCAGATCGTATCGATTTCGTGACTGTTTTCCTTTGCAAACCGGCTATAATATGGGCGAAAAGCATGACATCGTGCAGTGCATTCGTGGATCGTTTGCGCTATTTCTTTCTGATACTCATCCTGGTGTATGCTGTGATGCCGGTGATGTCGGCAGGTGCGCAGCGGGAGCCCTCTCCACCAGGCGCTGGCGACAATGCCGATGTGGGAGAGACCTCTTCGGTAGCGCCGGTTGACATCTCCAATCAGGCAATAACTGTTGATACGCAGTCGTCAACACACCTTGCTTTTCTCCCGTTTATCAGCATACCGATGCCACCTAGCCCTTTTGGTTTCGATGTGCGCACCCATGCGCCGGACAGCATTATGCCGCTGGTGGCAGAAGCCAATCCACGCTGGTCGCGCGCTGGTGATGTGTTGTGGGCGCTGGTAGAGCCGGTGCGTGGTGGTGGGTATCGCTGGGAGGCAATTGCTGATGTCGAGCGCAATGTGCGGCGCCTGCGTGCAAGGGGAATTGAGCCAACACTGGTTGTTCAGTGGTCGCCCTCGTGGGCGCAGAGCATCCCCGGCAAATGGTGCAGTGCGCCGCGTCCAGATGCCATCCCCGACTTTGCGGCATTCATGCGGGCAGCCGCTCAGCGATTCTCCAGCGGCGATCTGCGGGTCGATCACTGGGAGATCTGGAACGAACCCGATTGTCGTCCAGACGAGGTGGTCGGCAATGAGGGATTTGGCTGCTGGGCGACGTATGACGGTCCGTACTACGGCGGCGACTACTACGGTCAGGTGCTGCGCGCGGTCTATCCTGCGGTCAAGGCGGGCAATCCAAATGCGCAGGTGTGGGGCGGGGCGCTGATGCACCGCTGGCCCGACGATACGCACACGCTCGGATTCGTGCGTGGTATGCTGGCAGCCGGTGCAGCACATTCATTCGATGCGCTTAGTTTCCATGCCTATGGTGAATGGGATGCCGGTGATCTTCTCCTGTTCAAGTACTGGCGCCTGCGACGCCTTCTCGATGAGCACGGGCTGCGGGCAAAACCGATGGTGGCGACCGAAATCGCAGCAACCTGCCCTCCTTCATTGCAGTGCCCGCCAGATTTTCTCCGTCGTCAGGCGAATTATGCAGCGCGGATCTATGCGCAGGCAATAGCGCTCAACCTGCTGGGGGCATTCTGGTATCCAATTTCATTCCGCGGCGAAGGCTTTCTGCACAGCCACCTGGTCGATGAAACCGACAATGGATTGGTGCCGCGCCCGTCGTTCTATGCCTTCCGCAATTCGGCGCGTTTGCTCACCGGGGCGCGCTATATCGGTTCGCCCCCCGTTGAGCCATCGCTCGATCAGATTGGTAGTGTGCAGGTGCTGACGTTCGAGAAGGGGCGCAATCGGTTGTACGTTCTCTGGGTGCCGCGCTCCGACTTCCCGGTGCTCTACAATCTCCAGGTTCCGCCGGGTGCAACGGCTATCTGCACTGACCAGCTAAACCTGACAAAGCCGGCGACGTACTACTGCTCTGATGACAATCGCGATGGTTTCATTCCGCGCGCTGTGAATGAGTTGCCGCAGTACGTTGAGGTGGTGATGCCATAGGCGCGGAGGATACGCCTTTGCCCTTCATCCACCCAACCCTCTTCTTCCGCGAGGAGAGAAGGGGGATTTTGGGCGTCCTGAAGCCTGAAACGAGAGAAGGAACACAGGGGCTTCTCAAAAAATCTGACCCCTGCAAGGGTAGCGGAGGGGGATGAGAGCGTGATGCCTGCGATCCTGTGATGGGTCACAGTACTGCGTGTGGGCGCGACGCCCGCGCTCAACTATGGTGCGTACAGGTGATCTACGTGACGCATTGTGTAGATCATTTGTGCTGCTGCATGCGGGTGCGACGCCTGCGCTTCCGGGTAGTGCTGGGGTGCGCGCCATTCCAGTGCACCGGGAACGTCCCACCGACGACCATTCCGCGCTCAGAGCACATTTTCAACCCTGGACCGTCTTTTGCTCCACTCCTGCTGCGCCTGCGCATATGCCGCTGGTGTGCCGATGTCGAGCAGGTAGCCGCGCAGCGGGCGACCATACACCGGTGCGCCAGCGCGCAGCATGGCAGGAATAATGTCGTGCCCAAAGTCGCTAAATCCGGACGGTGTCCAGTCCACAACCTCAGGTTCACAGACGTAGACGCCAGCATTTGCCGTATCGCCTCCATCCCATACGACCGGTTTTTCGACGAAGCGCACTACGCGACTGGCAGCGTCAACTTCGACCATTCCCTGGGATTGGGGATGGTCGGTACGCTTGAGCGCCAGAGTCATGAGTGCACGACGCTGTCGGTGAAACCGGATCAAGTCGTCGAGATCAATGTCGAGCAGCAGGTCGCCGTAAATCACGAGAAAGGGTTGGTCGAAAAAACCGGGGAAATTGTGCAGTGCGCCAGCTGTGCCGCGCAATTCTGTCTCTACGGCATAGTGGAGCTGCATGCCGAAACGAGCGCCGTCTCCCAGCCCTTCGCGCACAACATCTGGCAGATGGTGGAGGTTTAGGGCTGCTTCTGCGATACCATAGCGCCGCAGCCACTCTAGCGTCCAAGCAAGGAGTGGTCTCCCGGCAATCGGCACCATTGGCTTGGGGCAGGTATCGGTGAGCGGGCGGAGGCGTGTGCCAGCGCCTGCTGCCAGGATCAATGCTTTCATAGACGTTCGTTTTCCATCGCGCAGCCTGTTGCCAATTGGTGCACGGCGCGTGCTGCGGTTTGCCTTTCCTTCGCGGGTGTCGTCCGGCGGGCTTCACGCCGTACATCCATCGTTGCTAGTATATGTTCCCCTGATGACATCTCGATGAATCACCCGTGCCACGTTTCTTAAAACGCACATCCAGTTTTCGTGTGCCAGTTTGCGCAGTAATGTTTCATCGAACCCGTAACGGCGCAACGTCTCCAGCAGGCGTAGCAGTCTGGCGACGTCTCCCAATTCGTTCGGCACCAGCGCGCCGTCAAAATCCGAGCTGAAACTGACCCGATCAATTCCTGAACGTTTGACCAGATAGATGACATGCTCTGCCACGACATCCAGCAGCGTCGCAGCATCGCGCCTGCCATCGCGACGGAGAAAGCCGACGTAGAAATTGATGCCGACCATCCCATCCGACTCGCGGATCGCGTCGAGCTGGCGGTCGGTCAGGTTGCGTGGCGAGGGACAGAAGGCATATGCGTTCGAGTGAGTTGCAACTAGCGGTGCGCTGCTCAAGTGCGCTACGTCCCAGAAGCCAGCTTTGTTCAGATGCGACAGATCGATCATGATGCCGAGGCGGTTGCATATTCGCACCAGTTCGCGTCCGGCTTCGGTCAGACCAGAACCAATATTGGGAGTGTGCAGGAAACGAAACGGCACGCCCCACCCGAATGCGTTCGGGCGACTCCAGACAATCCCTAGGGAGCGGAGACCAGCCTGGTAGAGCACTTCGAGTGTGTGAAACTCAGGATTGATCGCGTCGGCGCCCTCGAAATGCAGGATCGCGCTCAGCGTATTGGTTCGTATGCTGTGCTCGATGTCGTCAACCGTGCGTGCGACCCGTACCTGACCAGCAGATTGCGCTTCGATCCGGAAAAGTAGGGCGGCCATTGCCAGCGATGTTTCGAGCGCATAAGCGAACGGTAATAGCTCAGGAAGGTCGTCATCGTTCGCTGGCTGTTCATCTGGCGCAGAAGGAACAAAGACCCGAAGAAGCCGCCAGCAAAACCGCTAGCGCGAGCGCGCGTCAGGTCGATGCGCCCCTGGGTTGACTCATCGTTATGTTTCAATGCGAAGAGACGCAGAAGGGTATCGCTATGACCATCGAAGATCGGAATGTGAAGGTTCACAAAGGCTCACTTTCTTGCGCGTTTGCATTTAGCAGTTGCGAATGTGAGTCTCCCGCAAAAAAGTCATTCCATCGCAGAGGCGCAGTAGACTCAGAGAGCGATTGATGGAAACCTCTGCGCTCTTTGCGTCTCTGTGGTGCGTTTTTGCAGTGGGGTCATTTCATGTTTATTGTACAATAACGAATATGAGCGATTATGTGTTACGCTGGTTGCAGGTTATAAAGCAGGAGACGACCGCAGAGCGCAGTGGCGGCGATGGCGATGGCGTCGGTCCAGTGTGTATCGCTGAGGTCGAAGGATTGATCCGCGCGCAGATTATCCGCTCCTACCTGGAGGATGCCGGTATTCCGGCGCACCTTGCAGGCGAAGCAGTCGCTGGCGTCTATGGTCTGATCCAGGGACCGCTCAGTATGGTGAAGGTGTATGTTCCAGCGGCGCTGGCAGCCGATGCGCGCGAACTGCTGGCGGATCTCGATTTCGATGATAAGCGTTAATCGCGGGCAGATGCTGGCGAGCGAACCATCATGCCGCACCTGCCTGCCACACGGAACGCTCTGAAGACATACACCTACGATCGGCACCATAGCGTCAACCCCTGGGCAAAGAGGGCAATCTGCGCCAGTGCAAACCAGAGCGCCAGGATCGCCAGCATTATCCGCGCGATGCCGAACCATACGGGCAGCGCAGCACGCAGCGCCGTCAGATCGGTGCGCAGATCGGTCACCAGCGTCTGGTACTGATCAATCACCCGGCGCGCATCGCGAAAACTAGCGTTGATCAGGGCAATCTGTTCAGCTACCTCTTCGGTATTCGCACCAATGCGGCGCAGGTTCGCGCCAGTGACTGTCAGGCTATCCCGCACGCTGCTGAGCGACGCTGGCAGTAGGCTGAGACTGTCGGAAACCTGCTGAATTGCCTGGTTGAGCGGCACTTCCGGGTTGTAAACATTGCCGAGCAGTCCAGTGCGGCTGATAGCGCCGAGGACAGCATCGGCGACACGCGCTGTTTCGCGCGCTGACTCCAGCGTCTGTTGGGTTGAGCGGATCGTGCGTGGGATGTCTTCGCCGATCAGGATGCCAATCCGATCAACGGTTGGCAGGGTGTCGCTGATAGCCTGACCGGAACTGCGAACGGTCGTTTCGATGGCAGTGATGGTTCCTGCGGCGCCGGACAGCGAATCGTCAGCGATGCGAAGCCCGTCTGCCGCAGCAATCAATGCCTGGTCGAGATCGGTCAACCGCCGATCCAGCGTCTGTTCGGCTGCGCCCAGCGCTGGCAGCCCGACGATTAATCCCGCCAGGCTGAGACCCAGTCCAATGATACCTGCGACGATCAGGAGGGCGCCTGCTAGGCGCGACACAAGGCGTCTCATGCAATGCCGCTTTCTGATGTTCGTTCCCGATCTGCGCTGTTTGCCACGGAGCCAGGGCGTTTCGCCTGCGCACCTGTTGCGGGCGGGACGCCCGCGCACCCAGGAAGGCATTGCGATGTCCCGCTGTTTGCGGGCGGGACGCCCGCGCGCCCAGGGTCGCACCGTCTACGTCTCGCGGGCGGGACGCCCGCGCTCCCAGGACGATGGCTGCAGGCGGGACGCGCGCGCGCCCAGGAAGGCATTGCGATGTCCCGCTGTTTGCGGGCGGGACGCCCGCGCGCCCAGGATGGCATCCCTATGTCCTTCTGGTTGCGGGCGCGACGCCTGCGCGCCCAGGGTCGCACCGTCTACGTCTCGCGGGCGGGACGCCCGCGCTCCCAGGACGATGGCTGCGGGCGGGACGCGCGCGCGCCCAGGACGGCATCCTGTCAGTCGGGATTTTCCGTCTCGCGATCAAGCATTGCAGTCGCTTCTGCCGGTTCGAGCGCGTGCGCGAACAGCCATCCCTGCCCATACGTACATGACATCGAGCGGATGCGAATCAACTGATCCTCGGTTTCGGTTCCTTCAGCGATGACTGTTATTTCTAGCGAACGTGCCAGCGAGATGATGGAGCGAACAATCTCAGTGTTCTCGTGGCTGCGATGAATCTGACTGATGAAGGAGCGATCAATTTTAATTGTTGCAATTGGGAAGCGGTGGAGATAACTGAGCGACGAGTAGCCGGTGCCAAAATCGTCGATGCAGATCCGCACCCCCAGTGCGCGCAGTTGCTGTAACACCCGACCAGTGGCATCCCCGTGTTCGATGATCGCCGTCTCGGTAATTTCGAGGCACAACGTATCTGCATCGAGACGATACTCATCAATCAGCGCTGCAGTGCGATTAACCAGATCAGGATCAGCAATCTGACGCGGTGACAGGTTGATGTTCATTGCCAGTGTTCGTTCGGGATGCTGTCGTTTCCACTCACTCAGTTGGCAGCATGCTTCACGCAGCACCATCTGACCAATGGGCACAATCAGTCCCGTCTCTTCGGCAATAGCGATGAACTCCGCGGGGGTCACAATACCGCGTTGGGGATGTCGCCATCGCAGGAGCGCCTCAAAGCCGACCGTTTGCCTGGTGCTGAGTTCAATGATCGGCTGATAGACAACAAAGAACTCGTTGCGCTCGATGCCGCGACGCAGATCGGTCTCGATTTGCAGGCGGAGGCGCGCGCGATCATGCATGGCTGGATGGAAGATAGCGTAGCGCGCTCGCCCTTCCATTTTCGCATGGTACATGGCAGTATCGGCGTCGCGCAGCACGTCGGACGGCGAGTGGTAGCGCAGATCGTTGCTGAGTACAATCCCAATGCTAGCGCTGCTGAACACTTCATGACCGTTCAGATGAAACGGTTCTTCGAACGAATGCAGGATACGTTCTGCAACGTTCACAGCAGCATGAGGCTCGCTCAGATCTTCGAGCAGCACGGCAAACTCATCGCTGCCAAGACGCGCCAGAGTGTCGCCCGGTCGCAGGCTTTGCTCAAGACGACGGGCGATGGCAATCAGCAGTTGATCGCCAACGAGATGCCCCAGGCTGTCATTGATCAGTTTGAACCGGTCGAGATCGAGGATCAGAACAGCGTAGGGAGGTGACGCACGGCGTCGCGCGCGCGCAATCACATGCCCCAGACAATCTATGAAGCGCGCACGGTTGGCGAGTCCGGTCAGGCTATCGTAGAAGGCATGGTGCCACAGACATTGTTCCACCAGTTTGCGATCAGTTATATCGGTTTGCGAACCAACAATATGCGACGCATTTCCGTCAGCATCCCAGATCGCAATGCCACGACAGCGCATCCAGCGGTAGGCGCCGTCACGGTGCAGTATGCGATATTCATAATCGAAACTCGTAATCAGCCGTCGGAGATAGGCGGTCAAGCGCACATCCAGCTCGTCTTGATCATCGGGATGCACCCGGTTAAACCATTCTGAGGGATGGTTTCCGATTTCTTGGTCTTGAAAGCCAAGCATTTCCTTCCAGCGGTGGGAGAATGTTATTGTGCCGGTGCGCAGTTCCCATTCCCATACGCCGTCGCCAGTTGCCTGCACTGTCAGTGCGTACCGTTCTTCACCGGCGCGTAATGCCTCCGCCATCTGAAAAGAAGCAGTAATGTCGCGGAAGATGGCAACTGCTCCAATCATGTCGCCGTTGCTGTGGCGCAGTGGACGGGCAGTTACCCTGACACGGCGCACAGCATCAGGATCGACCGAAGCCAGCAGAAACTCGCTGCTATCGACTTCCACGCCTTGCAGCGCAACGGCAAGCGGAAGCTGATCGGTCGAACACGGAACGCCATTCGTGTTAAGCAGCGCTGGCGCGGTTGCCTGGGGCGTTACATCGAGAAGACGGTCACCAAAGAAGGTATGCGCTGCCAGGTTGGCGTGCACCAGACTTCCTTCACGATCAACCACAACGACAGCATCGCTGAGACTCTCCAGAATTGCGCGAAGCGTAATCGTCTGTTGCTGGAGCGCGAGCGCGGCGTGCTCAGCGGCTGCACTTCGTTCGGCAATCTGTGCTTCGAGCGCCTGGAACTCGGTGATGATGCGGCGTTGATCGCGCCAGGCGTGTCTCAGAGCGTCGAGCAGTGCAAACAACAATATACCGCTGACGGATGGTGCAACCCCTTCCGCTGCATCAGCAGGAGCACGCGGCGATTCCTCGGGGAACGCGCGCTGATGATCGCGCCACGCCTTTCGTTCGAGCAGAGCATTGATACGCGCACGCAGCAACACCTCGTGAAACGGTTTGAGCAGATAATCATCCGCACCAAGTTCGATGCACCGTGCAATCAGATCGAGATCACGGGCGTCAGCGATGACTGCTACCAGTATGCTATGAACCGTCGCGTACTGGTAGAGTTGTCGTAGCGTCTCGACCCCGCGCACGTCTGGATCGGCGGCATCGAGGTCAAGCAGGATCAGATCGAACACCTGACGGAAAAGGTGTTCCAGTGCTTCTTGCCCGTCGGCGGCGACCGTCACCTGTTGCCCCTGGCTCTGCAAGAGGCGAATGAGCAGTTCCCGATTGTCATCATCGTCGGTAATGACCAGAATGTGTGGTGGCATGAATGTCCGGGTTGTCTGTGCATCGCAATCATTGTGTCGCTGGTCTCGTGCGCTACAGTGAGCCAGACGGGATGCACGACCGGGTTGTCTGTGCATCGCAATCATTGTGTCGCTGTGGTCAGCACGAAAGACGTTTTCAGGAAGCGGCTTCGCGCTGTTCATATGTCCCTGTCAATCGCGCGATCTTTTGGAGCAACCGGTCAAAATCGATCGGTTTGGCTTCGAAGTCGTCGCAACCGATGTTCATTGCCCGATACCGATCTTCGTTCAGGGCATATGCGGTAAGAGCAATGATCGGAATATGGCGCGTTTCAGGGCGCTTTTTGATCCGTTCGGTCGCCTGCCATCCATTCAGGATCGGCAATCCCATATCCATGAGGATCAGATCGGGTGCAGCCTGAACCGATGCTAGTAGTGCGCGGACACCATCTTCGGCGGACACGGTTTCGTATCCAGCCATGCTTAACCGGCGCGCCAGCATTTCACGAATGGCGGCATCATCTTCAACAATCAGAATGCGTGGCATGTGCTCAAACCTCCAGGGGGTATAACTGTGCATATGTGGCAATAGCTGCGCGCACCTCGCGCGCGAATTCATGACAGTGAAAGGAACCTTTGTAGAGAATACGGGTGACTGAGTGACAGAGACGCTCGCGTTCATCAGCAGTCAAATCCTGTGCAATGACGACAATAATTGGTGTTGAGCATCCGTCGGGAAGCGTGCGCAATGCTTCGATGAACTGCAAGCCATCGATACCGGGGATCATAAGGTCGAGCACAATAACGTCCGGCATGGCGGTTGTGCAGTGTTCAAGCGCCGTCTGACCGTCGGTGACTTCCATGATGACCCAGTCTTCACATTCGCGCTCCAGCGTGCGGCGGAGATACTGGCGCACCGTTTCATCATCCTCAACGATCAGTATCTGTCGATTGGCGGCTTCCACCTGTGCAGATCGTCCCCGGATAAGTGTACGAATGCGCTGATCCAGCCGATCAAGGTCTGCCGGTTTGTGGATCATTTCGGCAGCCCCAAGAAGCATCCCATGTTCTCTATCGTCTGCTATCGTAAGTAGTATAACAGGAATGGCAGCAGTGTCGTTCGACGCCTTCAACTCGCGGAGCACGGTCCAGCCGTCCATCTCCGGCATCAGGATATCCAGGATGATCAGATCGGGCGTGAGCAGGCGCGCCAGTTCCAGCCCGCTCGCTCCGTCCACAGCAGTCTCGATATGGAGATCGGGGCGTTCCAGCATGCGCAGCAGCAGATCGCGCACAGCAGGGTCGTCGTCGATCAGCAGCACCAGGCGCCTGGTGTGCTCGCCAGGTTCAGGCGCAGGCGGCGTGGCCGATATGGGAGTCGCATCGACCGGTGTTGGCTCGGGGGCAGCTGCCAGCACCAGGTGTTCGGGAAGTGTGACCACAAATGTCGTACCAACGCCTGGCTGGCTGGTGACGGTGATTTCACCGCCAAGCAGATGAGCCAAGCGACGACTCAACGCAAGCCCCAGTCCAGTTCCACCGTATTTGCGCGTTGTTGAAGAGTCTGCCTGAGTAAACTCGCGGAACAGACTGGCGATCTGATCGGCGGTCATCCCGATGCCGGTATCGCTGATAGTGAACACGAGGTGTGCGGCGTGATCATCGTCACTCACCACGCGAGCGATATCGAGGGTCACGGCGCCATTTTCGGTAAATTTACACGCATTGTGTAACAGGTTGTACAGGATCTGCCGCACACGCATGTCATCGGAGTGCATCATCTCGACGGTCGGGTCGATATTCAAGGTGAGATCATTGTTTCGCTTCTGCGCAAATACCCGCATACTAGCAATCACTTCCTCTGCGAGCGCACGCACCGAAAATCGCTTGCCGTGGATTTCCATCCGTCCAGCTTCGATTTTCGACAGATCGAGCAGATCGTTGATAATCGCCAGCAGGTGTTTACCGGCATCCCGTACTCGCGCAATATCGCTGGCAACCCGATCGAATTCCCCGCTTTGCACGGAGATCGTAATCAGGTCGGCATACCCGATAATCGTTGTCAATAGTGTGCGGAGCTCGTGGCTCATATTCGCCAGGAAGCGACTTTTTGTGCGGTTTGCCTCTTCTGCCCATTCTTTTGCCTGCCGCAGCGCCTCTTCGGTTTGCTTCCGCGCTGTGATGTTGTGCGCAACGACCTGCCATGCCGGTTTACCTTCCGCCAGGAACGGGGCTGCGACAAGTTCAAGGGATATGCCTGTTCCGTCAGCAAGCGTGAGATCGCGTTCATAGCGCGTGATTCCCTCTGCCGTTTCCGGGTGCAGTGCAGGTGGCAGAAAGGGAGCGGCGCCGGTGCCGATCAAAAATGCGATGGATTGGTATGACCGAGCAGGTGCGCACCTGCCGGGTTGGTGTAGATGATCCGTTCGCCATCGTGGACGATGATCGCTTCAGGGGATATTTCGACAAGTTGCCGGTAGCGCGCTTCACTCTCCGCCAGACGTCGGGCAGCCTGTGCAATGTCGTCGAGCATGGCGTTGATCGCTCTGCCGAGCTGCGCAATCTCATCGTTACCGGTCACGATCAGGCGTGCCTGCACGTCGCCGGTGCGCCCGATCCGCCCTGCCTGGAGACTGAGGGCGATGATGCGCGACAGAACGTTGCGCTCCAGGAGCAGGATCATGATGGCGGCGAATGTGCCAATGACCAGCAGCATGCTCAGCATGTACAGGCGTGATGAAAACTGCCCATACTGAACAATATCGCGCGGGACGTCGATGCGGAGGATGATGCCCTCGCCGCCGCGCAGATCGTTGATCTGTGCGTATCCATACACCCGATCGTCGGAAAATGACATCGGGCGCACGATAATCGGCGTATCGGCGGTCATCAACCGGTACGCCAGATCGAAATCCGGCGCAATCGCGGCGTTCGCCGTCGGCGTGAACGAGACCGGGAAACCGGTGAGATCGCCGAGACGGTCCAGTTCATCGTCGTTGAAGTCGCGTCCCAGGATCAACACGCCGCACGAATCGCTTGCACCTGTGCTGCGCAGGATTGGATGGGCTGCAATGAGCATTGGTTGCCCATCCGCCATGATCACGCCGCTGACCCCTTCGGTCTGTGCTGCGATGCGCAAAAACACCGCATTGTCGCCGTCAAACGAAGCAAATTCCGCTGGCGTCGGCAGATCACGACCGTCGCGCAGATCGATGCGACGGGTGTAGATTGTTTCGCCGGCAGGAGTGACGAACGCAACATACGATACGCGAATGGCAAGCAACGCTTCCGTCGTCATATGAACATCGACATACCCGGCAACATCACGTTGTTCGATGAACTCGTAGGTGGGATCCCAGACAGCGTAGTCTTTCGCATTGCCGTACAGCGCATCGATCTCGTTCTGGAGCGTTTTGAGCGTCCGCTGCATAGCGTTGCGGGTGCTGCGTTCTTCGAGTTCGTAGAAACTGCGCCCAATGATGAACTCGGAAACGGTGATCTGCAACGCCAGCAGAATGACCAGCGCGATAGCAATAATCTTGAGCGTTGTAACGCGCAAGGAGTCGGTGTAGGCGGAGAGCAAGACAGAGATCGCTTTCCAGATACTATGCTGTTAATTACTTGCTCCAGTCTACCTGAAGATCGTTACCAGAGCGAGTCGGTTCAAGCGAGTGATGTGCCCGGTGCGATACTGGATCGTACCCCTGACTAATGAATCCGTGTCGTACACGCGCGCCCTGTCTCCATGCCAGATCATATCATAGTGTGATGCTACAATGAGAACATAACGTGACGATGATCAAGTGCTACGATCGTGATGAGCAACAATCAACCTGGCGCAGACGTGCGCCATCTGTACATCCATATTCCGTTCTGCCATCGCCGCTGTGCGTACTGTGATTTTAACACCTATGTGAATATGGAAGATCGCATGGAGGCGTATGTGATGGCGCTTTGTGCTGAACTGCGCTCATATGCACCGCTGAGCCGCACCGTCGCTCCACCGCTTCCGATGACTGCCGATCTGACCCGCGCGATGTTGCGCCCGACGATCTTCTTCGGCGGTGGCACACCCAGCATGCTGCCGGAAGCATTGATGGCGCAGACGCTGTCTGCTGCCAACGCAATTGTGCCTCTGGACAGCGCTGAGGTGACAGTTGAGTGCAATCCGGGAACAGTACTGGCGCGCGATTACCTGCGTGCTCTGCGAGATCTGGGGGTGAACCGGATCAGTCTGGGAGTTCAAAGTCTCCACAATCCGACGTTGCGTGTGCTGGGACGCATCCATACTGCGGCGGAAGCATATGCCTCGTTCAACGATGCGCGCGCTGCCGGGTTCAGGAGCATTAATCTGGATTTCATCTTCGGGTTGCCGGGGCAGACGGTGGAGCAGTGGGAGGAGACACTGCGCGAGATTGTGACCTGGGGAGCAGATCATTTCGCTCTCTATGCGCTGATTCTAGAGGAGCGCACCCCGCTCTACGCGCAGGTAATCAGTGGGCGGGTCACGGTTCCCGATGATGATGCCACAGCGGTGATGTACGAATGCGCGCTTGAGTATTTTGCTGCTGCCGGATATGTGCAGTACGAAATCAGCAACTGGGCGCGCACCGATGATCCGTCGTTGCCTATCCCGACACATGCCTGTCACCATAACCTGGCATACTGGCTCAACGCCGATTATCTGGCAGCTGGCGCTGGCGCTCACGGGCATCGCTACCCGCAGCGGTATGTCAACGTCATGGGGATCGACGACTATATTGCGCGTGTGTCCGCTGGTGAGTCGCCGGTGGCGGAGATCACGACGTTGACGCCGCGCGACCTGGCGGCAGAGACGATGTTCATGGGGTTGCGGTTGAATGCCGGGGTGAGCGCGACCCATTTTCGTGATCGCTGCGGGGTGGAGATGGATGCCGTGTTTGGGGCGGAACTGGCGGAACTGGCGGACCTGGGGTTGATCGAGCGCGACGAGCGCGGTGTGCGCCTGACCCGCCGCGGACGGATGATCGGCAATCGGGTGTTTGAGCGGTTTGTGTAATGGTATGGTTGAGAAGATGTCGGGCGTTGCTGCGTAAGCTCCGTGCGCTTTTGGCCCTCATCCCCCTTGCCCCCTTCTCCCACACGGGGAGAAGGGGGATTTTGGGCGTTCTGACGCCTGAAACGGAAGATGGCATGCCAGGGCTTGCCACTGCCCCTCATCCCTCCAACTCCCTTTTCCCACACGGGGAGAAGGGGGAGTCTGGGCGTTCTGACGCCTGAAACGGAAGATGGCACGCCAGGGCTTGCCACTGTCCCCTTCCTTTACCCCTCATCCCCCCAACTCCCTTTTCCCACACGGGGAGAAGGCGGAGTCTGGGCGTTCTGATGCTCCACATGGGGGAGTGCGAGACCAGGAGACGCCAGAAAAGAGCATCCCCCTGTTCCCTTCTTCCACGCGGAAAGAAGCGTGGCGGCATTCTGATGCCCAAAACGGGTGATGGAATGCACCTGCTTTCGCCAGGCGGCGTGGTCCTGATCGTTCCGTAACAAAACTGGCATGAAGTTGTAAACGTTCTAACACATTTGCGAACGTGGTTTGGGGTATACTGTGCGGTAGTAAAACGCACCGCTGAGACGCTGAGGGCGCAGAGTAAAAAATTCGTTCCGCGCGCTGTGCGCCTCAGCGGTAAAAAATGCACCGCTGAGACGCGGCAGATTTATTCATTGAGGAGGATCGTATGCAGAATCGTCGCTACAACGCACTTCGCCTTCTGAGCCTAGTGTTCAAAATCCTGGGCGTTATCGCGGTGCTCGGAACAATCCTGAGCGTTGTCGGGGCGCTCTTCACCGGCATATCGCTCCTTGGCTCATTCGGGCGCGATTTTGCCGTCCCCGGTATGATGGGGTTTATTGGCTCCTTGATTGCGACCGTCGTTTCCATCATTGCTGGCGGGCTGACCGCCCTTGTTCTGTATGCAACCGGAGAGTTGTTCGACGTGCTGCTCGCCATTGAGTCGAATACGCGGGCGCTTGCGCAGGCGTCGATGCGCCAGAACGTGCCAGGAGCTCCGTATCCAGCATCTCCTCCCTATGCAGCGCCTCCTCCGTATTCGGGACCTCCTCCGTACTAGCGGTGCTACGACCCTGCAGGTTGGGGCACGGCATGCCGTGCCCTAACGGCAGCGCGTATTCAGGAGACCCTCCATATTAGCGTTGCTGCAACGCCTGTTCTCCTAACGCACTGCTGCAACGCAGCGATCATAGAGCGAAAAGACATTATCGTAGTTTTCACAGAGGTCGAACCCAATGGACGAGGTTGAACACTCCTGGAATCGCGCCCCTCACGCGGCGACCGAAATGATGGAGATTGAGAATTTAATCCGGTATTCGCTCTTGCCGTCGGGCTGAAGCCCTCGGCTATGCAAGGCGAAGCCCGCCTGCGCGGGCTGGAGCGGATTATGTATTCAAAGACCATCGTTTCGGTCTACACTCCGCTGGCGGCGGGCGCCTCGCGCGACGCGGCGGAGAGGAACAATAGTCAATACCTTGATTGCTAGTTCATGTTCGTACAGATGAGTGCAATGAGCGCGTATCAAGGCGCCTTCAGTTCAAACCCGGCATTGGCGCCTGCCGTCAAGCGTCCAGCGCCCATCTTCTCCAGTTGACT
>Ga0209809_1000816_pt1 | contig 27071 bp, 21 predicted proteins | sample YNPMSTMetaG_FD_186172 | JGI IMG/M metagenome (GOLD analysis project Ga0209809, IMG submission 186172) | Anoxygenic and chlorotrophic microbial mat microbial communities from Yellowstone National Park, USA - YNP MS-T MetaG (SPAdes) (version 2) ...
GGTAACATTTTATTTGATAGAACGCGAGACCCTTGCCTTATCCCGAATTCACGTATATAATGATATTAAGCTCATCATGTCGGTCAGGGGTTCGTTTGCTCAGGATAGGTGGTCGGTGCATTCTCCCGATTCTCCCTCTTCCAACCATCATCAACACCTGCGTCGCCTGAAGGGGTGGGGACTGGGTACAGCCCTGGTTGGAGCAAGCTTTCTGCCCTGTCCCGAGTGTGGCCTGCCGGTAGCCATTCACACTTGGCCATTTTTGCTCCTTTTGGCAGCCCGCTGGTTGATAAAAAGACAAAAAGAGCGCCTGGGTGACCTGCCAGGGGATGAACGCCAATTGACCCTTCCTGAGGAGGTGAAAAGAGCCGATTAGAACCAGAAAAACAAGTCTATGAACCTTTTCCCCTGATAAGGTTTCTTTCGTTGCCAAAAGGGGGGATGCATTCGTCTTGTGGTCAGGTATAAGGAGGCTGATCCGGTCAAACACCCTTTACAACAACTCAATCCAAAACAGGAAATACGACTTCAAGAACTTTTTGAGAAAAATACTATGAAACGCTCGCTATTTGTTTTCTCTATGATTTTGATCTTTTCTATGCTGGCTGTTTCTCTCCTATCACCGCTAGGGGGACAGGTTCAAGCCCAAGGGGATGAACCTCCTCGCCCAACGCGGGAACGGGTGAAACTGGACAAAGTTGATCTCTCGGAGGTGGAAGCCCATTATGGTCGTCTGGCAGACCGCAAGGGCAAAATCGGAGTGGTTGTTGAATTTGAAACGGAACCTGCGGCGCTTGTCTATGCGCGCAGCCAGGGGCGCTTACAGAGCGAGATGACCAGTCTGACCCAAAATCAACTTGCTCAAATCGAAGAAGAGCAAGAAACTTTTCAGCGCGCCCTTCGTCAAAAAGGCATTCAAGCCCAGGAGCTTTTCCGCACCCAGAAAGTTTTCAACGGCATCTGGTTACGTCTGGAAGCCAAAGACGTCCCCAAATTACGCACCTTACCAGGCGTAAAAGCCATTCACCCGATCATCCCGAAAACCATCGAACATACCACCAGTGTCCCGTTAATCCGTGCGCCGCAGGTTTGGGGAGGTTTAACCAATTATCAGGGTGATAATATCAAAATCGGCATCATCGACACGGGCATCGACTACATCCATACCAACTTCGGTGGGCCGGGCACGGGTTACGGCAGTCAAGATTTTACCCGCATCACCGAATCCGGCAACCTGTTCCCGACGACAAAAGTTGTCGGTGGTTACGACTTTGTGGGTGATGATTACGACGCCAATAGCAATCCCATCCCCCAACCCGACCCGGATCCGATGGACTGCAACGGCCACGGCAGCCATGTCGCCGGAACGGCGGCGGGCTTTGGCGTGCTGACCGATGGCAGCACCTATCAGGAAAGCGGTGCAGATACCTACGCCAACCTCAAGAACCTGACCCAGGCGCAATACATTGCCAAGTTTCGCATCGCTCCCGGCGTGGCGCCCAAAGCAAAACTGTATGCTCTACGCGTCTTTGGTTGTTCCGGCTCGACAGATGTAACCGAGCAAGCCATCGAATGGGCGATGGATCCCAATGGGGATGGCAATTTGAGCGATCATCTGGATGTGATTAATCTGTCACTGGGTTCCAGCTTTGGGTCAGAATACGATACGACTGCGATCGCAGCCAACAACGCTGCCTTGGCGGGAATGATTGTTGTTGCCTCGGCTGGCAATAGTGGCGATGTCTTTTACATCCATGGTTCTCCCGCAGTTGCTCGCTATGCCATCAGCGTGGCGGCAAGTCTGGATCAAGGCGCCGTGGTAAGCGCCTTTGAAGTCACCGACTCTTTATCGCCACTATATGGGCAACACCCAGCCGTTGAAGCCAGCTTTGGTCCTCAGACATTCGATGTCACTGCGCCGCTGACAACTACCGTACCTGCCAACGGTTGTAATGCTATTACCAACAATATAAGTGGAAAAATTGCTCTAATCGATCGGGGCGCTTGCCCCTTTGTGACCAAGGTGAAAAACGCCCAAACTGCCGGGGCAGTGGGCGTCCTGATAGCCAATAATGTGGCCGGCTTCCCCTTCGCCATGGCTGGCACCGATGCAACGATTACCATTCCATCGATGATGACCACGCTGGCGGTTGGAAATGACCTGAAAGCAAATCTCCCTTTGACGGTGCGATTGACCTCGGCTTACCGCGATCAGTTCACCACCATTGACAACTCCTTGAGAGACACCATTGCCTCTTTTAGCTCACGCGGACCAGGGCGATTTGGTACCTCCCTTAAGCCTGATTTGACTGCTCCCGGTGAAACGATCTACTCTACCGACGCTTTGAGTGGCAATAAAGGGGTCAGTTACAATGGCACCTCGATGGCCGCGCCGCATGTGACTGGCGCGATGGCGCTGCTCAGACAGAAATATCCTACCTGGAGCGTAGCCGACTTGAAAGCGCTGGTGATGAATACCGCCAGCAACGATCTTTATGTGGGCTTGAATCAGTCGGGTAACCCGCATACACCGACCCGGGTTGGAGCAGGGCGCCTGGATGTTGAAAAGGCGGCTCAGTCCCCCGTGATTGCTTATGCCAGCGACGACCCAGGCATGGTCAGCCTGTCCTTTGGCGAAGTGCCGGTGGTAGAGACTGGCAGTGCGGTTGATCAAACAATGACCAAGAGCATCACCCTGAAAAACACCTCCGGGTCTCCGGTTTCCTACAACGTTAGCTTTGTCTCGCGGTATCAGACAAATCCGGGCTTAACCTTCGCCTTGTTAGACGCCTCCAACAACCCTCTCTCGAATCCGGTCGCCATTCCGGCAAGTGGCACCCAGACGATCAAGGTTCAGGTGAGTATCAATAGCGTTGCTTTGACACGTGCTCTGGATCCAAACATCACAACCGGTACGCGACAGCGCTTTAGCGAAGGCGGTGGTTTTGTTCAAATGGTGTCCACAGGTAGCGATCCCACCTTGCGGGTTCCGGTGCATATTGCGCCGCGCCCGGCAAGTAGCATGGCAGTTTCCCAGACTGCGGTAAGTTTGCCTAATACCAGCAGCGGCAACCTTAGCTTTACTCCGCTGGGTGTTCCCGTGGATACCACAGACGATAATTCCCTCGTTGCAGTCCTGGAATGGTTGGGCAATAGCCCTGATGAAGCCTGGAGTACTGGTCCAAACGATGCCGCTGATTTGCGATATATTGGCGCAGCAACCGATTTCCCGTACTATAACTTTACTCAGTCGGCCGTATATTTCGGAGTTGCCACCTATGGAAAATGGGATACGCCCAGTTCTGTGGAATTCGATATTTATATCGATAACAACGAGGATGGGCTAGACGATTTCGTGGTGTTCAACGTCAATCAGGGATTCTTTACCGGATCTGTAAACGATATACAAGTGGTGGCATATTGTCCCATTTTAGACGGAACAACTCTCGATTTGGACAATTGTGGTGCCGACTATTACCTCAACGCTTTGCCTGGAGGTACCAACACCAACCTGTTCCATAACAATGTCATGTTTTTACCCGTTTCTCCGGCCTCGATCGGTCTGCAAGAAGGGAAAAACACCGATTTTAGTTTTTACATCGTTACCTGGAGTCGGGATGATATCTGGTGGACGGATTTAAGTGATCAGATGTTCTTTGATGTTGCTCACCCCGGTTTTTATTCCGTTGACCCAAACATCACCGAACTGCCAGTCTGGTTGGATGATGCAAGCTACTCCCCATCCTTCGCCGTGAGCTTCAACAAGGCCGCTATTGGTGCAAATAGAACCAAGGGACTGTTGTTCCTGCATCACCACAACGCAAGCAATACTGCGCAGGCTTTACCGTTGACCCCTTACGTTGCGTATTACCCGCTAAACTTCAAACAAACTATCTGGGGGATACCTCTCTTACCTATAACCTTGTCGATGGTTTTGGAGAACCGAACTTCTTCAGCCTGTAACTTTCAGCTTAGTGTCGCTGGAAATAGCTGGCCGGTTACCTTGAATGGCTCTTCTACTCGATTTGTGCTTGGCGGACAAAGCACACAGGTTAATTACACGGTCAAAGTTCCACCCTCGGCTATTCTTGGCGATACAGACACCTTTACTGTCACGGCGCAATGCACCTCAAATCCATCCTACTCAGATACCTATCAGGTGACAGTTAAAGCTGGTCAAATGCAATTCCTACCCTTGATTTCCCGTTAAGGCTGAATGCTTTTTGACGCCTCTTAGAAGAGCTTGGAGAACATCTCCGGCTCTTCTGCTTTTTTCTATTCGCGTCTTTACAACCTCCTTTGGATTACTGAAAGTGAAATTCGGCGTGCTGCATCCCAATCATCTCTCAGTAAAAGAGGAATTCTTAAGCTCATTGACGACCTGCCAAAAAGAGAATTCCCCGAAATCGCGCCCCTCAAACCTTCGGGAAGATTTCAGGGTCTATCCCTACCGGTTACCCAGCCGTTAACCCGCGCAACACCCGCTCCAGCACCTTAACGGCGCGGCGATATTCGCTTAGCGAAAGGTGCTCATCCGGGGTATGGTCGAGATTTGAGTCGCCGGGGCCATAAGCCACGGCCGGACATTGCCAGACGGGGGCGACGATGTTGAGGTCGGCTGTGCCAGTCTTCAGCGCAAAGGAGGGTGACAGTGTTTCCCCTTCTTCGCCGGCAACGGCGCGGATGCCCTGTAGGAACGCTCGCACCAGGGCAGTGTTCTTCTCTGCCCGATAGGCAGGGATCGGATAGCCAACTGGCTGTAAGGTACAGTTCACCCCTTCCAGACATGCAAACAGGTTTTGCACCTGCTGATACCAATCCGCAGGAGAAACTTCAAGAGGTAACCGTACACCCACGCGCAGGGTGGCCGTCTCGGTAAAGCCATCTTCGCCCGAAGAAAAGCCACGCAGGCGCGGCGTAATCTGATCGAACTGGCGCTCTTTCTCCTGATTGTAGGCTTGCGTCCATTGCAACAAGCTGTCCCAGAAGATGAAAGCAGCTTCGCACACCGAGGGTTGCTGAGAGGCCGTGTGACTCAAAGGAGCGCGAAAGGTGGCTTCGAACCAGGCCGTACCTTTGTATCCTAGGGTTACCCGGCTCCACTGGCTGGGTTCACCGATGATGGCAAAGCGAGGTCGGTAGCGCTTGACCACATAACGAGCCCCGTCCGAGTCGGCTTCTTCACCCACCGCCCCGATGACCACGATCTGCCAGCCGGGCACCGCACCTACTGCTGCGGTAGCATCGACAAAGGCCGCCAAAGGGCCTTTGGCATCCACCGTCCCACGACCGTAAAAGCGATCTTCCTCGACGCGCAAAGGAATTTCACCGCGCACGGTATCGATATGACCCAACAATACGATGGTTTGTTCACCCGTGCCCATCACCCCCACAGCATTGCCAGCCGCATCGCAAAAGGATTGGGTGAAGCCTAGGTTTTGCATCCGTTGCACCAGCCAGGCAACAGCCTCGCCCTCTTGCCCGGAGGGGCTATACTGTGCGACCAGTCCCAACAGGGTGGGAGGCACACCGCTTAGCGCGGATAGGGAAGAGGTTTCAGGTAAAGGTTCCATCATAACGAGTTTCCTGTAAGTAGTTTTTCCCCTCACCCCCGCCCCCTCTCCCACAAGGGGAGAGGGGAGCAGACCCTCACCCCCAACCCCTCTCCCACATGGGGAGAGGGGAGCAGACCCTCACCCCCAACCCCTCTCCCACGGGGAGAGGGGAGCAGACCCTCACCCCCAACCCCTCTCCCACATGGGGAGAGGGGAGTTGGACTCCCTTCTCCCTTAGGGAGAAGGGCCGGGGATGAGGGATGAGAACAAAAGCGCTTGAGTGCCTTTGTGGGCGAATGGGCACCCTCACCCCCGCCCCCTCTCCCACGAGGGGAGAGGGGAGTTTGGGGTGGGGATAAGGGATAGAAGCAACGACGCTTCGATACATTCGCAGATGAGCCTGTTGTCCATTTCAATCCGCCGGTGAGGCTTCCTCCGCCAGCGGCTCTTGCGCAAGGACGAATTCGAGAGCCTGTGCCACCCGTTCCAATTGTTCCTGTTCGATCACCAGGGGTGGCAGCAAGCGGATGACGTTCATGCCGGCGTTCAACACCAACACCCCTTGCTCGCTCATGGCTTGAATGTAGGGGGCCACCTTTTGCTTCAATTCAATGCCAATGATCAACCCCAAACCCCGCACTTCGCGAATCAGGGGCGAATCGATCTGGCGCAAGCGGTCTTGCATCCACGCTCCCAGGCGGGCAGCGCGGCCTGGCAAATCCTCTTTCTCGATCACCTCCAGAGCCGCCAGGGAAGCCGCGCAAGCCAGAGGATTGCCGCCAAAGGTCGAGCCGTGCCAACCGACTTCCAATGGCCCGACTCGCTTTCCGATCAGGGTAGCCCCCATCGGCAAACCGCCGGCCATCGACTTCGCCACGCACACCAGATCGGGGTCTAAGTCATAATGCTGATAGGCAAACAGCTTGCCCGTCCTGCCCCAGCCGGTCTGCACTTCATCGATAATTAACAGGGCGCCATGCTGACGGCATACTTCCTGAGCACCCTGCAGGAACGCCGCACTGCCCGGATACACGCCGCCTTCACCCTGCACCACCTCCAGAATCACCGCGGCAGTTTGATCGTCCACCGCCTGGCTCAGTTTTTCGAGGTTATTGTAAGGCACATGGCTGAAACCGGGCACCAACGGCTCAAAGACTTCTTTGTATTTTTTATTGAAAGTCGCCGAGAGGGCACCCATGGTGCGCCCATGAAACGCGCGCATGGCAGCGACAATCTTGGGCCGTCGGGTGGTGGCGCGGGCAAATTTCAGCGCCGCTTCCACCGCTTCGGTGCCCGAGTTGCACAAAAAGACGCGGCTCATGCGGGTGAGGGTGCATAAGCGCTCGACCAGCTTTGCCCGTTGATCGTTGTAAAACATCTCCGGGCAGATGGTCAAGCGTTGCGCCTGGGTGGCAATGGCAGCGGCGATTGCCGGATGGGCATGACCCAAATTCGCTACCCCCTGACCACCGACACAATCAATATATTCCCGGCCTTGATCGTCGTAGAGCCAAGCGCCTTTGCCAGCCACAATGGTCAGATTGCGCTTGGCGTAAACGCCACTAGTATATTTTGACTCGATATATTGAACATCCATCACACTACCTCTAAGCCAGAATAGCCGTCCCTTCCCCCTGTAAGGCACGGCGAATGGGCGCCTCTACCCGTCCATCAGCGATCAGCACTCGTTGAACTCCGCCCTGGAGAGCCTCTTGTGCGCCCAGGACTTTCTTCTTCATTCGCCCCTGGGCCGCTTCGATGGCTTGATCGATTTGGGAAAGCCTGAGTTCGGGAATCAGGGTGTTGACATCTGGGAAATGGCGCAACAACCCCGGCGCCGCCGTGAGCAGGATTAAGGTGGCTGCCCCTAACGCAGCAGCAATCATGGCTGCGGCGCGGTCGGCATCCACATTGAGTGCCTCTCCCTGATGGCTCAATGCCAGCGGTGCAACTACTGGCGTATAACCCGCCGCAAGCAGGGCGCGCAGTAAGTCGCCGTTCACCTTTTCGATCTTGCCGCTATAGTCATCGCGAAGGATGCGCCGACGACCGTTTTCCACGCTAATCACGCTTTCCTTGCGCTCAGCCACCAGCAGCCGTCCATCCACGCCGCTCAACCCCACTGCATTGACCCCCAAGGCTTGCAATTGTTCGACCAGAAAGGTATTGACTTTGCCGTTAACCGCCATAGCAAAGATTTCCAACGTGCGCCGGTCGGTATAGCGCGAGGTATGCCCGGAAGGGGAGGTGATGAAGCGCGGCGGGTAGCCCAGGGCTTCTCCGAGAGCGGTTGCCTCAGCAGATCCGCCATGCACCAGCACCAGCTTCCGTCCTTCGCTGAGCAAAGCAACCACATCCTGGCAAATGGCGTTAAAATCCACCCCTTCTGTACCGCCAAGTTTGATGACCATTAAACCATTGCCGTTTTCATCCATACTGCTATCCTAACGATATAACTCACTACGGAGAACACCGAGTTTGTAAGAAAAAACTCTCCGTGCTCTCTGTGTGCACTCTGTGGTAAAAAACTCTTTGGTAAAAAACTTTATGCCGATATTCATGTGTTTACTGCCTCTCAGGTTCAAAGCACTTGTCGGAGTGGAGAGCTCTCAAACCGGATGTAAGCCCGGGAACTCCAGTCCCAGCGTCTCCTCCAGCCCGAACATCAGATTCATGCACTGCACGGCCGAACCGGCTGCGCCTTTCATTAGGTTATCGATGGCGCAAATCGAAACCACTTGGCCGGTGCTTTCATCCAGCTCAAAGCCTATGTCGGCATAATTTGAGCCGGCTAAAATCTTTGGCTCAGGAACGCGATAGATGCCGCGCTGTTCCTTAACCAGGCGGATAAAAGGATTTTCGTTGGCAAAGGCGCGATAAGCCCGCCACAGGTCTTTGTTTGCCACGCCGCTTTTGGTCTGCACATGGGCTGTCGCCAGTGCACCCCGCACCAGCTCCACCGAGGTCATAGTGAGTTTCACATTGGTCAGGCCGCATTCTTGAATCACTTCAGCGGTATGCCGATGACCAAAAGGCGCAAAGGTGCGCACCACATGACTGCGCTCCGGGTGATGGGAACCAGGGTTACCCTCGGCGCCGCCTTCCGACGAGCCAACTTTGATCTCGACGATGACCGGCGCATCCGCCTCAATCAAGCCAGCTTTGACCAGCGGAGCAAGCGCCAAGTTGGCGGCCGTTGCGTTACAGCCCACCCCGCTGACATAGCGCGCCGTGCGCAGTTCGGCGCGGTGGAATTCGGGTAAGCCATAGACAAAGCGTTCCAGCCAGGCAGGTGCAGCATGTGGATGCCCGTACCATCGTTGATAGGCTTCGGCGTTGCGCAAACGGAAATCAGCCGAAAGGTCAATGAGACGTTCCGCCAGGGCAGCATAGCGGTCAATCTCGCCCTGAGCCTGTCCATGCGGCAGAGCCAAGAAAAGCACATCGCAGGGTTGCAGGGTTTGCGGGTCACAAAACTGCAATTGGGTACGCTTGCGCAGGTTGGGATGGGTTTGATAAACATATTCCCCAAGGCGACTGCGCGAGGTCACCTGGGCAACCTCCACCTGGGGATGATCGAGCAACAGGCGCAACAACTCACCGCCCGTGTAGCCAGAACCGCCGACAATCGAAGCTCGAATCATCGTTGCCTGCCTTGGGAAAGAGGTTGGACTGCGATGTTCATCTCAGCACCTTCTCCCCTCGCGCCACAGCCAGCAGGTATTCCACAATATAGCCTGGGATATCCACACCGGTCAGCGGATAAGTGGTATGAAATTCCATGGTGTGGTTGACCTCGTTCACCAGAAAACCCCGCTCGGGGTCTTCGAACAGGTCAATCGCCAGGACACCGCCTCCCACAGCCTGGGCAGCGCGGATACAAATTTCGTGCAGTTCTGGCGTAACCGGACACACTTCGCCTTTCCCGCCCCGAGCAGTGTTGGTGATCCAGTGCGGCGACTTGCGATAGATGGCCGTGATGGTTTGGTCACCAACCACAAAGGCGCGGATATCGCGACCTGGCTTCTGGACGTATTCCTGGATGTAAAAGACATTGTGCAAAGGCCCGCCCAGGGTCTCGCGGTGCTCAATAATTGCCTCGGCAGCATCTCGGTCGTTGATCTTGGTTACCATACGCCCCCAGGAGCCAATCACGGGTTTCAACACCACTGGATACCCCATCTGCTCAATGGCTTGCAAGGCTGACTCGCCCGATAGGGCAGTGGTGAAGCGCGGTTGGGGCACAGCGGCTTTTGCCAGCGCCAGGCTGGTGAGCAACTTATCGCCGCAGGTAGCCGCCACTTCGGCCGTGTTGACCGTTGGCACGCCCATGGCGTTCAACATGCGCAGGGCATACAGACCGCTGGTGAAACTGATGCTGCGCTCCAGCACGGCGTCATACTTTTGCCAATCGGCGGCTTTTTCTACATCGAAGATTGCCAGCCGATCATCCACGTGATCGTAAGCAACGCCGCGTTTCTCTAGCGCCTGGAAAATATACTTCTCCTCTACTCGCACCCGCGAGCAGAGCACAGCCACATGCAGGGAGGAACTCATGGTCGCAGATTTACCTTATAGAGAGATAGGGATTGGAGCGATTTACTCGCCCCAATCCTCTGCTTCCATGGGTGCGAGCGCTAAAGCGGGAGGATCGAGAGAAACTACTTCCAAATCCACGCCGCAATCGGGGCAAACGACGATTTCGCTCAGCATGGTGTCGTTTGCGAGGGAAACGCTCGCTTCACATTCTGGACAAGTCGATGTCATGATGCACCTCCAAAAAGATTTTGAGATAAAAAGAACCCTCCTTGAGGAAGGAGGGTTCTTTTTGTTAACCGCTGCGTCTGGTTACCGTGCAGTCGCCAACGCAAAGCCGCCCATCCTTCCTCGGGAAGGTGAGAACGGACGACGAGCTGCAGGCTTAGCGAACGGTAACATCATATGAATAATATAATCCTCTCCCGAATGTTTTGCAAAACAAAAAATACCGAAATTTATGGCGGTCTTTTTGTACAGAATGACGAACCCACTCTGTTGCCTAGCTGAATCCACTGCCGCTTTTAAGTTCGGTTGAGCTTCCAGATGATGTTCAACCCATCCAGGGTCAGCCATGGGGCAATGATCTGCAAGACGCTGGTCTCCGCAGCGATCACCTCGGCTAACCCACCGGTGGCAATTACTTTCATCTTCTCTCCCAATTCGGCACGGAAACGCGCTACCATCCCTTCCACCAACGCCACATAACCGAAGATCAGGCCCGATTGCATGGCATGAACGGTATTTTTGCCGATCACATTGGGCGGGCGCTGCAGGTCAACGCGGGGCAGTTTTGCCGTGCGAAGAAAAAGGGCTTCGGCGGCAATGCCTATTCCGGGGGCAATGGCGCCGCCCAAATAGTCGCCTTCTGCAGAAATAGCATCAAAGGTGGTCGCTGTGCCGAAATCAACCACGCAAGCCGGGCCGCCATAGAGCTTTTGCACGGCGGCCGCATCCACGATGCGATCGGCACCGACTGCGCGCGGGTCTTCGTATCGGATGCGAACCCCTGTTTTAACCCCCGCATCCACGACCAGCGGTTCCTGGTGAAGATAGCGACGACAAGCCTCGACAATTCGCCCGGTCACGGGGGGCACCACCGAAGCCAGACAAACGCCCGAGATGGCTTCAAGCGCCACGCCGCCATGCTGTAAAAAAGAGACAAATTGCAACCCGTATTCATCCGGCATCCGTTCGTGGTCGGTAGCTAAGCGCCAACGCGGACCCAGACGATCCTCCTGATAAACGCCAAAGGTGATATTGGTATTGCCGATGTCAATGGCTAATAGCATGTTACCTCCGTTAGATGATCCTGTAAGGACAACCCGCCACCTGGCCCAACAACTGGCTTGCTCTTTCTAATCTCCGCATGGCTGAGCGTCAAAGCTCACCGCCGACGACCAGATTGTCGATCAAGCGGGTCTGGCCAATGAAAACCGCCAGCGAAAGCAGGGCTGCGCCACTCACCTCACCCTGCCATTCCTGTAAGTCATCCAGTCTGGCACAAGAGACATATTGCGGTCGCGCCAGCGGCTCAGCTTTCAGGATGGCTTCCATCACCTGGCGAAGGTGATCAGCGTTTCGTTGCCCAGCTTGATAAGCCGCTTGAGCAGCGGTCAGGGCACGATAGAGAACGGTAGCAGCCTTTCGCTCCTCAGGGTTGAGATAAACGTTGCGACTGGACATGGCAAGTCCATCCGCCTCGCGCACCGTTGGACAGACCACCACCTGTATGGGAAAATTGAGATCAGCAACCAGGCGACGAATGACCAGGGCCTGCTGGGCGTCTTTTTGACCGAAATAGGCTCGCTGCGGCTGTACGGCATTAAACAGTTTGGCAACCACAGTGGCAACTCCCCGAAAATGGCCTGGGCGCATGGCGCCTTCGAGTGGTGCAGCGATTTGCTCAACCGTTACCCAGGTTTGATAGCCCGGCGGATACATGATTTGAGGGGTGGGCACCCACACCAGGTCCACTCCCTCGGCTGCTAACAAGGATAGATCGCGGGGCAAGTCCCGCGGATAACGGTCCAGATCTTCCTGTGGCCCAAATTGGGTGGGGTTGACAAAGATACTTACCACCACCGAAGCACACTCCCGTCTGGCAGCTCGTACCAGCGATAGATGCCCTGCGTGTAAATACCCCATGGTCGGCACCAATCCCAGCGGAACTGGCAGGCTCTGACGAGCCTGGCGAAGTTCCTCGAGGGAGGTAATTGTCTGCATAGGCTCCACCTCCTGTTACCGTATTCGTATTCCCCTCTCCCCAAGTGGAAGAGAGGAGTCAATCTCCCCTCTCCCGCCCTGGGAGAGGGGCCGGGGGTGAGGGTCACTCCCCTCGCCCACCCATGTCCCTCATCCCCAACCCTTCTCCCTAAGGGAGAAGGGAGTCAATCTCCCCTCTCCCCTTGGGAGCGGAGCCGGGGGTGAGGGTTGCTCCCCTCTCCCGCCCTGGGAGAGGGGCCGGGGGTGAGGGCCGCCCTTCGCCTCCTGCCTCAGAAATTGCAGTGGGGTTTTCTACCCGCGCCCGCACTAAAAGCCACAACAGCTCTAGGGTGGGCGTTGGCAGCCCCACAACTCGGGCGGCGCGCACAACCGCTCCACAGATCGCATCAACCTCCGTTGGAGCACCACGACGGATATCCTGCAGCATCGAAGAGAGGTTGTCTGCCGTCCGCTGAGCAACGGCCTCGACCATCTCAATCGGGTCTGGATAGGGCAGCTCAATCCCCTGGGCTTTTGCCACCCTTGCCGCTTCTTCTGCGGCAGAGTGCATCAACTGCCGTGCCGTTGGTCGTTGCAGCAACTCACCGTTCGCCACCCCTAACAGGGCGGTAAGGGGATTGATGGCAGCGTTAATCACCAATTTCCCCCACAACAGCGCCTCAAGGTTCTGGTTAATCTCGAGTTCAAAACCTGCCCGGCGAAGCCTTCCAACCAGGGGCGCCAGACGCGGCTGAGCGCCCAGGGAGATGATTCCGTCGCCAGCCTGCCGAACTTCGGCCGGGGCAAGCAGGGTTGCCCCTAACGTTGTGACCCCCAGTGCCACCCGTTCGGCGCCGAGGATTTCGCTGAGGATTTCGCGGTTTCCCCAGCCATTTTGTAAGGTCAGCGCCACGCCATCAACGGCGAGGCAACGACGCAACTGCTTTGCCGCCCGCTCACTCTGCCACGATTTGACCAGGACGATTGCCTGGCGCACACCCTGTACCTCGTCCGGATCGGCTGTGGCGAAGACACGCACCACGCTTTGCTGTCCATCCAGCGCGGTAAAGCGGATGCCTCGCTGGGAGAGAGCCTGCAAAGCGGCTTGCCAACTGCCCAGCATTGCCACCGGGATGTCGGCTGCCGCCAGGCGGGCGGCGAACAAACAAGCCAGCGCACCGGTTCCAACAATCAGCACCCGTTCATCGTTCATGAGATAGCCGCTTCTGCCCATCGTTCAGGAGACAGGCTTTGCAGTTGTTGCAAAAAGGCCTGCCATTCTGCCTCGCTCATCTCCAGGCTATGGTCTGCAGTTGGGAAGGCGCCGCTTTGCACTTCGGCAATATATTGAGCAAAGGCAGAACGCATCAGAGAATATAGTTGCGCATAGTTTTTGGCAAAACGCGGTGTAAAACGGTCAAACAAGCCCAATACATCGTGGGTGACCAACACCTGACCATCACAAGCAGGCCCGGCGCCAATCCCGATTGTAGGGATTTCCAGATGTTGGGTAATGGTGGCGGCCAGTTGGCTGGGCACCGATTCCAGTACCAGACTGAAACAGCCCGCTTCCTGTAAAAGGAGCGCATCTTCCAGCAAACGCTGCGCCTGTGCGGCCTGACGGCCCTGCGGGCGGAAACCGCCCAATTGATGGATGCTCTGAGGAGTCAAACCAAGATGACCCATAACCGGAATGCCGGCGGCAACAATCGCCCGAATCGTCTCCAGCCGTTCCCGGCCACCCTCCAGTTTTACCGCTTCCATACCCCCTTCCTGCAAAAAGCGACCGGCATTGCGCACCGCTTCCTGCACCGAAACCTGATAGGACAGGAATGGCATATCCCCAATCAGAAAGGCTTTTTGAGCGCCGCGCGCCACGGCGCGACAGTGATGCAACATCTCCTCCATAGTCACCTGCAAGGTGTTTGGATATCCTAAAACCACCATGCCCAAAGAGTCACCCACCAGGATGACATCAATGCCGGCCTCATCCAGGGCTCTGGCGGTGGGATAATCGGCGGCGGTCAACATCGTAATCGCCTGACCCAGTTCTTTCTTACGCCGCAGGTCGGTGAGGGTGATTTTTTTGCGCTCCGTCGTTGACGGAGGCGTGGGGATTATTTGAGCAGACATGGTGCCCTCCTTTATGAGTAAGGTAGAGCCCGCTTGGCGGGTTGAATCAAAGGTGGATCGGTCTCGCTGATCAGACATGCAAGCCTGCACCGCATTATGCCCCAGAATCGATTAAAAAACAAGAGGTAAAATCGCCAATCGGAAATGATATAATCCGACCGAACAAGACCGTTTTCGTTGAAAGGGATGTTGCATGAACGAGAAAAATTTGGGGCGTTGGATTATTGGTGGTATCGTTTTGTTATCGCTTTGCCTGGTATGTGTCTGTGGTGTAGCCGGTGGAGCCTCTTACTGGCTGTGGAATCAGGTCGCTGCCCAGAGCACGCTTGAGGTCAGCCTGGCAGAGGATACGCCGACCCCGATCGTTCGGCGCCCGACAAGCACACTGACCACCATTGCCCCTTCCGACCCAACCGCTCTTCTGCCTACGCCCGCCCGCCAACCCTCTGCGGTGCCATCAGCTAACCCAACGCTGGCGGAGGGCTCCCCCGAACAGGTTCTGGAGCTGCTTAACAACACCGTTGTGCCGGTCAACGATCTGGTCGATCTGGCGCAACGCCTGCAAGGCAAGAAGAACATCCCGCGCATCCGCCCCGTTCCGCCCCCACCCTATCAGGTTGGCGATACCAAATCCTTCTGGATTACCAATGCCGATACCAACGAGAGCTTTCAAGTTCAAACCACCTTGCGCTATGTCACCGACCACGCCTATTTTTGGGTAGAAAATGGCGTATCGTACCGCGAACGTGAGTTGCAAGATCTGGCAGAGACCTTTGAGAAGAAAATTTATCCCACCAATCGGGAGTTCTTCGGCAGTGAGTGGAAGCCAGGCTCGGATGGCGATCCGCGCATTTACATCCTCTTTGTGCGCAATGTCGGAGATAACATCGCCGGCTATTTTTCTTCGGTCGATTCTTATCCACCAGAAGCGCATGAGTATTCAAACTGGCACGAAACCTTTGTCTTCAACGCCGATACCGTTGACCTCAACGAGGAATTTACCTACGGCGTGCTTGCGCATGAATTTCAACACATGATTCACTGGGCAAACGACCGCAATGAGGAAATCTGGATCAACGAAGCCTTCTCCGAATTAGCTATGTTTCTAAACGGTTACGACACCGGCGGGCATGACTGGCTCTTTGCCCGTCAACCCGACCTGCAATTGAACGACTGGCCGACCGATCAGAACATCACCGGACCGCATTACGGCGCTTCTTTCCTCTTTATGACCTACTTCTTAGACCGTTTTGGCGAGAACGCCACCAAGCAACTGGTTCAGATGCCCGAAAACGGCCTGACCAGTATCGACCTTTTGCTGCAAAGCCTCGGTATTCGCGACTCGCGCAGCGGGCAAATCATCACTGCCGACGATGTATTCGTCGACTGGACGATTGCCAATTACCTGAACGATCCCAACGTGGACGATGGGCGGTACTTCTACTCAAACTACAATCGGGTACCAAAAGTCTCGGATACCGAGATCATTCGCTCGTGTGACTCCACTGCCCAAACCCGTGAAGTCCGCCAGTATGGAGCTGATTACATCCGCATTCGCTGCTCTGCCCCGACCACCCTGGTCTTTGAAGGCTCAACGGTGGTCGGGCTCTTGCCGGTCGATCCCTACTCCGGCGCGTGGGCTTTCTGGTCGAACAAAGGGGATGAGTCCGATATGACCCTAACCCGCACCTTCGATTTCACTCAGGTGCAGGGTCCGCTCACGTTACAATACTGGACGTGGTACGATCTGGAGAAAGATTATGATTTTGCCTATGTGTTGGCTTCGACCAATGGCGAAGATTGGGAGATGCTCCGCCCACCCTCTGGCACCGATAACGACCTGACCGGCAACAATTTTGGCTTTGGATACAACGGCGCGAGCGGAGGTGGAAAAGAAGCGATCTGGATTCAGGAGCGCGTTGATCTATCCAGGTTTGCCGGACAAAAAGTGCATCTCCGCTTTGAATACGTGACCGACGCAGCGGTAAACGGCGAGGGATTGCTGGTAGATGATATTGCCATCCCTGAAATCGGTTACTTTACCGACTTCGAGAGTGATGAAAGTGGTTGGGAAGCGGCCGGTTTCGTGCGGGTGCAAAACGTGCTCCCTCAAACCTATCGCCTTTCCCTCATCCGCATCGGCAAACCCCACACGGTCGAAGGGCTAACCCTGAACCCCGACAACACCCTGCAACTCCCGCTTGAATTCGGTAACCATTTGTCGGAAGTGGTTTTGGTGGTCAGCGGCACAACCCGTTTTACCCGCCAGCCGACCGCTTATCGTTTCTACTTCTTGCCTTAGGCGCTAGGTTCTTGGAGAGCGCAGGGCAGCTAACTGCTCTTCCAGTTCGGCCCGGCGCTGAGCGGCTGCCTGGCGTAATTCTTCTTGCAACCGCTGAACCCGTTCGCGCATCTCAAGACGGATCTCTTCCCCTGAGGATGGAGCAAGCAAAAGCGCCAGAGTTGCCCCGAGAAAACCGCCAAGCAGTGCCCCAAGGAAAAAGTTAAAAAATTTGCCCATCCTGGCTCCTTTCTGAATCTGCACAGTAGCGTTGAATTAATTATACCCTGCCAGAGTTCTGCTGCTGCTCCGTTGCCATCTGGACTTCCCGTGTGCCGCTAAGCCAGTCCCCCTCTCCCCCAGAAGCGAAGGTGGGCATGAGAGCCTTCTCTCTACGCCCGCATTGGGAGAGGCGCCGGAGGTGAGGGTTTCTCTCCTCGCCCGCCAAGGCGCTGAAGCGCCTTTGTTGTTATCCCTCACCCTAACCCTCTCCTTTTGGGAGAGGGAATTCCTCTCGGGGTGAGGGCTCCCCCTCTGGGCGCTCCGGTAGGGTTGAGGAAATCTCACTCACTCCCTCATCCCCGGCCCTTCTCCCTAAGGGAGAAGGGAGTCCGTCTCCCCTCTCCCCTTGGGAGAGGGGGGCGGGGGTGAGGGCCTTCTCCCCTCTCCCCTTGTGGGAGAGGGGCCGGGGGTGAGGGGCTACCCTCCAGCTTCAAACAACGGCAAAATGGTCATGGCCGGCACGGCAACCAGGCCGCGATCGGTCAGGCGCAGTTCGGGGATCACCGAGAGCGGCAATAAGTTGAATCCCATATAGGGAATGGCAATGCCCTTCTCTTTCCACACGCGGTTAAAATGCTCCGACTCGGTTCGCACCTCGGTTGCCCGCTTGTCAGAGATCAAGCCGGCAATCGGCAGGGCAACCAGCGCTTCCACTTTACCCTGATCGACAATCACCAGGCCACCGCTGTGTTCTTTGATGGTCTCTACTGCCAGGCGCATATCGGCTTCATTAACGCCAGCCACAATAATATTGTGCGCATCGTGTCCAACACTGCTGGCAACGGCGCCGCTACGCAGGTTGAAGCCCTGCAGCAAGCCATGCCCAACACGCCCTGAACCCTGATGACGTTCGACCACGCTCAAGAAGCACAGATCATGTTCGGCGAAATGCTCTTGCCAGCTCTTGCCACCTTCGAGGGTGATCTTCTTGTGGAAGGTCACAATGCCGGGCAAAGCCACCTGGATGACATTGGCAACCACGCTCTCTTTGGGCAGGTCAGGTACGAGGCGATATTGCGGCGCCAGCCGCACGGTTTGATAGGCTGCCTGCGGGTAGCGCCAGCGGTTTTCAAGTTGTTCTTCTAGGAGGGGCGTGATCTTACGGTTTTCCACCATCAACTGACCGCCGTACCAGGTGTTTTGCACTTCCAGGTCATCGTTCAACAGGACGATGTCGGCGCGGCGCGAATGCCCTAGGCCACCAATTTCGTTATCCATCCCATAGCGTGTCGCCGGGTGAAGCGAACCCATGCTCCAGGCGGTCAGCCTGGGGATGCCCAGACGGGCAGCCTCGCGCACACACCAATCCAGACCAAAGAGAAACAGATCATCGGCATCGCGATCATCGGTGCACAGGCAGATACGCTTGGTCGAGACGCCCAACTCGGTGACCACTTTGATGATCTCCGGCAGGGAGTGCCATGGCGTGGAGGGGTTGCCGGCGCGCATGAAGATCCACAAGCCGGCTTCGAGAAAGTCCTCGGTGATGTCGCGGTCGATGGCTTCGTGGGTATCGGTGACGCCGGCTGCTGCATAAGCAGCCACGAATTCACGTCCGTAACAGTGACCGCAGATCGGCAGGCCGCGCCTTAAGGCCTCGGCGATTATCGCGTGACTGCGGGTTTCGCTGAAATAGACCGGCACGTAATCCATCTTCTCTCCCAGCGCCACCGCTTCTGGCCAGGCATCGAAGATGGCGCCGATTTTCTCCGCCATCAGGTCGCCCCCGGCCGTTTCCAGATTGGGCGAGGTGGATGGCACCGTGCTGGGAACGGTAAGAAAGACATTCAACGGAGCATGGCGAGCATCTTCCAGCATCCATTCGATGCCCGCCCGGTCGGCAACATTCCCGATCTCATGGCTGTCGCAGAAGATGGTGGTGTTGCCGTTGAGCAGCGCTCCTTCGGCATAAGCGCAAACGGTCATCATACTGCTCTCAACGTGGATATGAGGGTCAACCAGACCAGGCGCCAAGATGCCGCCCTGGGCATCGTAGAACTGAGCGCCGCTATCCCGTTTTGCCGTGCCGGCTTTCTGGACAGCGGCAATCCGCCCGTGTTTGATCCAGATTTCCTTGTCCTCTAAAATCCGCTCGGTATAGGTTGATAGAATGCGGGCGTTAGTGATGACCAGGTCTGGCGCAGCGCGACCAGCCGCCACATCGGCCAGCTCACGGGTGACTTGATACAGAGGGGGAACAGAAAAACGGGTGATGCGAGTCATGCAAAGCCTCCTGATGGATAACGATAAACGAATAACATCGCTTGCTCTGCCACAGCAGAGAGCCACACGATGGCGAAGTGAACCTGCCGCCCAAGCGCTCTCGCTTGAGTTCTACAGATGTCCGTTAGCCGTTATGATACCACGAGCTGTAAGGCAAGAAAAGAGGATTCGGAATGCTTTGTCTGCACAATCCTGGCGGTTGGCTTTTCCAACCCTTTCCTGGTAGTTGAGCGCTAAACTCGCCAGCCGCCAGATTAAGCGGAGGGGAACGGAGTTGCGTTTGAACTGAATTTCAAGACCCCGATGCCAGAGTCTGATGAACGGCTCGGGCAAACACCTCCGCCATGGCTTCCACATTGACCTCTTCAACTGCCAGGCGAAAGGACTCTGCTCCCATGCGGCGCAAGCGGGCAGCATCGCTGAGTGCCTCTGCCAGAGCCTGCTTAAGCGCGCTCAGATCATTGGGCGGCACTAACCAACCGTTTGCTGGTCGCACCAGGTCTTCTTGCGTCCCATCCCCTTCGGCGACAATGAGCGGTAAGCCGTGCGCCATGGCTTGCTGGGCGGCTAACCCTCCCGTGCCTGGCAAGACGAACAAATCTGCCCAGTCAAAGGCTTCTCTCAGGGCAGCGCCGCGCCGCTCACCTAAAAAACGCGCCGAAGGATAGATTTGAGCGGCCAGATCTTCCAGGAAGCGGCGTTCAGGTCCTTCACCGACGATCGCCAGGTGAGGTTGAAGATTGGCGGGCAGGGAGGCGCAGGCCCGTAAGAGAAAATCGATCCGCTTGCGAGCTTGCAAACGCCCGACAAAGAGCACCCTAGGCCGCTCTGCAAAGGCTGGTGGTTTGGGCGGCGGTGCGCTGGTTGGACGGCGAGCCACGGCATTGAGGGCAGTGAAGACTCGCTCAGGTGGAAAGCCGGCCAGGCGGTACTCCTCGGCGCCGCGATGGCTGTAAGCGATGATCCCATCCAGGCTTTGGAAAAACCTGGCGCGTTCGATTTGGCGCAGACGGCCGCTGAACCCCGCCAGGGGCGGTGCTCCCAACCCCCAGCCGATCACCTTGCCGCCTTGCCGCCGCATCCATTGCACTGCCAGGCGGGTAGCAAGATAGCGGGGGTTGGCTTCGACGATCAACACCTGCGGTCGCCAGGCACCCAGCCAGCGCAGCAATCCCAACTGCCAGCACAGGTAAAGCGGATGAGTGGGGTGGAAGAGATGCAGGTTGAACCCCTGCTCGAAACGAACGTTCGGAATGGTTTGGACAGGATGGATCATCTCTTGCGCCAATGGCTGAGCGGCAAAAACGCTCAACCGCTCAGGGAAATGCTCCGCCAGGCACTCGAAAAACGCCACCCGGTAATCGGGCAGGACACGTTGCTGTATCCCAACTCGCATGCTATTCTCTCTGGCTAAGGTGAGCACCTGAGGCATGGTCTCCTTCCTGAAGCGTTGGAAAGGCAACCAGATAGGCTCGCCGCGGCAAGGCGGCCTGACGGTTCAAGGCGGGGTAGCCTTTCCTCATCCAGCACAGGCGATACCCGGCTTGGGTCAGGAGTTGCCAGGCGGCTTCGGTGCAGGCCTGGGTATGGGTTTCCAGTAGCACCAGCGGTCGTACCTGGTGAAGCAAGCGCCTCATCCCGCGCAGGGCAGCCACTTCGCCGCCTTCAATGTCGATCTTGACAACCTGCGGCGGCGGATACCCTTGCTCAAAGACCAGTTCATCCAGGGCAACCCCCCGGACGGCAAGCAGGTTGCCCGGGGAAGGCGCCTCTGCGGCGCTGGCGACAACCCGCCCGGTGTCATCCGAGGCGCCGACCAGAAAGCTCACCGTTTGGGCGGCTTCTACCACAGCCGCCGCCACTACCTCCATGCGGGCAAGGTCGGCGTGTGCGGAAAGATTCTGTTTCAGACGTTCCACGTTGGCAGGAAAGGGTTCAAAAGCGATCACGGCGCCCTGCCTGCCCACCTGCCGCGCCAGCAAGAGAGTGACATAACCCACATTTGCGCCAACATCGTAGGCGGTTTGACCGGACTGGACAAGCTCCTGGATCGCCCGCTGCAGGTCGGGCTCATAGGTGCCAAGCCAGTAATCCTTTTCCTGAGAAAGGTCAAGATAGAGAGACAGCCCGCTGAGACCCCCGGCGGTGATCTCCACCCACCGAAAACGGTTGCCTACCGAGCGATTGACCCGCCGGCGGAGCCAATTGGCAAGCCAGGGCAGGCGATACACCCAGCGTTTGACCGCCAGAGGAGTCAGGCGCGAGAGCGTCCCCAATCCCACCAGCCAGAGCGAAACCGGGGGAGAAGGCCCATTCCCCCCTTTCCTCTGGTGGGAGAGGGGTCGGGGGTGAGGGGCTTCTCCCCTCTCCTCTTTTGGGAGAGAGGCCGGGGATGAGGGGCTTCTCCCCTCTCCCCCGGTGGGAGAGGGGTCGGGGGTGAGGGACTCTCCCCTCTCCCTGTGGGAGAGGGGCCGGGGGTGAGGGGCTTCTCCCCCCTCCTCTTTTGGGAGAGAGGTCGGGGATGAGGGGCTTCTCCCCTCTCCCCTTTTGGGAGAGAGGTCGGGGGTGAGGGGCTTCTCCCCCCTCTCCGCCTGGGAGAGGGGCCGGGGATGAGGGCTTCCTCCCGCCGGGGTTGAGGTACTGCCGCTCTCTCCCTCATCCCCACCCCTTCTCCCTAAGGGAGAAGGGAGCCAAACTCCCCTCTCCTCTTTTGGGAGAGGGGCCGGGAATGAGGGGCTTCTCCCCTCTCCCCCGGTGGGAGAGGGGTCGGGGGTGAGGGGCTCTCCCCTCTCCCCTTTTGGGAGAGAGGTCGGGGGTGAGGGGCTTCTCCCCTCTCCCTGTAGGAGAGGGGCCGGGAATGAGGGGCTTCTCCCCTCTCCCCTGGTGGGAGAGAGGTCGGGAGTGAGGGACTCTCCCCTCTCCCCCGGTGGGAGAGGGGTCGGGGGTGAGGGACTCCCCCCTCTCCCTGTGGGAGAGGGGTCGGGGGTGAGGGACTCTCCCCTCTCCTCTTTTGGGAGAGAGATCGGGGGTGAGGAACTCTCCCCTCTCCCTCTGGAAGAGGGAGAGGGGGTGAGAGGCAGTAGGGAGTGAGGGTTACGGGATGGCAGGGCTATCTCCAACACCTCTGCATACGCCTTTGCCATCTCCTGCACGTCAAAACAAGCTTCGGCGCGGGCGCGGGCGGCCGGGCGCATCTGCTCCTGTTGCAAGGCAATCTCCACCCCCGCGCGCGCCAGGGCAGGGATATCAGGCGGTTGCAACCGCCACGCATCGCCTCCATAAGGGACCACGCGCCCACAGCTCTCGCTGACCAGCTCCGGCAAGGCGCCCGTCTCAAAAGCCAGCACCGGCAACCCACAGGCAAGCGCCTCAATCACCGCATTGGGACAGGCCGGATGGACATCGGATGAATACAGGAAATGCGCCGAACGATCGAGAAATGGGATTTCAGCCGGCGCAACGCGCCCCCGCCAATGGATCTGCACCCCACGGCTTCGATCCCAGGCCCGAATCACCGCCTCGGCAACCTGCCCAACCACCATGAACTCCAGCCCCTGGGGATAGCGCTTGCCCCACTCTCCTTGCAAAGCGCTTAATTCCTGCAGGAACTGCACTGCCACACCCAACCCCCACTCATAGCCGCCGCCCAGGCTGCCCTCCACCATCAAGACACGCAAGCGGTCGGTCGGGCGCTGATGCTCGCCTTGCGGAGTAAAGCGATCTAAATCAACGCCGTTATAAATCACCCGATTGGGCAGGCGGGTTTCGCCGTACATTCGTTCCCACCAGCCTTTGGCAAAGCGGCTTTGATAGACCACTGCAGTCGCCAGATGGCGGCGGATCATCGCCAGGGTGAGATTGGCAAGCTCGGCGCGCAGGCGGTGACGAAGGGAAAGGGAAGTCGGGCGAACACCAGGCGGCAGGCGGTGCAGCCAGTTCAAGCCGTCCAACCGCTGTACAATCGGGATACCACGCTGTCGTACCCGCCATAACTCGCTCAATTGACGCGTGCCGCCGATAACCAGCACAGCCTGATAGGGCTCATCCCTTAAATCCTGGGTAACTTCTACACCCCAGCGTTCAAAAACCGCCATCAGACGATCGCGGAAAGAGACCATCCCCCCCACGCCGCGCACGCGGGGCACCAGACACACTTTCATGGACGCCTGCCCACTTTGCGGGCTGGAACTCCAGCCCAAAGCTCGTTCTCGCCGGTCGACTCGAGCAACACAGCGTTGGCGCCTACCACCGTGCCGCGCCCCACTCGCAAAATCCCTTCTTTGCCCAGCACCTTTGCTCCAGGGGAGAGAATGACATCATCCTCGATGATAATCCCTTCAAAGCGCGATTCGTGAATTGGGCGGTAAATATCTGCCCGGCCGGTGCCGACGCCTGGGTATATTTTGACTCGCTTGCCGATCACCGTTTTGGAGTGAATCACCACCCCAAACCCGCCGTGCGCCAGCTCAAACCCTTCGCCGATCGGCACACCGCGCGGAATCTCCACGCCCAAAAGCTTGAGCAGATAATAGGCAAAACTGCCAAAAATGGGCGAGGTGCGGGCATAGACCAGACGGGTATAAAAATCTTGCGCCATCGATTCTTCTTAAGCCAGACCTGGCTGGCTTGCCAGCCCTCCCAAAGGACTCAACCAGCCGCAGAGAAATTTTATCATTGTTTGAAAGATTAAAAAGTTACCCTCCCAACCACCCGTTATAAGGACACCGAAACAACGCCCTCAATTTGACCTGGCTGCGAAAGAGTAGCATCTAATTCAACAAACCCATTTGAGCAAAGCACAGGGAAATTCCCGATTGACAATATCCGCTTTTCTGTGAAGCTGGTGAGCTTCAAAAGACAGCAATACTTTATTTTCCCCCTAGCTAGCCTTTCACCATTGCCTGGAAATTCTCTTCAAAAGCCTCTAACCAGGCTTCGATGTAAGACCGAGCCTCGAACATAGGTAGCAAATCAAGCGCCAGATCGCGAGGTTTTATTCGGAGTACTTTTTTCTGCAGGGCAAGCATCGCTGACTCAACACTGTAGGGTTGCTTGCCATCTTTTGCCAGTTTTTCTTCGAGTGGCTGCACGCGTTGCTGCATGAACCAGAGCAAATCATAGAAATCGCGCCCCTTAATTTGGGCACCGCCGCGCCCGCGTTCGAAATTGCGTTCCAGGCAAGCAAGTATTTTTCCAGCCATCATGGTTTCAAGCGAAAAATGCGCCGCGACCAGGCTGCACCCATAGATGAGCAGCGACGGATGCTGGACGATTGCTACCTGTGGAGCGAGTAACGGGTCTTTGCCAGTCAGGACATTCTGCCGCGTTTGGATCAAGGTTGCCATAGGTGAACCTCTAATTGGTCCAAATCCACCGCATTTTTCGGCCGCCTTTTCGAATTGCTTCGCTCTTGAGCACATAGCTAGCAAATTCTTCCCGCTCTGCCTGTCCGAACCCATCCAAGTTCAAGCGAAGCTCCTCGGCCAGGTTATAGCGCTGCGGTTCCACTTCAACCGGCAGAGTCCGCAAATAGAGATCATCAAACAAGGCTTTGGCTACGGATGCCTGGGCATAGGGTACGCCATATGCCTCCCTGATCTGGAAATCAAAGTATAGTTCAGGCTGGATATGTCTGTACACAAACGCCCCCAAGGTTTGCGCACTCCATCGAATGACTTGCACCCTTCACAGCCTTAGTTTCCTGTTGTCAGAAAATCCGACAAGATTTATACTATAGGCGTTTAACGAACTGCGTAACCATCTTCAGAAAGGGAATTGCTATGGCATTATCCGTTGGACAACTTGCCCCAGATTTTACTCTCTTCGACCATCGCAAACGTCCGGTCGCCCTGAGCGACTTTCGTGGGCGCAAGAATGTTGTCCTGGCTTTCTTTCCGCTTGCCTGGACGCCGATATGAAGTAGCCAGATTCCATCCTATCAAGCGGCGCTGGACCGCTTTGAACGGATGGATACCCAGGTTCTGGGTATTAGCGTGGACAGCACAGATTGTTTGTATGCCTGGGCAGAGAGCCTCGGTGGGATTACCTTCCCCTTGCTGAGCGATTTCTTCCCTCATGGCCGGGTCGCCCAACTGTATGGGGTGCTGCGCCCGGAAGGGTATAGCGAGCGGGCGATCTTTGTCATCGACAAGCAAGGCGTGATCCGCTATGTCGATGTGCATGAGATTGACGACCAGCCGGACAACGAAGTGCTGTTTGCCGAGCTGTATAAGCTCGAGCCAGAACTGGCCGCAAAAGATCGTCAGTTTCTGCAACGCCAGCAACAAGCCGAGGCCGCAGCCGTAGCCGAAGCGCAAGCTCCCGCCGCGGAAGTCGTCATGTACTGTACGCCGTGGTGTCCGGCTTGCCGACGAGCGCGCGCCTACTTCAACGAGAAGAAAATCCCCTTTGTGGAGATCGACATCTCGCGCGACCGCGCTGCGGCAGCCCAGGTGCGCCAGTGGGCAAATGGCACCGAAACCACACCCACCTTCCTCATCAAAGGCAAGGTAATTGTGAATTTCCGTATCGAAGAAATCGAGGCGGCGTTACAACAGCCCTGAGCGATTGCTCTCGCGGCCGTATTCGCCTTGTGTCGAGCAAGGCCAGCGGCCCTTAATGATAAAATCTTCAAAACCGCATCGCCTGGCAGAAGCTGACCCAAAGGATATCGGTAGAAAGTGAGGTTGTGATGATTATTCTGAACGGTAAATTGATCACCTGGCAGGCAGAGAACCTGCTGTTGGAGCAGATGGCAATCCGCCTTGTCGATGGGCGCATCGCCGAAATTGCCCCCCAGGCGGAATTGATTGCCCGCTATCCCCAGGAGGAGACGCTGGATGCCGGCGGACAGTATGTCATGCCCGGCAATATCTGCGCCCACACGCATTTCTACGGTGCCTTTGCGCGGGGCATGGCGATCCCCGGCGCAGCGCCGAAAGACTTTCCCGAAATTTTGCAAAAGTTATGGTGGCCGCTGGATCGTTCTCTGACCCTCGAAGACGTGCGCCTTTCCACCCAGGTCATGTTAGCCGATGCAATCCGGCATGGCACCACCACCCTGATCGACCACCATGCCTCGCCGAATGCCATTGAAGGCTCCCTGGATGTCATCGCCGAGGAGGTGGAAAAAGCCGGCCTGCGGGCTGTGCTGTGCTACGAGGTCACCGATCGGGATGGGGCAGAGAAAACTCAGGCGGGGATAGACGAAAACCTGCGCTTTTTGAAAGCCTGCGCAGGCGGCAAATGGCCACTGGTGCGGGCGACTTTTGGTTTACATGCCAGCCTGACCCTCTCTGATGAGACTCTAGAGCGGTGTCGATCGCTAGCGCCCGCGGGGGTTGGCTTTCACATTCACGCCGCTGAGTCGGATGCCGATGAGTACGATAGCCTTGCCAAATCGGGTTTGCGCGTGGTTGACCGCCTACAGCGCCATGGCATCCTGGGGAAAAACACCATCTTAGCCCACTGCGTGCATGTGGACGCCCGCGAGATGCAAATCCTTGCCGAAAGTGGCTCCTGGGTTACCCATCAGCCACGTTCGAACATGAATAATGCCGTGGGCGTTGCCCCGGTTGAATCCCTGTTGCGCATGGGCGTGCCGGTCTGTTTGGGCACCGATGGTTTTTCCTCCACCATGTGGGAAGAATGGAAGTTTGCCTATTTGGTGCAGAAAGTCTGGCACCGCGACCCACGCCGCATGCCGGCTAATCTGATCGCCGAGATGGCAATTCACAACAACGCCGCTTTGGCGGGAAGGTTTTTCGACGAAGCTCCTCTAGGCGTCCTTAAAGAAGGCGCGTTTGCCGACCTGATCTTTGTCGATTATCACCCGCACACTCCGCTGACGGCCGATA
>Ga0209809_1000822_pt1 | contig 26927 bp, 29 predicted proteins | sample YNPMSTMetaG_FD_186172 | JGI IMG/M metagenome (GOLD analysis project Ga0209809, IMG submission 186172) | Anoxygenic and chlorotrophic microbial mat microbial communities from Yellowstone National Park, USA - YNP MS-T MetaG (SPAdes) (version 2) ...
CCCGCACCACTCCGGCTCTAGCGGCGTCACATTCACAATAATGCCGCAGCGGGCGATGGTGCTCTTTCCGAGCACGATGCAGAGCACATTGCGCGGAATGCGAAAATATTCGACCGAACGCGCCAGGGCGAAAGAGTTGGGGGGAATGTCACAATAATCACCACGCACATCAACGAATGAACGCGGATCGAAATGCTTCGGGTCTACCAGCGTATTGAAGACATTGGTGAACACTTTGAACTCATCTGCGACACGCATATCGTAGCCATAGGAGGAAAGTCCATACGAAATGATGCCGCCGCGCACCTGTTCGGCAACGAATGGTTCGATCATGCCGTACTCACGCGCCATCACCTGTATCCAGCGGTCGGATTTAATCGTCACAGACACCTCCCTCTCCAACGGTCTGCAGCCATATTCCGCTGATGGATTGGGTATTATACCAGAGGGGAATCGCAGCGCTGCACGACACGCAGTCGTTTCTCATTCAGGCATAGTATTCTTGGTAATACTCTGGCATCCGACATACGTATAACAGATATGCAGATCAATATCAGCTAAGTCAGTGCACGACAACAGACGTTCTGGCAAACCCTGACACTGCCTGGAACACACGTCCACGACCGATACCTTCCCGATAGGAGACGCCTCGATGCAACCTCTCACTCTACCAGACTGGCAACGCTCCAACGCCCTTGATCGCTTTAGTTTCGCATCGTTCGTCGAGGAACAGCGGAAAACGCTCCACAGCCGCAGCATGATGCTGGCGTTGAGTTTCCTGATCGAAGATTATGCTGCCCAATCCCCAGGGACGCACCTGATCGTGGCATTCCAGCGTTTCTCAAACTATCGCCGCCAGATTCGACGCTACCGGAACATAGTGCCTAGACTGGTGCAGGCGTTTGTGATGGGATTCCCGGACGAAACACCTCCTGAGTTGCCTAATGTCACTCTGGTCGCACTGGAAGCAGACTGGCCCCTGGTGCACGAGTGGATTGTGATCGCCTGGGGACCAATGTGCGCCGCCGCACTGGTGGCACACGATGAGGAACAGTGTGCACCGCACCGCGTCTCACGCCGGTTTCAGGCAGTCTGGACAACCAGCGTTGCGCAGATCGAGCCAATGGTGACGGCGTTCTACCGCGCTGTCGGGCAATCGACGCCGGTCTTCACACGTGACCTGCTTGCCATGCAGCGCACGACGGTGGCGATGCAGAAAGAACTCACGGCCCGACTTCGCACGATCGGGTGATCGGTGTCGCCTGGCTTTTCACGTTACAGGATTTCTCAGATACGTTGACTATCGTCTAGGTCTGCTGTATCGAACGAGACGCCTATCCAGTATGCGCCGCGTGCTGTCGGGCTATGCGAGACGAAGCCCGGCTGCGCGGGCCATGTATTTACTCAAAGACCATATGCCTTTGGCTAAGCGAGGCGAAGCCCGTCCGCGCGGGCTATACAACCTCTTGTAAGATTCGCGGAGCGAACAAGAGAACATCCATTACGATTATCTGGCGTAAGCATTTTTTGCGAAGCCTTAGGTTCGATAATAATGCTCCGAACGTTCTTTTCGGCGTATGCACTAAAGTTACGCCCCTATGATGTCAGAGAGGAGAAGTTAAGGAATGAACATTGCCAATAGCGTCCCCGATCCTGTCAACCCTGTTGCTCTCACTGACCGTCTGGCGCAGATGGAACAGTTGAAACGCATTGTGGAGACCGGTGATTGATCGAAATTGACTCCAGAGGTCGCTTACGTGAATCAGGCTGCCTCCACCTACTTTGGGGCAGAGCTAGCCGCGTGTGTTGGTCAACCGGTGACAGCGTTCGTCCATCCTGATGATCATGAAAAAGTGCAGCAATGGCTTTCAGAATGGAGCATGAACCAACAGCGATACCTTTCGGACGAGATTCGGGTCGTTCACCGTCACGGCGCTCTCTTTCATATGCTCTGGAAGGTGACATTCCACCAGGACGATACAGGACGACTCCAATCGATAACTGTCGTCACGTGCGACATCACTGAAATGAAATAGCAGGAAGAGACGCAGCGCGCTTTTCGGCTGTTCATTGAGAACTCGCCTGATAGCTTTGCGATCGTCGACCAGAATCTTCGACTGACGTATACCAATCATGCATTCAATGCCATGCTCGACGAGCCATTACCGGTCAGGCGGTCGGTTGTCGAACTGGTGTGCGCAGACGATCACGCGACGCTGGTAACAGCCGCCAGAACAGCAGAGCGTGGTCAGGCGGCATGGGACGTCGTTCGCTACGTGCGCAGTGACGGAACGTTGATAACAGTCCATACGGGAATGATCGGGTTGTGCGATCACCAGGGCAACCTCATCGCCTATGCTCTGGTCAACCGTGATATGACTTCCCAATTGCAAGCCGAAACAGAATTGCGCCGGAGTGAGCAACGGAATCGCGCTCTGCTGGCGGCAATACCCGATCTGATGTTCGTGCTGAGCACTGATGGCATCTTTCTTGATTACAAGGCTAATAAGCTGCTCCTGCCGCCAGAAGCGTTCCTCGGTCGCCACGTTAATGATGTACTTCCGCTGGCAGCCCAGACGCTTGCCCACATCGAGCGCCTCAAACGCACCGGTGAAATGCAGGTGTATGAGTATCAACTTGAGTTTATGGGACAGATCGAAGAGTACGAAGCGCGGATGGTACCGCTCCAGGATAGCGTCCTGGTGCTGGCTCGCAACATCACGGATCAGCGTCGCGCTGAGCGCGAACGAGTTGCGATGCAGGAACAGATTATTCAAGCTCAGCAGGCTGCCCTCCGCGAACTGAGCACGCCGTTGATGCCAATTGCCGATGGGGTGGTGGTGATGCAGTTGATTGGGGTAATTGACACTGCTCGTGCACAGCAGATTATAGAGAGTTTGCTGCATGGCGTGTCCGAGTATAAGGCGCGCGTTGCACTTATCGACATCACTGGCGTTAGAGTTGTTGACACCCAGGTCGCTGGAGTGCTCCTGCGTGCTGCTCAGGCAGTCCGCCTGCTGGGTGCACAGGTGATCTTGACCGGCATCAGCCCGGAGATCGCCCAGACACTGGTGCATATCGGCGCCGAGATCCGTGACGTGAAAACAAAGGCGACCCTCCAAGAGGGAATTCGCTATGCCATGACGGTCGGAACCGATCGTGAGCGCCAGTAAGCGGTTTATCCTCCGTCGTGCAGCAATGCCAGCGCAGGCGCTCGATGCCAGAAAGAAGATGAACTCGCCAGAAGCGCAAGGACGGACGAAGGTACGACCTTCGCCCGTCCAGGATGCAGGATGATCTGATCAATTGTTCCGCCAACCTGACTGTACAGTGGTGAGGTGTCTTCAGGCGATACCGATTGCAGCCAGTTCGTCCACATTCAAGTGCTAGCGATAGATCTCTCGATGGTGGCTGCCAAACAGGAGCGCAATGCCAATGCCAATCAACACCAGGGGCCACAGGACGCCAGTCAGGTGCGCCGCTGACATCAGCGGCAGCATGCCCATTGTGCCAAGCACCGCAGCCGGAACGAACATCCAGCGCATGACGGGATTGGTGTGCAGCAGTGCCAGGATCGCAAACGTCGCCGACAGACCGAGGAACAACACACTGCTGATCGCTGCTTCGGGTAGTACATCGGCGAGCGCTGCGGTTGCAGCGACACTCAGCAGTGCACCACCGGGAATGATCGCCCACCAGCGCGACCGATTCATCAGGACAATCGCCAGGAACCCCAGACCCAACATAGCGAGGAAGATCGATCCGACGATGCCATCGGGAAGCCAGGGTAGCAGTTCCTCAGCACCAATCGTCATCGCAAGGCCCAATAGCGCGCCTGCGGGAATGGACGCCCACCAGCTGGCGTCGCTCTTCAAGAAGAAATAGAGGAAGACAGCGCCGCCAGCGCCGACTGCCGCTCCCCACACCAGCTCTCCCACGAAACCGGCCATACCCAGGTTCTGCAACAGGCTCAGCACACCAAAAAGCACTAGAAGAATGCCGATAATTATCGCATTATTTGAAGATCGCTCTTCCATTGCGCACTCCTTTTCGTGTGATTTTCTTTACCAACTATAGCACAAAGCGGCATACAGCACATCTATCGAACCGCCAGCGTTGGTTCCGACTTTTGGCAGAGGTGGAAGGATGACCTTTTGCAAGAGACGACGGTCATCCTCTTCCGAAGTGAACAATACTCAACTGTCAGGGCTTGATCCCATCCAGCGAAGTGTGATAGAGTCTCAATGCATTGCAGAAGAACATCCTGCTGCTCATCACCTGCAACCCCTACGTTCCTTCCAAGAGAAGACGAAGTTGCAGATAATCGACAATCGAATCGACAGTATACCCTGCATTCCTGCAACATCATTCGCTGCTTCGCTGCCCCTCTGTGCGCTGTATGCACCGATCTCGACCTCCATCCAGGCGAATGACCCACGTTTGATAGATGCATGAATCTGAAACGGTTCACTTCATTTGTGATGGTCCTCCTGTTGCTTGTGACCACTGCCTGTACTGGTCTCTCTTCTCCTGACGCTCAAACTGCCACACTGCCTGTTGCAGCACTTCAGACATCGCCATTGCCGTCTCCTGTCACGCGGCCGACTGTCATTCCCACCATAGCACAGCCGACGGTCGCGCCAACCGCAGCGGAAGGGATCTATCTCATCAACCGACGCGCCACAAGTGCTCATAGCGCATTCGAGCGTGTCAACCTGGTGCTCTACCGTGCAACGCTGACCAGTGATCGCCTGATCCTGCGTGTGGGATTCCACAATGTCAGCGACTCAAGCTTTTCCATCATCGCGACTGTGGATGCCAGCGATCTGCGCCTGGTCGATGCCGCAGGGAATGAGTACCAGCCTGTTGAGTTCAGCGACAATCTGAAAAGCATCGATCCACCGAATGATTTCATGCCCGGTCAGGCGAATGTCGGCGATGTCACATTTCGTGTACCGACCGGACCCGCGCCTTACGAACTCCGCTTCCCGACTTATGACCCAATTACTACTCGACCAGCCGGTGCCATCGGCGATGCAATCGGTTCCCGAGGGAACATACCCGCTCGCAGTCGAACTGTACAGTGGACGGAGCGCGCTCATGCCGATCCGTCTGCGTCTGGACTCCATCACAGTGACGCAGCGGGAGGTGATCGTTCAGATCGCCTTTGTGAATACCCTGCGTCGGGGGTACGATCTGGGCAAGGGTCTGAAAGGAAGCGATGCACGCCTGCTCGACGCCGAGTTTGCGGCGTATGAGCCGATCAGGGTGAGCGATAGCCTGGCGGAGAATATTGCGCCGCCGAAAGGATGGCTGCCGGGACAGGCATATGTTGGGGAGGTGACATTCCCTCGACCGGAACGTATGGAAGAGGTGCGGTTCATCTTCCCTGAGTATGCCGCTGCAACGCTGCGCTTCAATGCGACCGGGCTGGCAAGCGCTGCGGTCACCTCAGCAACTGGCAGCGCGCCGCCGCCAACAGCGACACCGACGTTGGAACAGGTGGCGCTGCGCGAGCTGGAGAACCTGCTGGAACGGCAGACGAAGGCACTGGTAACCGGCGATCTGACTGCATACCTGGCAACGTTCGCGGAAGGGTTGCGCCGGGAACAGCAGACGATCTTCGAGCGAAGTCGGAAACTGCCGTTGAGTGACTATCAATTGAGCACATCGCCCTCAACGATGCTGCTGTCCTCCCATCTGGAACGAGGACGCATCAGCAACATTGCCGTCTTCATACGGTACTGGTTGCGCGGTGCTCCGGAGGACAATCCATTCCAGCACACAGTGCGCTACACTTTCGAACGACAAAATGGGGGATGGATTGTCAGCGCATATGAACCGGAAAAACCGCCGCCCTTCTGGTGGTCCGGCGATGTTATAGTACAGGAAACGCCGCATTTCCTGATCATCACGCGACCGGATGCTGGCGATGCGTTGACGAAAGTGGCGCAGGAGCGCGAACAGGCATACCGCGACATTCAGGCTGCCGGGCTTGAACCGGAGGAGCGGTTTGTTGCCTACCTCACAACCACGCAGGAGGATTTCACGGCACAGACCGGCATGGGATCGCGCACCCTCGGCGCTGCTCTGTCGCTGTACGAACTTGCCGGCGATGAGATACAGACGCTGGGACGGGCGTTCTACATCAACGGCGAGGCGTTCAAAAACCAACGCGATGACAGCGGACCCTTTGGACGACTGGCGACTATCAGGCACGAACTGGTGCACCTGGCGTTGGCACGCGAGAGTCGACCATTCACGCCGATCTGGCTCGTCGAGGGCGCTGCAATGTACTACGCCGGGCAACTCTCGCCCGACTTCCGGCGTCGCCTGGTTGCAGATGGCAGACTGGACTACCTGAGCCTGGAGCGGCTCACTGACGAGGAGAGCCTTGGCGCTTACGACCTTCTTGGTCAGAGCGTCGGGTACGAATATATCTTCTCAGGCGAAACGGTGCGCTATCTGATCGACACCTACGGAACGGATTCGTTTCGGGAGTTCTACCGGTATTTCAGTCGTGTGCCAACGGAAAAAGTGATCGACCGGATGCCGCTTTTTTCGGTTGGCTTTGGCTCGCGATTTGGCAACCTCAGCCGGGAAGTGACGCCGGAAGCGCTCTTGAGTGTCTATGGAGTGACCATTGCTGACCTCGATGCGGCAGTCAAAAAGCGATTGCGGGAACAGCAACCCTGAGATAAGTCCGGTCGCTTATCTAGCGCTGCATCCGACAAGAAACCATCACGTTGTTTTCAATTATCTGCGCACTTGCTTCCGATAGGGCGGCTTCCCGGATTTCGAATATGCTGAAGAGCGCCCTGCCAAGCTGGCGCACCCGGTGAAAGGATTGAAGGCAATCTGAGGGATGATGTTGTAGGGTGAGAGAGTAAATGAACGACAGTGCACCGTGACCCCCACTCCGTCCCTGCTGCTTCTATAGTGCACACCCGCTGTGGGGCACGGCGCATGGCGCAACCGGAGAGGCGAAAAGCAACTGCGTATCGCTCTGCGCTGGCGGAAGATCGGTCAGCAGCACTCACGGTTCATCATCGCCTGCGATCCAGACAGCCACCAGCATGCTGGCGATCCGTTGTCCGCATGTTCCACAAACCTCCTGTGCCATCTATGCCCCGCTCCGGTCACATACCGCAGCACTGCCTGGCGGACCTGACCGGTCGGCGCACAGGTCGACGTGGCGCGCACCCGCATTGCGAGATGGAGGTGACGGGCGCAGATGGCGCGCCGCTGCTGAGGGCGCTATACACCCTGATTGGCTCGGACGAGCGCATCCTGATGACCATCCTGCGCTACCGTGCTTTGGCGCGCAGCATTACGATTGCGTCGCACTGCGCCGACGCAGCACACCCCGCGATCAGCGGTCGGTACCTGTCTGCCACACCGTCGTCCAGCACAGCAGGTCAGCGCCGACCGCGCGGGGGACTGGCGGATCGGCGCCCTCCAGGGGCGGATCCATGGTCGGCGGCGCAGGGTGCGCCAGCCAATGGTCCCACCTCTCTGGTAGGGTCGACCAGCGCGCTACACGGGCGGTGACGAGAGCGTCAATGATCGACGGTGGCATTGGTCAACCCTGCCAGGCGCTGCCCCCGACATGCTGCACGTCGGAGCGTGCTGGTGGCGCGGCGGCAGGGAAGGCAGACCTGGGTCGCGGTGCACCAGACTCGTTCCGCATTAGAGCGAGGCATCCTCTTGCGCGAACGCCAGTCTTCTGGACAATGGTTAGACCAGGCTGGTTGCCTGGCGACCGTCGCTACGAAAGGATTGACAGATTGAACGCCTATCCCCCTTTCAACCTCGTATGGGAGAAGGGGGTTTGGGGATAAGGGACAAAAATGTACGGGAACGCAGAAGGGAGAAAGGGTGTAAGGATAGCGGTCGGGGGCACGCTACTGGCGCTTCCATGTAAGGGTCAACATTGATGCGTGCGGGCGAGACGCCCGCGCACCCAGGCAGTGCGGGGATGCGCACCATTCTGGCATGCCAGGAACCTTCCAGAACGATTAGAGGTTGACCTCGTAGAAATGCACCTTTGATGATTTGACATAAGAAAAGTTTGGAAGGCAATCTTCCGCCAGGAGATGCGACCGGACGTTATACTCGCATACGGACGCGCTGCTGATGGGAGTGTCCGTTGCGTGGTACAGTCATATGTGGTCGAGCCGGGATGCCGGTGACCACGAGGTGATCATCAACCGCCGAGGTCACCAGCGCACCGCCGCCAACCACACTCCACGCGCCGACCGTACACTGCGGAAGCACCGTGGCGCCGATACCAATTAGCGCCCCTTCGCCGACTACAACGCCGCCACCAAGAGTTGATCCCGGCGCAATGTGAGCGTGGGCGCCAATGCAGTTATGATGCTCGACAATGCTTCCGCTGTTGAGAATAACGTTTACGCCGACACGCGCACCCGCATTCACGACGGCGCGCGCCGCAATAACCGTTCCTGCACCGATAACAGCATCACGAGCGATAATTGCCGATGGGTGACACGCAACCGTGAACTGCTTACCACACGCAGCCAGACGTTCATAGATCGCCTTGCGCGTCTGGTTATCGCCGATCCCAATCACCAGCGCATCGTGTTCAATCGCGTCAATGACGGCGAGCGGACCGAGGATCGGCAACCCCAATCGCCATTCGCCGAAGAGGTGCGGATTATCGTCGAGGTACCCAATCGGCAGCAGATCAGCGCCCGATTCATGCATCCGCAGCAGAATGTCGGCAACCACCTGGGCATGACCGCCGGCGCCGATGATCAGCACGCGCTTCATTGGTAACCGCCCTCCGATGTTCCCTGAAATATGGTCGTTGTAGCGCATCCGTGCTGGCTGATCCCGTCACGCTGCGCAACCCGCCAGATGGTCAGTGCCAGGATTCGCAGATCGAGCCAGAATGAGAGATGATCGACATACCAGACGTCCAGCGTCAATTTCTGATCCCAACTGATCGCGTTTCGTCCGTTGACCTGCGCCCACCCGGTAATGCCGGGACGCACCTCGTGCCTGCGCATCTGTTCGGGGGTGTAGCGATCCAGATACTCCATGAGCAGGGGACGCGGTCCTACCAGGCTCATATCGCCGCGGATCACATTGATCAGTTCCGGCAGTTCATCCAGGCTGCTGCTGCGCAGAAAACGACCGAACGGCGTCAGGCGCTGCTCGTCTGGTAGCAGGTTGCCTTCTGCATCGCGCGCATTGGTCATGCTACGAAACTTCAGCATCGTGAATGGTCGCCCGTGCAGTCCGGGGCGCTGCTGGCGAAAGATCACCGGCGCACCCAGCCGTATCCGCACCAGTGTGGCCAGGATCAACAACAGCGGCGCGAGTGTAACCAGCGCGATACTGGCGACGCAGAGATCGAACACACGCTTCAGATGATAGCGATACATACTGCTATACCCTGCCGGTCGCCGCGCTCTCCGACGCCAGCAACCCTTTTTCGTGCAGGAGCCGATGGTATGCGGCAAGAATCCGTTGAAACACCAGCCGTTCGTCAAACTGCTCATGCGCCATCCTGCGTCCGGCATCACCCATCGCCCTGCGTCGGTCGTGATCGCGCAACAGGCTGATCAACGCCTCTGCCAGCGCATCCACGTCACGCAGCGGCACGATCAACCCGTTGCGTTCGTGCTCTACCGCCTCGCGACAACCGCGCACATTGGTGACCACGCATGGGACTCCCATCGCCGACGCCTCCATCGGCGCGCGCGGAAATCCTTCACGGTACGAAGGGAGTGCAAATATGTCCATCAGTGCATACATGTCGGGCATATCCTGGCGAACCCCGGCGAAGATGCATGTCGCCGTTCCCGCAGCCGCCTGAATGTCCTCGTGGGTGAGCGCATCTGCTTTTTCTCGATCAACGCCGCCGACGATCAGCAGCGTGACCGGACCAAAACGCGACTGTACCTGCTGAACGGCGCGCGCCAGTTCGAGAATGCCCTTTTCGACCACCAATCGCCCGACGAACCCGATCACCGGGACATCCGGCGGCAATCCCAGCGTTGAGCGCAGGTGCGCCAGCATCGCTGGATCGACCCGGTTCCGATCAAAGCGCTGGATATCGATACCGTTGCCGAGCAACTGAATGCGCTCAGGTGGACAGATGCCCACCCGGATGGCGGTGTCCAGGTCTTCGCGGCTCTGCGAGAGGATGAGATCGGAGCAACGAGCTGCGATGCGTTCCATTGCAATGTAGAAGCGTCGCTGTGCAGGCGGCATATGCTCGTGAAAATAAAAGCCGTGGATGGTGTTAACTACCACCGGCGCCCCCGCCATGCGCGCCGCCAGTTGTCCCAGCAGTCCCGGTTTGGGGGTGTGCGTGTGCACAATCGCGAATTGTTCGTGTCGAAAGATGCGGTACAGATGCACCAGCGCGCGCAGATCGGCGAAGGGCGTCAGGCGTCGCGTGAGAGGGACAGCGATGTGGCGGATGCCCATCGACTCGATAACGGGAACGTCGCTCCCCGGCGCCGAGATGCCGGTCACCTCATAGCCCGCCTGAGCGATGCTGCGCATCTGGTTGAGCAGCAGATAGCGCAGCGACTGATCGACCGTTGTGATATGTGCCACCCGCAGGGTCATGGAACGTCCTTTCTATGCACTGCGTCCCACCTGGAGCAGGATATCCACCAGACGCGGCGCAACTGATTGAGTGGAATACGATTGAATGACCGTCGCGCGACCCGCCATGCCCATGCGCTCCCGCAGGTCTGGATCGTCGAGCAATCGCGCCAATGCGTAGCGCCACGCAGTCGGGTGATCTGCCAGCATCCCGTTCACATTGTGGGTAATCAACTGGCGCGCCACGCCGACCGGTGAACAGACCGCCGGAACGCCGACTGCCATGTACTGCACGGCTTTGACGCCGCTCTTGCCTCGCGTCCACTCATCGTCCGGCAACGGCATCACGCCAATGTCCAGGTCGTGGAGATGCTCCACTTCGGTCTGCATACTCCACGTGCGGTTGACCACGCGCACATGCGCGCTGCTGTATGCCATCGAACTGATCACGTGCAGTTCGAGCGGATACTGCTGCGCCAGTTCGGCAAAGACCGTCTCCAATGAGCGGAGATAGGGAAAACCGTTCGGTGTGCCGATCCAGCCAATGACCAGTCGATCCGTCGTGCGCGGTGCGCGGTAATCCTTCGGCGGGTAGCGGGTGATGTCAACGCTGCTGTTCACTACCGAAACGCGCGGATTCAGGCGGCGCATATATCCTGCCAGATGGTCGTTCCAGACGATCACGTGCGTGGCGCTGCGCACGATGCGTTCGATCTTGCCACGACAGAGGAAGCGCACCAGGGGAAAGGGATGGTGTCGATAGTACGCATACGTGGCATCATCGAACAGCACGACAAGTTTCACGCCGCGCCACCGCAGCCACTCCTCGAAGCCATACGGCACATAGGGGAACAGTTCCTTTTCAAACACGACCAGGTCGTAGCGGTGCGCCTCGAGCAGCGCCCGCAACCGCAGCAGAACGCGACGCGCATAGTACGGGCTATGGCGTACAATCTCCCCTATCCCCGTTGGACGATCAAGCACGCCAAAATCGAAGTAGCGGTCGTCGAACAGGGGCGTAACAGTGCAGGTCATGCCCGCCTGTGCATATGCGGGCAGATACTGATGCACCATGTAGCGACTGCTGCCGCCTCTCTGACTGTAGCGTGTGAGAAAGAGCACGTTCATCGTTTCCTCTGGCATTACTGCACACCTATCGTCAACCTGCACACATAAGCCGTTGCGCGCCAGTACTGGACGGCGTAGTTCCACTGTCGCCGCTGACCTTCCAGCATGGCGCGCACTGTCGCCAGACAGGCACGCAACATGAGCGCTGGCGCCAGTGCAACGCAGAGCGCACCCGTCGTCAGCGCACCGTAGTGCTTGCGGAAGAAGATCAACAGACTGGCGTACCGTTGCGTGATTCGCGCATCAAGGTTCTGGAGCGAACTCTGACCGCCGTAGTGCGTGATCTGCGGTGTCGGCGTGAAGCGGATTCGCCATCCTGCCTGCCGCACACGCCAGCACAGGTCAACCTCCTCGAAGTACATGAAGAAGCGTTCGTCAAGTGGACCGGCGCTCCGCCACGCTTCACGGCGCACCAGCAGGCAGGCGCCAGACGGTTGATCGACATCGCGGGACTCATCGTGCGCCCAGTACGTCATCCTGAACCGCGCCAGCCGTCGATTGTGCGGTGCGAGGCGACTGATGCCCCAACTCTCTAGCGCAATGTTCAGCAGCGTCGGGAAGTGACTGCACGACGGTTGAAGGCTGCCATCGGCGTTCAACAGCCGCGGACCGAGGATGCCGGTGTCGGGCATCTGATCCATCAGCGCCACCATGTCGTCCAGTGCGCCCGGTGGCAGCCAGGTGTCCGGGTTCAGCAGGAGAAAGTAACGCCCCTGCGCCCCGGCGAATCCGAGGTTGTTGGCGCGCGCAAACCCCACGTTCTCCGGCAGGGCAATCAGGCGCACATGCGGGAATGTCGTGCGCAACATCTCGACGCTGCCATCCGTCGAAGCGTTATCGACCACGATGATTTCGCAGACGAGGGAACGCGCCGCTTCCGGCAGCGACGCAAGACAGGCGCGCAGAAGATCGCGGGTGTTCCAGTTGACGATTACAATGCTGAGGTCGCACATACCGGTTCGCCTCGCAGGTGGTAAAAGATACGCTCTTCGGTCAGCGCCACACGATTGATGTCGAACAATTCCTGGACGATGGCCCGTCCCCTGCGCCCCATCGCGCGCCGCGCAGCAGCAGGCAGGGTCAGGGTATGCAGCAGCGCATCCGCCAGCGCTCCCGGATCACGCGGCGGAATCAGGTAGCCGGTTTCACCGTCGCGCACCACGTCGGGCAACCCGCCGACAGCGCTGGCAACCACCGGTCGTTCCATCAGTAACGGCTCCACCGCGCCGCCGACATTCTCCGAGAGCGATGGCACTGCCGCCACATCGCTCGCCGCAAGGATCGCCGGAATATCGGTGCGTTTTCCGGTAAAGATGACGTGGCGATCAACACCATGATCGTGCGCCAGTTGCTTCAAATATGCCTCATATGCGCCTCGTGCAGCGCTTTCCGGTTCTGCGCCGACGATCAGGAAGCGTGTCTCTGGCAGACGTGCCACCACGTCGCGCGCCGCCCGGATCAGCACCTCGTGCCCCTTGATACCGTAGTGCAGGTTGAAGCGCCGAATGGGAGGAATCAGATGCGCGACCAGCGTCACAACCGGCGCTGTGGAAGGGATGCCGAACTCGTGACGGATGCCTCCCCCGTCCAGCGATGGATCAAACCGTTCGAGCGGAAAACCGTAGTAGCTCAACATCACCTGAGTGCGTCCAAGGGGCGCCCGCCGATAGTAGCGCACCAGCGCGCGGCTTGACGCCAGGATCGCGCTGTCCATCCAGGCGGTACCATACTCTGCGATACGGTAGTGTGGCAATTCCAGGTCCCACAGGCTCGGCGGTTTGAACAGGCGCACCGGCACGCCCGCCAGTCGCGCCGCCAGCCGCGCCCACAGGCTGATCGGCATCGCATAGTACACCACCACATCCGGGCGCTGCCGCCGAAACAGGCGGTAGAGTGCGTTGACGGCGCGTGCTATGGAACGGGTTTCTGTCAGGCGGAGTGGCGCCTTCCAGTCGTGCACGTCCATGCCAGCCTCTCGTGCCAGGCGTTCCATAGGCGAATCGGTCGGGCATGCCAGTGCCACCCGGTGCCCACGTTGCGCCAGGAAGCGCGGCGTATGCAACGCCCATTCGTGCGCTCCATAGCCGGTGACGTAGAGAATGGTCAGCGGCGTGCCCATCGCAAACCTTTCATTGCAGGCGCACTCAACAGTTCCTCGTACAAGTGCATGGTTTGCCCGACGGTTTTGTTCAGGTCGAACAATTCCTGGACGATTGCCCGTCCCCTGCGCCCCATTGCGCGACGTGCAGCTGGAGTCAGCGACAGGATGTGCAGCAGCGCATCCGCCAGCGCCTGTGGGTCGCGTGGCGGAACCAGGTAGCCGGTTTCACCGTTGCGCACCACGTCGGGCAACCCGCCGACGGCGCTAGCAACCACGGGTCGCTCCATCAGCAACGGTTCGACCGCGCCGCCGACATTCTCTGAGAGCGATGGCACTGCCGCCACATCGCTTGCCGCCAGGATCGCTGGAATATCGGTGCGTTTCCCGGCAAACAGCACCGTCTGCTGAAGCCCCAGGTCGGCGACTATCCGATACAACTTCTGTTTGTAGCGTTCCGCCTCACCCGGCACCAGCGCATCACCGACAATCAGGAAGCGCACATCGGGCAGTGACGCGCGCACGTGCGCCGCCGCCTCAATCAGGATTTCGTGCCCTTTCAGCCCGATCCCGTCGAAGACATTCAGCCCGCGCAACGAACGCTCCTTCATGGGAGAGTACATATAGGCGATCATCGTCACCAGCGGTGCATCTGGTGCAATGCCGAACTCGCGACGGATCGGACTCCCGTCAAGCATCGGATCGAACGGATCGAACGGAAAGCCGTAGTAGATCAGGTGGATCCGCCCGTGCATCACACCGCATGTTTCATAGATACGCTGGGTTGCGGTGCTGGAAGCGATAATCGCACTGTCGAGGGGTGCCAGCGCCATTTCGATCCGCCGCGACACAGGAATTTCGAGCGGCAACGGACCGGGCCACTGGGTCAGGCGCACCGGAACACCCGCCACACGTGCTGCCAGACGCCCCCACACATTGGTCGGCGCCAGATGGTTGTGCACCACGTCAATCCGTTCGCAGCGCAACCAGGACGCCACACGCGCGATATACGCCGCAGCGCTACGCGTATGCCGGATGCGGCGCGGAAACGGTTCGATCCGCGTCGGTATGCCAGCTGCACGCGTCCGTTCCGGCAGCGGACCTTCTTCCGGGCAGATGAGGAAGACATCGTGCCCGGCGTCGCGCAGCAGGCAGAGCGGATGGAACGCCCATCCACCGGCAAAGGCGCTTCCAACGATATGGACGATACGTAATGACCGGGACATTCACTGCTCACTTTCCTGCCTGACCAGGCATGCCAGGATCAGCACAAATACGAACGAAAGAACGGGATCAAACAGCGGTTCGCCAAACAATGACGCCAGCACGACTGCCAGCAGCACTACCTGCACCAACCGCGCCAGATGAACCCGGCGGGCAATGAGCGCTCGCGCGCGTTGCCACGCGGCAAGAAACACGCTGACGCTCATCACGCCGCCGCCGATGCCAAGCATCGCGCATGCGCTCAAAAAATAGTTGTGGGCGTATGCCAGGTCGTACACCGCCTGCCCGGCGGCAGCTGGCGCCTGCCCGGTGCGCACCAGGTAGTCGCTGAACTTACCCCAACCGATGCCCGTCAGCGGTGCCGAGAGAAAAGCGTTGATCGCAGCAATCCACAACTCGATGCGCGCTTCCGCCGATGGATCGAATCCGCGTATCGGCGACCAGGTCATTTCAAGGCGCGCCCACACCGCTTCAGGTAAGCCAAAGAGCACAAAAGCGCATATTGCGCCAATGGCGAGCCACAGGGCATAGGAGCGTCCCCAGTACAGCAGCAGCGTTGCAGCGATCAACGCCATATACGAAGAGCGACTGAACGAGAACAGGATGGCAGCCAGCAGCACGGCGAGCAGCGGCGCCTTGATCGCCCAACCTCCTCTGGTGCGCCATCCGATCAGGAGTATCCAGCCGATGACCCACAACAGTCCGAGCGAGTTCTTCAGGCTTCCGATAATGGTATAGGTATCGATCCAGGCATCGCGCCCCTGAAGCCCTTCGATCAGCGTGCGCGAATTGAGCAGAAACGCGGCAGCCGTGACGATTGCGCCAGTTGCGATCCCGGCGAGCAGCGCGTGCGCCTGTTGCTTCGTGATCCGTGGCGCCGCCAGCGCAAACCAGAAATAGGGGAGCACCCCAATTGTGGCAACAATGAGGCGGCGCAGACTTAATCCTTCGCTGAAAAGTCCGCGCTCAGCCAGCACAACGATCACACCCCAGGCAATAACCAGGATCGCTAGTCGCCGGTTCCAGCGTTTCGCGTCCGGTTGATGGACGATCTGATGTACTGCGTGGATGAATGCCATGCTGGAGAGCGCCAGGATCGCCTGGCTGAAAAGCGCACTGCGTATATCAATCAGATACAGGAGCGGCGCCGCGACGCCGAGCACGAAGGGGGCGCTGCTGTCACTACGCAACACCAGGAACACCCATACCGCAGCGCCCAGCAACAGCAACAGCAACACCGGCTGAGTCGCTGCCAGCACCCCGATCAGCGGCGCAATGGTCAATCCGATCAGCAACGCCGATCCTGTCCGGATAGTTTCAGGCGCGACGAGCGCGGATAACCTGTTCATAGAGAGCGTGAATCTTTCGTTCACTCTTCGCCCAATCTGTTGCCTGAAACACCAGTGATGCGCGCCAGTTCAGCCCACTGACACGACAAAACCGGGCTATGATGAATAGCGACGTCGCTGCGCGTGCAATACTGGTCGCTACAGCTGCGCCTGCTGCACCGGCGAAGGGCACAAGCGCCAGCGAACCGGCGATCACAACGCTGCACCCGAGCCAGGCGGCGGTTGCCGGTGTTTCCGGTTGTTCACGCGCATTGAAATAGACCGACAGGATCGTGCCGGGTGTGCCAAGCGCAGCGCCAATGCAGAGCAGCAGCGCCACCGGTGCAGCCGGACGGAATGCCTCGCCAAACCCAACCGGCACGACCAGAAATGCGCCACACCCGATCATCAGCATCAGCGCCAGTGCACCAGTAGAGGCGTAGCGTGCTGCGGCAGCGACGCGCGCTGTGATCAATGCAGGATGCTGTCCTGCCAGACGCGGCAGCAGGATGTTGGTCAGCGTGTTCGGCATCATCAGCGCTACATCCGCAAAAACGACCGCTATCGAGTAGATGCCAGCCTGCGCGATAGGCGCGAAACTCCCCAACACGAGCAGACTGCTGCGCAAGAACAACAGTCCGGCGAGGTTGCCGCGGAACGATTGCAGTGCGTAGCGCATAAACGCCGGAAGTTGCGGTGTGCGACATTCGGTGGCGCCGACGCGCTGAACAGCAGCAACGAGCAGGATGAGCGTAGTAAGTTGCACTCCAATCACAACCGCCGTGATTGCTTCAAACGTCTCAATATCCATCAAAAAACATACTGCAAGCGCAGAAGTATAGAGGATCGCCGAAACAACATTGACGTTGTTCGTTGATCGGATACGGTTTAATCCGACCAGGATCGCATTGAATATCGACGTGAGAATAAAAATCGGCGCTAACAGCGCAATCACCAGGATCATGTTCAGATCTGCCAATGCCAGGGGCATGAATGCAATCGCTGCACCGATCAGCGCTCCTGCGAGGATGGCGAGACCGATGGCATAGATCAGACCGGTGCGCATCAGCCACAGCGCATGGTTTGCAGCACGTGCGACAAAGTAGATCGCGGCGCTATCCGAGCCGAAGAGCGCTACCCCGCCGATCAGCGCCGACCATGCGAGTGCGGTTGCAAGCAGACCTTTGCCTTCAGGACCAAGCAGTCGCGCCTGCAGAATTGCTGCGATCACTAGGCATCCCAGCGTGATCAGACGCATGGCGTAGGTCTCAGCCACGAGACGTGCAACTCCTGGTTGTGGTCGATGCGCCATCGTGCGCTTCTTTCCCCTCATTGATGAGGCGTCCTGCCATTCCGCCGCTCGTCCAGACCCCGCACCGCGGTCGCGCTGGTCATTGCCGGTTGTGCGTCGGGGTGCGCGGTCATATCTGGCGCATGCCGGTGAACTGCTCCCTCCGCCACGTCCGATGCGCCATAGAGCGTCTGCCCGCCGCTACTCATAACCAGACCCGATGTATCGACGACTCCTGGAATAGCATTGCGACGTCGTCCCCGTTTGAACAGTCGGCTCAACAACCCGCGACGACTGCGCTTCCGGTTCTGTCCGTAGTAGTAGTAGTAGTAATGGTCATACCCGCCCTGTTCTTTTGTCACCCGGTTCAGGACGACCCCCTGCGGCTCGACTCCCGCCTGGAGCAACTGATCGCAGGCGCGGCGCAACTGACTGGTGCGCGTAACTCCAGCCAGCACCACCAGCAGCGTGGCATCGCAGATATGCGCCAGCGGTATCGCATCCGCCACGGCAAGAATGGGAGGGCTGTCGAACACCACCACATCCGCCATGCGTTTGAGTTCATCGATCAGGTCAAGCATCTTCTTCGAACTGACCATCACTGCCGGGTCGGAGGGAACCGGACCACTTGGCAGCACCAGTAGATTTTCCAGACTGGTGGCGATCATGTGGTTGTATAGGCTGTCCGACGGATCGCGCACCAGCGCCGTCGTCACGCCGCGCAGATTGGCATGGCGGAAAAAGCGGTGCAACGATGGACGCCGCAGGTCGGTATCCACCAGGATGACGCGCTTACCGGAGCGCGCAATCGCCAGCGCCAGGTTCGCCGCAGTTGTGCTCTTCCCTTCTCCAGGACTGCTGCTGGTCACAAGTAGCGTATGCAGCGGCTTCTCAAATCGGGCGATCTCCAGTTTGACGCGCAACATCTGGTACGCTTCGGCGACCTGCGAGAACGGATCTTTCAGCATCACCAGTTTGTCTGATGGCTCCGCGCCGTCAATTCGCCCGATGGCTGCCAGCATGCCAACGTGAGTGGCAGTGGTCACGTCTTCGGCAGAACTGACCCGATCACTGAGATATTCAATTAGCAGCGCCAATCCAATCGCCAGCAACAGACCGGCGACAGCCGCCATTGCAGTGTTCGTCACGATCCGTGGGCGCACGGGAGTCGCCATGGGAACGGCGGTTTCTACCACATTGACACTATTGGTCAACTGCGCTTCGGCAAGCCGCACCTCTTCCAGGCTACGCAGCACTGTCGCATAACTGCTGCGGTACTGCACCAGCGCCTCCTCCAAGCGTGCCCGCCGCGTCGAGTTGTCAATATCGCGTAGGACGGCAATTTCCGCCTGCGTTGCATCGATATCCGCCTGAAGTTTGGCAATCTCGTTCATCAGGCTGCGTTTCGACTCGGCGAACCGTTCGGACTGCAACTCACGGTTTTGCTCACTGAAGACGGCAACGATCCGGTTGGCAATATCGGCAGCGCGCTGCGGATCGATGTCTTCAACGGTCACAACGATCAGTTGCGTGTCGCGGATCGGGCGCACGCGAACACGCTCGGCAAGCAATGGCGGGGCAATCGAGAGATTCAGTTCACGCACAACGTCTTCGAGCACTGGACGTTTCACCAGCAATTCGGCGTAGGTGCGTGCCAGACGCTCTGCGGTCAGCACTGCCTGATAGTCGGGTGACGAACTGCCGGCCGGCGCCTGATTGATCAGCAGGGTGGTCGAAGCTTCATAGATCGGCGTCATCTGGCGACTGACCAGGTACGCTGCGCCGCCAGCGATCAGCGTCATCAACAGCATGAGCCAGAGCCAGCGCCAGAAGAGAGTCAGGTAACGTTGCAGAGTCATACCATGCTCACTTTGCACGCAACTCGCGGAAGGTCTCCGCTTGTCTCGACTGTAGCATCACCAGCGCGCAGCAGCGTCTGCTTGTTGGGCAATCGCGCCTATGCTGGATGGCGTATCTTGTCGGGTGTCGTCCCTGAGCAATGCTACAGGGGAAGCGACGTGCGGGGAGAGGACCCCGACACGATTTCAACGTTCAACGTTCAACGTTCAACCTTCAACGGGGGAAGCAACGTGTGGGGCGAGGATCCTGACACGATGCCTTCAATGGTCACCGATATTTCGGAGAAAACGTCGGTCGCGCCGGATCGGAGACTGCCAGTTGCTGCAGGGCGCGGGTGGCGAACCCCGTGTCGAACAACACTTCTCCGGCGAGGATGCGTTGCAGGGCGCTGACAAGATCGTTGGGGGCGGCAGCGGCGGGCAGATAGCCGGTCACTCCGATCCGCAGCGCTTCGAGAAGGCAGGGGGGATCGTCAATATCCGAAATAATGACGACAGCGATGCCGGGGAGAGCGCGAATCGCCTGGCGAGCGACGGTCAGCCCGCTCAATCGCCGCAGCGAAATATCGAGCAGCGCCAGGTCGAAGCGTCGGTGCCGCACGTAGTCGAGCGCAACACGTCCATCGTCAGTCTCGGCGACCAGCATGGTCTGGGGAAGGCATTCCAGCAATGAACGGAACAGTGCGCGCCTTTCGGCTGCTGCCGCAGCAAGCGTGCACACGCAACCTGGCGTCGGCGCTCCTGAGCAATCCATAGGCGGTTCCTTGCAACTCGCTCGATCTCCAGCGCTGGATATATCGTAGCGAAGCAACTGCCAGGGCGCGTCTGCCGATTGGCTATCCGTTGCCTATGCCGTTCGGCGGAGTTATTGCTATCCGTCCATCCAGAACGCCTACGACAACGAAACCAACCCCAACTCCAGTGCGCGCACCGCTGCTTGGGTGCGATCCGAAACACCCAGTTTGGCAATGATATGCTCCACGTGAACTTTGACCGTCCCTGGACTGATGATCAGTTCACGCGCAATCTCGCGGTTGGTCTTGCCCTGCATCAACAGACGCAGCACCTGCTGCTCACGCGCGGTCAACGGCTCGACCGGCGGCTCATCATCGGGTGTGGCGCTTGCCATACGCCGCAGCGTCTGCATAACCAGATCGGGGTTCAGGAACGCGTCGCCGCGCAGCACCTGCCGCACTGCGCCGATGATCTCGCGCCGACTCGCGTCCTTTAGCAGGTACCCGGCGACGCCGGCGCGCAGCGCGTCCATTAACGCATCCGGCTTCGCCTGCACCGTCACAATAATCACCCGAATGGCGGGGCGCAATGCCTTGATCCGCCGCGTCACCTCGATACCGTCCATCCCAGGCATCTGCAGGTCCATCATCACCAGGTCTACCGGATGGCGCGACACAAAATCAAGCGCGGCGGCGCCGTCGCCTGCCTCACCGATAACTTCGATGCCCGGTTCGTGCATCAGCACCGCCGCAATCCCGGCGCGCGCCAGTTCGTGATCGTCTACTATCAGCACGCGCACAGGCGAAGACGTGGTTGGAGCAGTCGGGTTGACCGTCATGACGCTTCTCCTCTATCTCCGCTGTTCTGGCAGCGCACCATGTTCGGGGGCGCACGTACCAGCGCTGATCACGTCGATTGGTGTGCGCGGCTTGCCGGTTTCCCGCAGCGCGATGTTCAGAGATGTCGCATCATCCGAATCCGGTGGTTGAACGTCCAGCGGTATCGTTATGACAATTGTTGTGCCAGCGCCGGGACGACTCTGAATATTGATCGTGCCTCCCAGCAGCGCCACGCGCTCCCGCATCCCTGCCAGACCGAAACGTGCGGCTGGAGTCTTCTGCGGATCGAAACCGCACCCATCGTCAGCGATCGCAAGGTGCACGTATGCGCCATTGCGCTCCAGGTTGAGCCACACGCGACAATGCCCCGCGTGGCGACGCACGTTCTGCAACGCCTCCTGCGTCATTCGGAAGAGCGCCAGTTCGATGTCCGCTGGCACGGAACCAATGTCGGCGATGTGCAGTGTTACCTGCCACCCATCACGGCTCAACGCCGTCGCTTCCGCACGAATAGCGTCTGCCAGGCAGCGCCCATCGAGTGGCGCTGGCAGCGATCCAGCGATGACCCGACGAACCTCATCGGCGGCGCGGCGGGTCAGCTCAATGGCGCGTGCGAGCGCTTCGCGCGCCTCCGGCGAACGTGGACGGTAGATGCCGCTCAGGGATTGGAGGTGCAAGTATGCAGCAGTAATGTGCTGCGCCACGCCATCGTGCAGTTCACGGGCGATCTGGCGCTGCCCGGCGCGCCGCGCTCCGGCAAGCATGCTACGCAGCAGACAGATCTCTGACTCGCGCTCGGCAAGCAGCAGCAACAACTGCTCACGTTCCAGGTGCTGTGGTTCGGGAAAAAGGCGTGTCGCCGACGGACGCATGCGATCAAGGGGAATCGAAATGGGCTGCGAGTGTTCCAGGATGAAGTGTGTCATAGTTGTGCTGCATTGTCGTGCTCGAATAAACTACGCCTCCATCATAATGCCATGATGCAGCGCCAATGATTGCGAAATGGTTGCTAAAAGTCATCAAAAACCGATTGTTTATGGATGTGCATAGTAAGTTTTGCGTCTACTATGCATATTCGTAAAATCGTCATCGAATTGCAAGAATAGTAACATCACTAGACACTACACGAGTTCTAGAAGTCTGGTGATGGGCATTTCCGGGTGGTTCGGCGAGCAGCAGCCGGTAATCGAGGTCAAAAAGCGTGGTAATTTGAATAGGATCAGCGCAGTATCGATGTTAAATACTGCGATAATCGGGGAGCAAAACTCGAGAAACGTGTATATCACGGCAATAAAATCTCCATTAACCTCTCCCCTGTATATACACAGATTGTGCATTATCTTTTGCTTCCGCAAACCCTGTACGCTGTGATAGAACATAAAAAGACCCAGAGGCACGCTCAAAAGAAGAAAGATGTTCATGAGCATCCCTTCCACATGTTCCTCCTCGAAATTCGGCAGTCGTTCATTCGGCACACAATTATCGGCATTAGGACGAGATAGGCTTCTGGACTCTGGAGTGTGGCGGCATGTCGCTGTTGTCTCACAATCGTCCAAGGCGCCAGACTTGCTCTCAGCATTAGCAGGCGTGCCGCCTTGCCAGCGCTGGACGCATCAGATAATGAGCGGGCACCGGGGCTATGTTGTTTTCTCGAACACGATCAGTTCATATGCAATCATCCCACGCGCCAGGCATTCCTGAAGCACTACGCTGCTGGAGATACTCTGCGCGAACGGATGCACCCCGCTGACCAGGCGCAACCCTTCGCGCGCCGCGCCTGCCAGCAACCGAGGAAGGCGGTGCAGTCGCAGCGCACCGGTCAGGTCGCGGGTTGTACGGAGCGCGAATCCGGCGCGGCGCGCCGCAGCGATGGTCTTGTCGAGCGGTTGCACTCCAGGGACGCGCCACCCTTCCCGGAACACTTTCAACCGGTGTTCCTCGGCTGCATTTGACGACGCGCGCACAACAACATCGTCGCAGATGATCAGGCGCCCACCGGGAACCAGTGCTGCATGCGCCTGTTCCAGGGCGCGCTGCGGATCATGGGAGTGGGCGAATGCCTCGATAGCGACCGCAATGTGAAAGCATGGCGTACATGGAAGGTCATGGAAATCAGCGGTGATCACTGCCGCGCGCGGGGCAGAATCCGCCGCGCAATCCGCGCCTGCGTTATACTCAGGGTCACGCCTGCCATTCGCGCCTCTGGCAGCGCGCGCGTGCAGTATGCCAGCGTTTCGCCTATACCGCATCCAAGATCGATCAGGTGCAATCGCACGGGAGGCGACGCTTCCAGAAATGTCTGCACTTCCTCTATCACCAGCGCGTTCACCCGCTGCAATGCAGCATCGAAGGTCGTCACCGATGCGTCCCAGAGCGTGCGATGCACGGCATACGACCGGTTGCCCAGCCCTGCGGCGCGAAACGGGAGCGTGTTCTGTTCATAATAGCGCCGGACTGCGCGGATCGATGCTTCGGAGAGTGAAAGTGACTGCATCGATGTGTGCTCTCTTCAAGTGACGCGGCGATCAGCAACTTCCTTTTTTCCAATGTCCACGGTTCTGCCGGGTTCAGCAGGCGGATTGGCGTTCATCGGCGCGCCCGGCATGTCAACCTGCCGGATCAGCGTTTCAACGGTGGCAATGTCCCGCTTCAGATCAGCTTCCATTGCTCGCAGAAGGCGCAGGATGCTATAGTAGCGATGGCGGACGACGAAGAGCGTCGGACGAGCAGAGGGACGCTGGCGTGTCGCCCATCGCCACCAACCGTATGCGCTGCCGATCGCCATGCCGCTCCCGCCGATCAGGATCGCAACCCACGGCATTCCTGCGAACCATGCTGTCGCTACAAACCCGATACCTGCGAGAACCAGCGCCCCGCGTACTTGCCGCCATACAGGAAGCATGCGATCAGGCAGGAATGGATTGTATCTGAGGCGTTGCATACGGTACAATGATCTTCGTCGTCTGAACCAGGAGTGTACCGATGATACCAGATACGCATCCTGCAGACAACCTGTTGCGTCCGTTCGATGGGAATGTTCCGGGTATAAGCGTACTACTGCTGGTCGATGGCAATGCCGTCTATGCCCGCTCGCTGGGAATGGCGGACCTGGAGCGCGGCTCAGCAGTCACCATTGCCACAAACTTTCGCCTGGCATCGTTGACGAAGCAGTTCACGGCGGTTGCTATCCTGCGGCTGGCAGCGCATGGCGCGCTCACGCTCGATATGCCAATAGCATCCTTTTTTGAGCGCACGCCTGCATTCTGGCGTCAGATCAGCATCCATCATCTGCTCACCCATACATCCGGGCTGGTTGATTATGAGGAACTGATTGAACCGGATGCCGCCACACACCTATGTGACCGTGATGTTCTCGACCTGGTGCGACGTGTCGAACGCAGCTATGCTGCGCCAGGTACTGCCTTTCGCCACAGTAACACCGGATACTGCCTGCTCGCTCTGATTGTTGAGCAGGTCGCTGGACAACCCTTTGCAGTGTTTCTACGGGATCAGGTGTTCACACCGGCTGGCATGCACTTCTCTGCTGTCTATCAGGGAGAGGGAAGCGTCATTCCCCGGCGTGCCTATGGCTATTCGCTGCGTGACGGCGTCTTCGTGCGCACCGACCAGAACCTCACGAACGCTACCCAAGGCGATGGTGGCATCTACAGTTCGACAATCGATCTCGAACGCTGGGATGTGGCGCTTGCCAGCGACGCGCTTCTTCCCGAAGCATGGCGCGCCGCCATGTTCACGCCCTACGTCACCACGCCTTCCGGTGATCACTACGGCTATGGCTGGTTTCTGACGAACATCCGCAGTGAACGCGCCGCCTATCATACCGGCGAGACGAATGGCTTCCGCACTGCCATGGTGCGCCTGCTCGACCGCCGCTGCACGGCAATCGTTCTGGCGAATCGCAGCGAGGCGGAACCGCTGCCCATCGCGTGGGCGCTGGTAGAGACTGCTCAATAGAACAACATATGTGGAGACCACGATGGCGCAGACAACTCCGGCGACTGATCCAGGTTACCTGCTTGAGAAACTGGTGCGTGAACAGCGGATTAAGCTGGAAGTAACCGGCGGCGTACCAAACCTGGCGTTTGCTCCCCAGTGTACGGCATCAGAAGGTCATTGATCGCATTCGTGCAACGATCGCTCCGATTGCCGGGCGGGCAGACGAATGCGGATGTTATCATCTCGCTGATGTTTCGCTGATCTTCCCCGACGGGTCGTATCGCCGTCCCGATATTGCCATCTTCTGCGTTGAACCGCCCGACATCGATGAAGCGTGGGAATGTGTGCCTGAAGCAGTGATCGAGATCGTCAGTCCTGGCTATACGGAAGAAGACCTGAGCATCAATCCGCCCTGGTATCTGTCGCAAGGCGTCAAAGACGTCCTGATCGTCGAGCCGCATGAGCGCTGGGTGCGCCACTTTAGTCACGGTCGTTCGCCTGTCACCCATCCGTGGCACTATACTGCCGAGTTGCACTGCGGTTGTCGGGTGACCATCTGAACGCGCTTATGGTCAATAAGTAATCTGGTATAGCCTGCGCAGGCGGGCTTCGCCTTGCACAGGCGAGGGCTTATGGACTTTGAGTAATTATTCCGCTCTAGCCCGCGCAGGTGGGTTTCGCCCCGCATAGCTGAGGGCTTATCGTAGGCGATAGGCGATGGTCGATAGGGTTGCCATTGGAGTTCGCGTTCCGCGCAGGCGGGCTTTGCCCTGGAAAGCCGAGGGCTTTAGCCCGACGGCACAATGCGCATACCGGAATAAATTCTCAATTTCCATTAGCCCGATGGCTGGCAGTGATAGCGGATTTATTTCTCAATCTCCATTAGCCCGACAGTCAGCGCTCTTCTCGGCTATCAGCTATCAGCTATTGCTTATCGGCTATTCATTCAGCCCGACGGCACGAGGCATATACCGGATTAAATTCTCAATCTCCATCAGCGCGCCGGTTCCGCAATCGTGATCAGGCGATGGCTCATATCTACCACCTCACGCCCGACAATCACTTTATCGCCGATGCACGAAATCAGCGTGAGGCGTTCGCTCCCCTGCGGTAGCATCCATTCCACTTCTGTCGGGCGTACCCACACCTGGCGCATCACGACATAATCGAAAGCGGTGCCATTCGAGTCATACAGCGTCAGGCGCGCACCAGGACGCAGGTCTTTCAGGCGGGCAAATGGAGCAGGGACGCGCGGCGCATGACTGAAACGCAGTACGTGTCCCCACAGCACCACATTGTCACCCTGACCAGGCAAGGCGCTGCGGTTGTACCAACCCACATCGTGATCCGGCACAACGGGCATCCCCTGCGCATCCAGTCCCACCGGAACAATCCGGGCGTCCATTCCGATCTCGCGGGCGACGATGCGCACCAGCGCTGGGCGCACTGCGGTCGCTGCCTCAGGAGCGCGCGCTACCGGACCATACTCGCGTCCGAGCAACCCAAGCAGCACGTTTGCGGGTGGAGGATTGTCGGGATGCACCTCGAACCGTCCACGTTCGAACCACTGAACCAGGTAGGTCTTTCCATTGGCAAACGTCTCCAGGCGCGCTTCGGTCAACGGCACGCCGAAGAGCGCCAGACTCTCCGCCTCGCTCACGCCCGGCTTCCCATCGAGTTGCAGACCAGCAGAGCGCCATGCTGCCAGAATCGGTCCACAGGCGCTGATGCCGGTCTGCGGGAAGAGGCGACACTCATCCGACGTGGCGACATTGACCGGCGTTCCGCCGCGATCGCCGCGCGCCAGCAGTTCCGCGCCGAGTCGCCCCAGCTGCACATCGTAGGGTCGCCGATTCGTCGGATGCAGTTCGAGCCGGGCGCGTT
>Ga0209809_1000823_pt1 | contig 26893 bp, 19 predicted proteins | sample YNPMSTMetaG_FD_186172 | JGI IMG/M metagenome (GOLD analysis project Ga0209809, IMG submission 186172) | Anoxygenic and chlorotrophic microbial mat microbial communities from Yellowstone National Park, USA - YNP MS-T MetaG (SPAdes) (version 2) ...
TTTCCCGGTAACATTTAGCTGGAGGCAGGAAACCGCCTCACCCCTGATGGCGTAAACTCAGAGGCTGTCCCGATATTCTCTCCTGGAGGCCATCGGCCGATCCTTCCACTCCATCCCCAGTTACCAAAAGTCCCGGTTTTGTGCGGTTTTTCGGAGGGTTGGAGCTAGAAGGAGGACCTTTTCTCTGGGCTAAAAACGGAATTTAGGGACCGCCTCTCAGGGTGTCATTCCAGCCAGAGCGGCCCTCCAGAAAGGAATCCCCAAAGTAGGAGGAGAAGTCCCTAGGCCAGCGGGTCGCTTTCGTGGGAATAAACGGGATTCCTGCTAACTTTGACTGTATCCGCCCGGACGGGCCCGTCAACTTGGAGGGGGTAAAAATTGGCCCGAACCCCACACAGAGTGTAGTAATTACTCCCGGTGGATACACTCAACTTACGCAGGAATGACACACTGGTCTCCTCCATCGGCTAAAATGGTACCTTTCCCGGTTTTTCCTGTTGGGGAACGGGCCTTCATCCGTCATAATGAATCATGAAGAAGAGTGATTCCGAAGGAGTTCCCTTTCGGAGTATGTTCCGAGGGATGGAAAATCTCCTGGCGTTTTTCCGAAGGGCGGTTTTCCCCTCTTATCCTGCTGTCCTGCTTTCCAAGGAAAGGGTTTGTTATGTTGGAATCCAATGGCTTTTATGAGGGTTCGGAATCGGCGTCGGGCGGCTTCCAAACCGGTGGAAAGTTAGGCATTTGGGGGCTGCTGGTCTTTGCCGAGTTGGCCGGGCTGTGGGTGGTGTTGATTGTATTTTGGGTATGGTTGGCCAATCGATTGCCCATGGCCGGCACGCCTGCCAAGGATCCCCAGGTCCTGAAAACGGCGGCCAAGGATTTGGAAGAGCGGGGTTTGGCCGCCCCAGCTGCGGAGGCTTGGCAAGCGTATTTGAATGCCCATCCGGCCGCCGCGGACCGGTTGGAGGTATTGCTTCGGATCGGCCAGTTATATTTGCGGGCCGATCAACCCACCAAAGCCGCCCAGGCCTTGGCCCTGCTTCGTCAAGAGGCGCCGGACGAAGAAGTCAAAAAGCAAGTCGAAGCCGCTTTGGCTACATGTGAACGTTTATCCGGCCTTTACGGACCGATTGAAAAATGGTTGGCCCAGCGCCGATTGCAACCGGCCACCAAAGAGCCGGAAGGTCCAGTGGTGGCCCTCATCGGCGACCAGAAACTCACCGAGGCGGACCTGGACGTGCTTTTGCGGAATCGCCTGGACCAAGTGCTGGCCGCCCAAGGGCTTTCGGCGGATAAAGCCCGCCGGGACGCCCAACTCCGCCAATGGAACACGCCGCAGATGCGGGGGCGGCTTTTGCGCCTGTTGATCCAGAATGATCTGTTTCTCCGACGAGCCAGGGAAATGAAGCTGCACGAAGACCCCGAATTCCTGGCCCAACGGGAAGAAACCCTCGAACTGCTCGTTCTGCAGCGATTTTTGGAACGGGAACTTACAGAGCCCCCGCCCACGCAGGCCGACATCGAAGCCTACTACCGCTCCCATCTGGCCCAGTTCCAGCAGCCGGAAATCCTTCAGGTGGTGCTGATGCAATTGCCGGATGCCAAAACCGCTGCGGAAACCGCAGGCAAAATCCAATCGGCCGAACAATTTGTTCAGATAGCCGCCGGGTTGAAAGGGGCCAATGGGCAACCGGCAGCCACCGTGCGGCAACTGGTTCGGAATCGGCCCGATCCCCTTTTGGGTGATCCGGAGCCGCTATTCCAACTTCCCGAAGGCCAATGGACCCGCAGTGCCCTGGAGGTTCGGGGCAATTATTTCCTCGTTTTGGTGGATAAAAGAATACCTGCCCGAACCCTTTCCTTGGCTGAGGTCCGCGGAATGATTCTGGAGGAGCTTCGGCAACAACGTCGGCAGGAGGCGTTGGATCGGCTGTTTGAGCAATTGGCGCAGCGCTATGGGGTGAAGATCCTGTTGCAAGTGCCCAGTGCCCCGATAGAAATGCCCGTGGAGACGGACCAGACGCTTATAGAAAAAAGCCCGGCCACCGTGCCACCCCCCTCGCAGACGGCGCCGCCGCCCGCTAAGTCCGATCAACCTGCCAAATCCTCCCCGATGCCGTAGCGGGATATGGCCAGGATATTCCCGGTGGGCGATACAATTGCTTCGGGTGGGATGCAGATAAACGCAAAAAACAAGTCGAAGGTCTCGAATCTCCTGGCCCAAGGGGGTTTCCAAAGACCCGTAGCTGGCAGCCAAGGGGGGTGCTTACCAATCTTCCGGAGGCATTGGGGTAGCAGCGGGCGAGGGGGCGGGGGGGCAGACGGCCGACAGGGCAACACCCGGCGGCCAGCAACGGCCTAAAAATTCATGCACCGGCCGAGCACGCCGTCGGAATTCCGCCACTGGAATCGTAACCGTCTGCCAGCGGCGGGAGCGTTGTCGGCTTGCTGCCTGGTAGTCCAGCAGAGGGATGCCCAAGAAGCCGTAGGTCTGCTCCCGAAAAGAGAACAACTGTTCTTCCGGCAGCGGCATTCGTGGACCGACCACCCAATAGGCGAACACCAAAAGGCCCTGGAACGATATGCCAAACATTTGTTCCCATTGATCCAGGCTTTCCAGTTCGTCCTGGGTGCACCAATTGGTCCAATACTGCGGATTCTTCTGTCCGGTGGGAAAACGGCGGCCTTTGACATCGATCAGCCAAATGGTAGGCCCCGGCGATGGCACCAGAAAATCCAGACTCTTCAGCGTGGCCCCTTCCGGCAGGAGACTCCGGCGGCTTTCGTTGACCGCAATGTAGGGCACACGCAGCTGGCGTAAATAGGCCTCGAAGGCGGCTTCGTAATGGTTGTGCCGATCGGCCATCGCTCGAAGTCCTTCCCCCCGATCCTTAGCGGCTGTCCCGAAATTCCGTTTTTAACCGGACATGGCAGCCAGCCGGATACCTCCAACCCTTAAAAAGCCCCAAAAACAGGAGTTTGGGTAACATTTTAGCCGAAGGAAGCATCCCGCCTCTCCCCCCGGCCGTCGAGAGGCCGGCCTGGCCGAAGGCCAGGGCGAGTGAGGGGGCAAAAAAGGAGGCGACCGTGCCCTTCTGCTAGCCCCCTCCCCCTCCACTGTCCCGCCAGGGGAGAGGGGAAAACATTGTCTCTTTATTCGGCTACAATGTTACGACTTTGGTACGCCAGAAGGCTTTGGAAATATCAAGGCAGAGCGCCGGCAACCGATTTCGGGACAGTCCTATAAAAGCACGTGTTGCTCTTTATTTGCTGGCCAGCCGGTAGTTACTCTGCTAACCCAAAGTTTCTCACATTATGGTGCCAGAGGCAGAAGGATATATATGTCCATATTCCCTTCTCACATACTTACCGAAGTCCTTTACTGCGGAGGAGTTGATCGGCCCACCGAGCTTCCTCGCCGGTTAAGGGAGGAATGGGGTCGGTTCGATAGTCTATATCGGTATATTTCCCATTAAGGTAACACATATCCACAATTTCCTGAAGGTCCAGCAGCACGTCGGAGTCGGTGGGGCGGAGTGGGATCCGAATCTTGGGCAGCGGGCGATCCAGCGGCATCCGATAGATCTCGGCCTCCTGGCGACGCCAACCGCGGCGGACCACCGCTTGATACAGCGTTCGATGAGAAGGGGGAATCCGATCCGGCAACACCGACAGTATCCGCCGGCCGGTGCGCGTTAAATCAATTTCCACTAAACTGATCCCGGCGGCCAAGACCTTCTGCTGTTTGCGAAGATATAACTCTTGCCCAATCCCGCCCAGTTTGTTGGACGGGCTAAGAAACTCGATTGTCGTGATGACCCGATGCCCGCTTGCCGCTTCCACAATCTCGATATACCCCTGCCGAATCGGTTCGTCATCCAGATGTAAAATCAAAGGTTCCTCTAGGGCAGCCAGTTCTGTGCCGGGGACCGCTTGGGCAGCAGAGGAACCTTCCACCGACCGATGCGAATATTCCACGACATGCACATCGGGATAAACGGCTCGATAGCTTTCTTCCGCCGTTTCCACAAACACCCGTTGTTGGACTCTCGCACGCAAATCCGCGGGTAATCGAGTTTGAATCTGATCCCGGGCATACGTGATCAGTGCATGGTGGACGTCATGCCAATATTGTTCTAAATAGGGATCCATCCCGGGAAAAGGACTTTTCATAGGGGGGGCTCCTTTACCGGTCGGCACCTCCTTATGGAAACTAATCCATGAGGGATCGTTCGGCAAGGTTCCCCCTCGAATTCTCTCCACCCAGAAGGCTGAGGAAAGGGCAACCGGGTGGGACTGGGTTTGGTGGCCTCGGTGGGGCAACCGGATGTTCCAGGCCAGGTTTCCAGGGGGTTAATTAGTCCCCCATCTGGTGGGAAGATTGCGGGGTGTAATTTCCTTTCCAAGACCCAGTTTACCGGGGTTTGCGGGTACCTGGGAGAAAACTTAGGGAAGGGGATTCTGGTCCAACCGGGGAATTAGCTGTTTTTCCCTGGGGAAGGATACAAGCTTGGCAAACTGGGCAAAACAGAAAATCTAGAAAAGCCCCCCGCCGGGGGCCAACCTAGCTTATATATCCCGTTGCTTTGGGCAGCCTATTTCCTGCCAAACTGGCACCCGCCCAAAGTCCCACCAAACTCTGTCCGGAAAGCATGTGCATAACTGCTTATTTAACAAGGAGTTAAGAAGATGCCTCCTTTGGCACGGGGGTTGCTCTCTATCAAAGCAGTTTATCTTGGACTGCCAATTGCGCAGGTGGTGGGAGTGTGGAAATTAGCCGTCTATATCCAAAGGGTGGGAATCCACCACCCAAATAGGGGAGAATCTCCCTGTTGCTAGGTCATTTGCTTGCACACAGGAGGAAATCACCGTGGCAAAACAATTGATCTTCGAGGACGAAGCCAGGCTGGCGCTGGCTGCCGGTGTTACCAAGTTAGCTCGTGCGGTACGCAGCACTTTAGGTCCCCGAGGCCGAAATGCCGTGTTGGATAAAGGTTGGGGATCCCCCAAAATCACCAAAGACGGAGTTACCGTAGCCGAGGATATCGAACTGGAAAATCCCTATGAAAACCTCGGCGCCCAGTTGGTCAAAGAAGCAGCCACCAAGACCAACGAAGTGGCCGGCGACGGAACCACCACGGCTACCGTCCTGGCCGAGGCCATCTTCAAAGAAGGCCTCCGCATGATCTCGGCCGGAGCGGATCCGATGGCCCTGGCCCGTGGCATCCACAAAGCCACTGAGGCCGTGGTGGAAGAACTCAAAAAACTTTCCAAATCCGTAGATCCCAAGAACAGAAAAGAAATTCAGCAGATTGCCACCATCGCCGGCAACAATGACCCGTCCATCGGCAGTGTCTTGGCCGACGCCTTTATGAAAGTCGGCAAAGACGGCGTCATCACCATCGAAGAGGGCAAGCAGAGCGAAACCTACGTCGAAGTCGTCGAAGGGATGCAATTCGACCGAGGTTTCCTCTCGCCCCATTTTGTAACCGACGTCGAAAACCAAAAGGTGGAGCTGGAAGACTGCCTCATCTTGGTCCATGAAGAAAAAATCTCCAGCGCCAAGAATCTCATCCCCTTGTTGGAAGCAGTCAGCAAAGCGAATAAACCGTTGCTGGTCATTGCCGAGGAGGTGGAAGGCGAGGCGCTGGCCACCCTAGTGGTCAACAAACTGCGGGGTATTCTCCGCTGCTGTGCGGTCAAAGCGCCCGGCTACGGCGATCGGCGCAAAGCCATGCTGGGCGACATTGCCATTTTGACCGGCGCACAACCGATCTTTAAAGACCTCGGCATCCAATTGGATTCGGTCCGGCTGAAAGATCTGGGGACCGCCAAGAAGGTGATTGTCGATTCGGAGAATACGACGATTGTCGGCGGCGGCGGCGATAAAAAGGCCATTGAAGGCCGGATCGAGCAAATCCGCCGGGAGATCGAGACGACCACCAGCGACTACGATCGGGAGAAGCTCCAGGAGCGGTTGGCCAAGTTGGCCGGTGGTGTGGCCCAGATCAATGTGGGGGCGGCTACGGAAACGGAGATGAAGGAACGCAAGACCCTTCTGGAGGATGCCCGGGCGGCCACCCAGGCTGCTTTGGAAGAGGGGATTGTGCCGGGCGGCGGGGTGGCCCTGATTCGGGCTGCCAAAGCCCTGGAAAAATTTGAACTCGAGGGCGACGAAGGCCTGGGCGCTAAGTGCGTGCTCAACGTCCTGGACATGCCGCTGCGGGCCATTGCCGAAAATGCCGGCCTGGACGGAGCGGTGGTCGTCAATCGGGTCCGTCAAGCCAAGAATAAAAATGAAGGTTTTGATGCCGAACGGCAGGTCTATTGCGATCTGATGGAAGCCGGGATCATCGATCCGACCAAGGTGGTGCGAACCGCCTTGCAAAATGCTGCCAGTGTGGCCTCCTTGTTGCTGACTACCTCGGCTCTGGTTACCGAAATCCCCAAGAAAGAGGAAAAGAAAGGACGCCGTGGTGGTCCGGACATGGAGGACATGGGCGACATGGATGAGTTCTAATTCCCATCGGGAGGGATCATACCAGGATGCCGGCCCCGGGCTGTGGGGAACCGGAAACAATGGGTTTTGCCCGCCGTTCCCGCCTGGCGTATGCATCCGGTGGCCAAAAGCAGAGAGCATATTTTGCCTGGGTTAGGCAAGGTTCACCTTGGTGAAACGAGGCAAAGTCTAAGTGGTGGAAACAAGGAGTTTTGGGAAGTAGAACGTGTACCGTTTTTCCGTGAGGGATGCAGACATGGCCAAGAGCATTCATCTTCGACCGTTGGATGATCGGGTGGTTGTCGAACCGAAGGAAGCCGAAGAGGTGACTGCCGGTGGCATCGTGTTGCCGGACACCGCCAAGGAGAAGCCGCAGCGGGGCACCGTGATTGCCGTTGGCCCTGGTCGGCTTCTGGAGGGCGGCAAACGGGCGGAAATGTCCGTGGCCGTCGGCGATGAGGTGATCTTCGGCAAATACGCCGGCACGGACATCGAAGTCGATGGCCGGGAACTGAAAATCCTGCGAGAAAGCGACATCCTGGCCAAGATCGTTAAATAACCTCCGGCGCCGCTCCGACGGAGGCTTCCGGAGGGATCGGTTTTGGGGACCGGCCAACAGGTTGTCCGAGCGGGAACCTGGCAGGCCGGCTCCCGTCCGGGTTGTGTGGGATTGGATTGCCATTTAGGTCTCCTTGTTAGGAAGGAAGCACGACCGTGCCCAAGCAACTGTTGTTCGAAGATCACGCCCGGCAACGGCTTTTACGCGGGGTAGAAAAATTGGCCGATGCGGTGGCCGTTACCCTGGGGCCTACCGGGCGAAATGTGATTTTGGATAAGTCCTACGGCGGCCCTACGGTTACCAAAGACGGGGTCACCGTGGCCAAGGAAATCGAACTGGAAGACCGTTTTGAAAACATGGGGGCCAAGCTGGTCAACGAAGTGGCCTCCAAGACCAGCGACGTGGCCGGCGACGGTACCACCACGGCCACCATCCTGGCCCGCGCCATCTACAAAGAAGGCCTTCGACAAGTAACGGCCGGATCGAATCCGACGGCCATCCGGCGCGGCATTGACCGGGCTGTCCAGGCCGCCGTCGAACATCTGCATTCGATGGCCAAAAAGGTAACCAGCAAAGAAGAAATCGCCCAAGTCGGCGCCATCAGCGCCAATAACGACATGGAGATCGGCAAACTCCTGGCCGATGCTATGGAGGCCGTCGGCAGCGACGGCGTCATCACCGTCGAAGAGGGCAAAACCGCCGAGACCACGTATGAACGCGTCGAAGGGATGCAGTTCGACAAAGGCTATCTGTCGCCCTACTTCATCAACCGGGCGGAAACCATGGACTGCTACCTGGAAGACGCCTATATCCTGATCCATGAAAAGAAAATCAGCAGTCTCCGAGAACTGATCCCCATCTTGGAAAAGGTGGTCCAAAGCGGTAAACCTCTGCTTATTATCGCCGAGGACGTGGAGGGCGAAGCGCTGACGGCCCTGGTGGTCAATAAACTCCGGGGGGTTTTGCCCTGCTGTGCGGTGAAAGCCCCCGGTTTCGGCGATCGGCGAAAAGCCCTCCTGCAGGATATTGCCATCCTGACCGGTGGCACCGTGATCAGCGAAGACCTCGGCATTAAACTGGAAAATCTTACCCTGGAGCATCTTGGCCGGGCTAAAAAGATCACCGTGGACAAAGATTCCTGCACCATCGTCGAAGGCGCCGGCAAACCCTCGGAGATCAAAAACCGCATCGAACAACTCAAACACCTCATCGAAACCACCGACAGCGATTACGACCGCGAAAAATACCAAGAGCGGTTGGCCAAGCTGTCCGGGGGCGTGGCGGTCATCAAAGTCGGCGCACCGACCGAAGCCGAAATGAAGCAGAAGAAGGCCCGGATCGAGGACGCCCTGCATGCCACCCGGGCGGCTGCCGAAGAAGGCATCGTGCCGGGCGGCGGGGTGGCCCTCTTGCGCTGCATCGAAGCCGTCGAAGCGGTTCGCAGTTCCGCCCGCGGCGATGAAAAAATCGGCGTCGATATTGTCCGGGAGGCCTTAAAGGCCCCGCTCCGACAGATTGCGGAAAACTGCGGATTGGACGGCTCCGTGGTGGTCGAAGAAGTCCGAGAAAAACCGACCAACATCGGCTTCGACGCTAACACCCGGAAATATGTTGATATGTTCAAGGCCGGCATCATCGACCCGGTCAAGGTGGTTCGGGTGGCATTGGAAAATGCGGCCAGCATTGCCGGGCTGATGCTCACCACCGAAACCCTGGTTACCGACCTGAAAAAAGAAGACAAAGAAAAGGAAATCGAAGGGGCGGTTCGGTAAGTTCGAGCCATCAGCGCCCTCGTGCCAACCCCATGGAAGGGTCAGGATACCCGGTCAAAAGGCGGGCTACTGCCCACAAGCGCGGTGGCCCGCCTTTGTGCCTATAAACCCGCAGTAGGTTGACGGATATCCACCCAGCCGGAACCCTGCCCCTTGGAGGGCGTAAAAATCGGCTCATAGCCCCAGAGGGGGCTGATTACCTCCCGGTGGATCCAGTCCACGCAGGGCCCTTCCAACAGCAGGTGAAAATACTCCTATGGGTCTTCGCAAAACCAGGGGACACCCATGGGGCAGAAAACGCGGGAATTTCGTGTCTCTCCCATTGGCGAAGATCAATAGGAGTGGGGTCGGCATCGGATCGATCGCCGGAGGGCTACCTTCATCCGGATTTCCCACGGCAAGTGAAAAATTTTCCTCCTGTCCCATCCTCTTCCTGCCCCGAAAGGGAGAGAAAAGCGGGGGAGAAGCAAGGTATAGTTAAATAGGAGTTGCTTTCTCCTGTTCGGAGGGCAGTCGGAGTTCCTTCCCCACGCCGCATGGTATCCAGTAGGCCATGAAAACCATGGCAACCAAACGGGATTATTATGAAGTATTGGGCGTTCCCCGCACCGCAAGCCGGGAGGAAATCGCCCAAGCGTACCGGCGTCTGGCGCTGAAATACCATCCGGACCGAAACCCCAACAATCCGGAAGCGGTGGAAAAGTTCAAGGAGGCTTCCGAAGCCTTTGAGGTGCTCAACGATCCGGAAAAGCGGCAGATTTACGACCGCTACGGCCATGCGGGGCTGGAGGGGGGAGGCCATGTCCGTGAGTTCCGCGATGTGGAAGACATCTTTGAGGCCTTCAGCGACATCTTTGCCGACAGCATTTTCGCCGATCTTTTCGGCAGCCCATTTTGGACTCGCCGTGGCCGACGCCGCGCGCAGCCGGGTGCCGATGTCCGCTGCGATCTGACGATCGATCTTTTGGAAGCGGCCCGCGGCACGACGAAAACCATCCGCTTCCAACGCCGCGAGGTTTGTCCCCGTTGTAGCGGCAGCGGCGCCAAACCCGGAACCCAACCGGAATCTTGCCGGTATTGCGGCGGCCGAGGCCAGATTGTACAACGGAGCGGCTTCATCTCGATTCAGACGAGCTGTCCGGCTTGTCGGGGAGCCGGTGCGGTCATCCGAGAAGCCTGCCCCGAATGCCGAGGGGAAGGCACGGTGCTCAAGCAGGTCCAACGGGAAGTCCGCATCCCGGCCGGCGTGGATAACGACACCCGCCTGCGCCTGGAAGGGGAGGGGGATGTGAGCCTGCAGGGGGGCCCGCCCGGGGATTGCTATGTCTTCATCTCGGTCCAGGAGCATCCGTTTTTCCGCCGGGAGGGCCAACACCTCATCTGCCAGGTGCCCATCACCTATTCCCAAGCCGTCCTGGGCGCTACGATTCAGGTGCCCACCCTGGAAGGAAAGGAAGATATGGAGATTCCCCCCGGCACAGCGAGCGGTCAGGTGTTTCGCCTCCGAGGCCGGGGGATGCCTGATCCCCGCTATCGGGGCCGAGGCGATCTGCTGGTGGAAGTCGTCATCGATGTGCCCAAACGGCTCAGTGCGGAACACGAACGGCTACTTCGCGAACTAGCCAAAATTGAACATGCCGATGTCATGCCCCGGCGCAAATCCTTCCTGGAGATGCTGAAGAACTTCTTTACCTCCGGAAGTGATTCCCCGCGCAAGGAGAATCCACGATGAGTAGCACTCCGATCCACGATACAAACAGGATGAAACCAGCTCCGGACGAGCCTCCGGCGTCGGCCAGCCCTAAACCGAGCCCCTCCGGCGGCCCGACTGGCTCACCGGCCGACACAGGGCCACCGCCGCCTGCCGGAGACCAATCCGGCCAGGCTGTCGAAGGGCAATCGGCTCCGGCCGCCGAAGACCAGTTGGAGCGATTGCGTCAGGAGTTGACCGCTGCCCAACAGGCCTGCCAGCAGGCGCAATCGGAACTGGCCGCCGCCAATGAGGCCAAACTCCGCGCCTTGGCCGAGCTGGAAAACTTCCGTCGTCGCACGCAGCGGCAGATGGAAGAAGAACGCCGCTACGCTCTGTTTCCGCTGGTCCGAGACCTGCTGCCGGTGTTGGATAACCTCCGCCGGGCGGTGGATTCGGCCCAGAAGTCTCCCGACACTGCCGGTCTGCTGGCCGGCGTCCAATTGGTCTATAAACAACTTCAGGATGTGCTTGAGCGGCATCACTGTGTGGAGATCGAAGCCCTGGGGGCGGCGTTCGATCCCAACTTGCACCAAGCCGTCGGCCAAACGCCGACCACCGAACATCCGCCGGGAACCATCCTGGAGGTTGCCCAGCCGGGCTATCGCCTGTATGATCGGGTAGTTCGGCCCAGTTTGGTGGTGGTGGCTGCGGCGCCGGCCGAACAAACCCCGGTCGAACCCTCCCCCGGCGATCACCCGCCCCCTCATTCCACGAAAACGCCGCCTGCTACAACGCCGGAGCCTTCTTCAGACGGCTCTTCCGGGAAGGCCAGCAGAAAATAAACGCGCCTTTGGATTATCTCCAGGCTCTCTGGGTTTTTTTCCTACGGGTCAAAAGCATCGGAAAGGAGACAGCCATGCCCACTTATGAATATCGCTGCGATGCCTGTCAGCATCAGTTTGAGCTTTTCCAGTCGATTACCGCCAAACCGGAGCGGCGGTGCCCCCAGTGTGGTCGGCTGAAACTGCGTCGGCTGATCGGACCGGGAGCCGCCATTTTGTTCAAAGGCTCCGGCTTCTATATCACCGATTACCGAAGCCCTGCCTATAAAAAAGCCGCTGCCGCCGAGAAAAACGGCTCTAAATCCGAAGGCAACGGCGCCCAAACCACCGAAACCAAAAAAGAAAAATCCCACAAAAAATAACGCCTTGGACGGGATCCGCTTGATAATACCCCTGCAGGGGGCAGAGGTTCCCCATCGTTTGCCTCGCAAAGTTTGTGCCGACGGGCGTAAGGGGACACCGTCCGCCTCCTGCCGCCAACCCGTTCCAGGCGGAGTTAGGGCGTTGTCCTCCCTCAGAATGCCTTGACCATGCCGCAGCATCCGTGTCCGATTTGTGGCCGGCCGGTCGATCCGGCCACTACTCCCGCCATGCCGTTTTGTAGCGAGCGGTGTCGGCAGATCGATCTGGCCCGCTGGCTGGGAGAACGATATCGAATCCCCGGACCTGTGCGCCAGCCGGAGGAACTTGTCGAAGAATCCTCCGCAGAGTCTTCTTCTTCGGAAGCCTCGGAGGTGGACCTCTCCTCCGAGGAAGAAGCCTCCCAGCCGGATGATTAGAGGCTGTGTCGAAATTCCGTTTTTGTAACATATTAGCCAAATGGAGGGGTGCGCTGGGCAGGTCCGCTAAAGAGACGATTTAGGATAGATATTTCCCCACGGATCGCACCTCCGAAGCAGGCCCCCCTAGGGGTATCTTCATTCGGCTAAAAGGTTACCGTTTTTGTAAGAGTTTACAATAGTCCCGTATCCGAGAATTGCTCAAATGGACATCTCATGAATCTGGGAGGCCGTCATTCCGATGGCCAGTTTTTAAATCTGGTCCAGGGTATCGATCCAGCGGAGCAGTTCGGCCATTTCCTCGGCGGTCAGCTCCCGAACCTTTTCCCCCAGATTTTTGACCACCACCGGATATTTCGCCGCTCGGAGTCTCCCGACAAAAGCATCTACCTGAGCGGCCCGCTGATCTTTTTCCGGCCGGGCTATATAGAGCCAAAGTGGATAAGCCGGGTCGTTTTCCGGCGCCGGCAGCATCACCGGTTCCGGGCAGAGGGCGGCGACGGCCCGAATACCTTCCCGATGTTGGAAACCGGCCAAACAGGCCAATGCCGCTCCTGCCCCATCGCCGATGACCACCACCCGGTTGGTGTCCACGTGGTAGCCGGCCCGCAAGTTTTCCAGCAATTTCTTGAGCAGTTCGATTTCGCCCGGCTGCCATTGGGGCGGATTGCCATGCACCGCCTTCGGCGCCACAAAAATCAGATCATACGCATCGCAAAACGGCTTCCACCGCTGGATGAGTTCTTTCGGATCGACCGCCGCTCTGCCGTGCAGCCAAAAGACCACCCCATACGACACGGCCGGATCGTAGCTCTGGGGCACATAGGCCCAAACTTCGTGCGGCATTTCCGGCACTTTGAGTTCTACCGTACCTAATTTCAGTCCTTCGGGCACTGTCTCGGGTTTACCGGCCAGGCGAGCTGGCGGCAACGGACCGGCGGGAATCACCTCCGGCACCGCCGCCAACCGGATTTCCGTTTTCTTCTCCTGGCCGTTGCGCCGGAACAAAAGTTCTACCGTGTGATTGGGTTCTCGGTCGGCCACCAGGTGCCGAAGACCGGAAGCATCCTTCAGCTCTTGGCCGGCAAATCGGACCATCAAATCGCCCGGTTGCAGACCGGCCTTGGCGGCGGGGCTATCCGGATAGACATAACGGACGACCACGCCTGAGGGATGTTGGTCAGGTTGGCTCCGCATCGGCAAAATGCCCAAAAACGGCCGAACATACGGCGCAATCTCGGCGGCCAGTTCCACCTCGCATTCGATGCGCTGTTGGCCGCGCAATGCCACCAGACGAAGTTTATCCCCTGCATAGCGGCGGCTGATTTCTTCTTTGAGTTCGGCGGCCCGGTTGATGGTTCTTTCATTCACCTGAATAATTTTATCCCCTGCCTTAAGCCCCGCTTTGGCCGCTGGAGAGTTCGGCCGACAACTGCCAATCTCCGCTTCGGCCAAATGGACCGCAGGATTTTTAAACTGAATGCCCAAAAGTCCGGGTTTGAGGTCTTTGCCCTCTTTCAGCCGAGGCAGTGCCTGCAAAATATCCTCCAGCGGGATGGCAAACCCGATGCCCGAATCGTACCATTCCACGCCGGTGATTTCCGAGGTTCCTTGGGGCGAAAGCGGCACCAGCACCCCCAGCACCCGGCCGTGGATGTCGATGAGCGGACCGCCGTAATTGTTCGGTGAAACGGCCGCATCCGTCTGGATCGCTTTGCCCCAGATGCGGTTCAGGGCACTGATAATTCCTACCGTGATATTCGGATGTTCTTCCCCAAATGCCCTTCCGACGGCAATGGCCCACTGGCCCACCCGCATCTGGCTTCGGGGAGCAGGCTCCGGGGTGGGCAACCGCCGATCGACCTCGATCTTCAACAGGCTGAGCATTCGGTTAGTATCGTTCGCCACCAGTTTGGCCGCCTTGCGCGTGCCGTCCGGAAGCCGAACCAAGATGGAACTGGGTTTGTTCACGAAATTAAAGGCACTGGAAACGATGTAGCCCTGAGGATCGACGATCAGGCCGGTGGTTGGGCCGGTCCCGAAAAGCACCGGTCCGACCCTTTCCAGCCCGCCGACCGTCTCGATCATGACGACCGAAGGGGCTACCCGCTGGACAGCCGCTTGGAACGCCTTCTGCTCCAAAATTTCTAGGTCTTCCTGCCCAGCTTGGGGTGATACTTCGGCGGCATTAGGCGGGGCTTGCTTACCGGGATCGGCCGACGCCTTGGCCGCGGGCGATTTCGGCGATGCGGGCCCTCTGTCGGCCGTCCAGCCAACCGCCGCCATCCCACCCCAACACAACAAGCCGCCCACAACGAGCCAAACCAAAAGACACTGTATGGATATATCTTTCTTCATATTCCCACTCATCCTCCTGGAAAAGCCACCTATCTTTCCGGTTCTGCCGATCTTGGGCTGGGGTCCGGAGGTGCTTTTAGTTTCACCTCAATCAGTTCCAACCCACGAAGCAGCGTGAGCTTAATCTCGGCATCGTGTTCGATAAATTCCAATTCCTTTTGCAGCATCTGGCAGGAGTGGATGAGCCGGTCGTTCAGTAGGATGATCAAATCATCCGGTTTGATGCCTGCGGCTTCGGCGGGGGAGCCTTCCCGCACCCAATCCACATAAGGCGGGGTCCTGGGGAGCACATCCGGCACTAGCACAATCCCAAGTCGCCCCAGTTCCAAGCACCGCTGGGGCCGAGGCGGGGTTTCCGGCTCCGGTTGGGCTATCATGCCGCCTTTGGCGATGATCTGTTCAACCGACGGGCGGAGGGCTTCGATGGGCACCGCATAGTTGAGCCAGGTGTTGTTCAGGGTGTTTCGCACTTCTTTGCCGATCATGCCCACCAATTCCCCGCGGTAGGTAACCACTGCACCGCCGGCAGCCCCCGGGTTATTGGTTACCGCGTCGATCACATAGACCGGGCCGTTGTAGAGCGTCTCAAACGCCCCACGCCGGGCCGACAGATGCGTCCGAACCGAAACAATTCCCTTCTGGACACTGACCGGCTCATCGCCCATGGCCACCTTAAACAGGTTGCTAAACGCCAAGACGCGTGTGCCCGGCTCCACTTCCACCGCCTCTTGCAGGTTGAAATGAGGCAGATTTTCTTCTTGGATTTTCAGCACGGCAATTTCCAGCCGGGGGTCCGCACCTAACAGTTTTGCCTGAAATCGTCGACCGTCGTAGAGCACCACGGTGATTTCATCCGTATCGAGCACATGGCTCCAGACGGTCAAAATATGTCCATGTTCCGAAATGAGCATCCCACTTTGATATTCTTCTAGCCCACGGAAACCCCCGGCGCCGTAGATTTTGACCATTTTCGGCTGGACCTGTTCGATGGTGGCGGCAATCCGTCCGGCTGCCACCGCCGCCGGCATCCGGAAAACAGTGCCGGTCATCCACCCGGTGATGATCCACCCGGCAACCAACCAGAGGCCTGTCCGCCGGACCCTCCAGCCCACAGGCGGGTGCACCGGGATCCACAAACGAGAAACGTTTCGACTCACCGATCGGGTCTCCTCCAAACAAATCATCAAGCACACAATGCTCTATGGATTCGTGGATTTTGAAGAAGAATCTGGTCCATTTTCTGTCGAGGGTTAGACTTCGGTATGGGTTTCTTCGGACGGTTGAGGTCCCGGCATGGGATCAATTGGTTTCGGCTCGATCGGCTGAGGAACGGGCTTTTCGGCGCCCGGTTTTCCCCCCGGAACGTTCTCTTTCGCAGGTTGCTCCGACGGCGCCGGTTGGAGTGGCTTGTCTCCGGGCGTCGGAGGTTGCTTTTCGGCAGGTGGGAGCGGTTTTTCTTCTTTTTCTTCCGAAGGCGCTTCTTTGGGAGCGATTTGGATGGGTTTAGACGGTTTTTCGGATGGGCTCTCTGGGGCTTTTTCCGAAGGGCCTTCTTTGGATGCTTTTTCCTCCGGTTTTTCTTTCGGCGGCGTCTCTTCCGGCCATTGGCCCTTCTGAAACTCCATCTGGCTTACCATAAAGACGCCGAAGACGATGTCGCCATACCGGACTTCCATCCGCTGCGGCAGCCATCGACCTTCGATAAGCCGGTAGTCATGGAAATACACTTCACAGGGATCCAAAAGTTCATCACCAAACAGCTCCACCAACACCAGATGTCCTTCGGCGGGGTCGAAATAGAATCGGGTTTCCACCCCCGCATATTGGCCTTGCAGAACATCGGCCAGTCCGGGCCGGTTGATCACCGGTGCAGTGCCCCAGTAGCTGACCTCGCCGAAGCGCTGGGCGCCCAGGAGGGCCAACCGCCGCCACAGATACAGGGCCGGGAACAGCCCGCCGCTATGTTGCGGCTCCAGCAGGGTGCTCAAATCCGGCCCGGCCGACCAACGCACCGGATTGGCCCCTACCTTCATGCTAAGGCCCTGGTTGGTCAGCACCAATTCGAACTCAGCGCCGGTGTCCAGTTTGCCGCGCAGGGTCCAATCGCCCGCCAAACCCTCCACCGGGAACTTTTCTTTCCAGGCCTTGAGCACCCGGTCCCGATGCAGCTTGTTGAAATAGTAGTTCGCATAGCCGCGTTTGGCCTCGAAATGTTTTTTGACAATCTCCGGCATCGGCAGCGGCGCCATGGGCATCCGACCGGGTATGGGCGGCTGGCCCGGCTGGGGCATGGGAATGGGGATTTGTTTCGGTGTTGGTTTGGCCACCGATTCAGGCTTGCCGTTGGGTTTTTCCGTAGGGTTTCCCTTTTCGACGGGAGGAGTTTGGCCGGGTTTTTCCACCGAAGGATTCTCACCACCGGGTTTTTCCGCTGAATCCTTTTTCCCTTCCCCGGCGGGTTGGACCGTTGGAGGTTTTTCTTCGGCGGGGGGTTCCGGGGAAGGTTTTTCTTCAGCGGGTTGTGCAGCCGGGGATTTTTCTGATCCTGATTTTCCGGGGGAAAGTTTTTCTGCAGGGGCTTTTTCTGCTGGCGGTTTTTCTTCGGCAGGTTCAGCCACCGAAGGTTTTGCGCCAGGTGGGTGTTCTCCGGGAGGTTTTTCGCCGGACGGCTTTTCTCCGGGCGATTTTTCTGCAGAAGGCTTTTGCGGTGCGGGTTTTTCGGCGGAGGGTTTTTCTGGGGAGGGCTTTTCTGGGTTGGGTTTTTCCTCCGGTTTGGGGATCGGCATGGGCATAGGGCCGCCCTGGCGACGACCTTCCAAAAGTTCTAGGAGTTCATCGGTCCGGTGTACACCGGCCAGGCGAACATGGACATCGTATCGCTGCCCATCATGGAGAAACGACAATGGCACTCGCCAGCCTTTCGGGAAGATACCCAGAACGTTTTTGAAGTGGTTGGGTGTGGAGATGGGGCGACCGGCAAAGGAGAGGATTTCGTCATCTGGATTGAGGCCCCGTCGGTAGGCGTCGGAGCTTTCCAGGATGTGGTTGACGATCACCCGGCCTTTCTCGTCGGTGGTCACGGTGGCCCCCAGGGTGGCATGATCGACGATCAGGCCGCCGTGCAGATGCCCGAGGAAGTTTTTGATCTGATTGATGGAGATGGCGTAGCCGACGCCCACATTGACCCGGCCTCGTTTTTCGAAGGAGCCTCGGCCGTTGATGCCGATCAGTCGGCCTTTGGCGTCGAACAGCGGGCCTCCGGAATTGCCCGGATTGATCGAGGCATCCGTCTGGATGCAATCGGTGTATTCCAGGATGGTGCCGGCCGGTGGCTGATAGCGATGAACCCCAGAAACAATGCCGTAGGTAACTGTGGGTTGGAAATCATTGGCCAGCATGAAGGGGTTGCCCATGGCAAAGACCCAATCGCCCATCTGGACCTGATCGCTATCGCCCATTTCGGCGGCGGGGAAATCGTCGCGGCCGAAAAGTTTGATGAGGCCCACGTCGCCGGTCGGATCCAGGCCGACCACCACGGCGTCATAGACTTTACCGTCGGGCAGGCCGCATTTCATCCAGTTACCGCAAGGCCGGACTACGTGAAAATTTGTAAGCGCATAGCCATCTTTCGAGATCAGCACTCCGGAGCCGCCCCCCGGGCCCGCAGGCGGGAAAACGGCCACCACCGAAGGTTTGGCTTTTTCGATGGCGGCAATGCGCTCTGCCTCCGCTTGCAGGACGGCCTGGGGCGGCTGGGCCAAAACGGCCGAACCCCCGCCCACCACACAGACCATCCCCCCCAACCAACCGATCACGCACACTGCCCTTTGTTTCATGCTTCTCCCTCACTGCCAGGAAATGGCATGGATTCCTATTGCACCAATTTGATGTCGCCCAAAAGGAGGTGATCGCCGATGTCCATGTCTTGGCCGAAATCCACCAGGATCACCAGCCGACGCACGCCGCTAATGTCCAGGTCGATCAGTTTAGGCGATTGGGTGCCGGAGATGGGCTGATCCAGCAGTACCTTGTCGTCGCCCCGGATGACCAGTTGAACATGGCCGGTCGGTCGGATCAGGTCGTCGATGCCCACCACGGCCTGCAAGCGTCGGAACGGCCGGGGCAAGCGATAGACCATTTCGGTCCGACTGTGGATGGCCAGGCCTTTGGAGTATTTTTTGCCGCCCAACTGGATCGGACGGGGTTCCAAGGCCCGATCTTTTCGGGGTGCGAAAAACTCGGCCTGGCTTGCCGGTGTCTCGGCCGGGCCAAAAAATGGCGTCCACCGAACCGACTCCGGCTCCAGATCGCTTAGATATACAATTTTACCTTCCGAAAAATCCAAACGCAGGAGGTCTTCAAGTGGTGTAATGCCGGTCAGGCCTGCCGGGGTGGTCCATCGGAGCGCCTGGCCATCCAACTCCACCTTTTGGACCTGCCACTGGCTGCCGCTGCTGTCGTGGAGGATACCTACCGGGGTGGGCAAACTCCGGCCTTCCGGATGTCGGAAAATCAGGCCGAAAACCCGGGCCCGTTTGACCGGAATTCGCTCCCGATCCAGTTCAAATTGGACGGTTTCCGCGCTAACGCCGTGGATGACGCCCCGGTGGTAATCCAGGGCCTGATCCGTCCGGAGCACAAGCAGATCTGTATCTATCTTGCTTTCCAGCAGGCGTTTCCAGGCCGGTCCGAGGGTTTCGGTCTCCGGTTGCAGCCGAACCCAGGCCACATCCCGCCGCCCACACTCCCACGGCCGATCCGTACCGGGTAGGCGGAGTTGGACCTTTCCACCCACCAAGAGAAAATCCTGCACGGCGGCCCTGGAACCATCGACCAGTTGCACCCAGACGGAAGGGGCCGGTTTGGGAGATGGCGGTGTTTTGGGCGTCAGTTCCGCCACCCGCTCCAGGGGGACTGAGACCGGCCCATTGCTGGTCTGCAACCCGATGGTCTGTTCTGTGAGAACGGTGAGGGTACCTATGTGTACCTGGCCATCCAGTGTGCGTACATGCATCTCCGGCCCCGCACTTAGGGCCAAACCAACGAAGCAAACACACCCAAAATATCCCATCGGTGTCGTCTCCGTCATTAAGGGGATTTTTTGGTTTCGGGGGACTCGGCCAATTTACGGAAGTATTGTTCGATTTTGTCGCGGTATTGGGCGGGGAAGTCTCGGCCGATCTGCTGAAGGATTTCTTCGCGCTGTTTGGGCGGGAGGTTTCCCCAGCCGCTGCCGGAGCCGATGTCCCGTTTTTCTACTTCTCCGGGGCCTTTGCCGCCGATGATTCGGCTATCGGGGGCGGGGCGGGAGGAGCGGATGGTTCTGCCACCGGCCGATCCGCTGCCGCCGCCCTGTTGTTGCTGTTGTTCTTCGAGGCGTTTGATGATTTTGTCGAGGTCTTCGACGATTTTATCCTGGATGGAGCGGACTTTGGGCCCGGCCCGATACAGACCGAGCCGACGTTCCACATCTTTCATCCGTCGGGCAATGTGATCTAATGTTTCCTCTCGCAAATTTTTGAGGTCCTCTTGCATCAGGGTGGCCAGGGCGACGTATCGGCGGGGGCAATGGTCCGGCTCCCGCAACAGGGCCTCCAACCGCCGCAACCCCTCCTCCTGTTGGAGCAAAAAGTAATTGGCCACCGACTGATAGAAAAGTAGCGTGGCCGGGTCCGCCACATCCTCCGGCTTCAGATCGCCCAACATTTCCAGGGCTTCTTCGTAAAGCATTTCATGCACCAGCCAGCGCCCGTACAGCAACCGCAAATTGGCCGCCATGTACGGGTCGGTCTTCGGATCCTGAAGCCAGGGGAAACTCGGCAGAATCAAGTGCATTCGGGGAGCGGAGCAAAGTTTTACCAATTCGGCAGCATGCACGTCCCCCAACGCATAACTCAGGACCACCCGCACCAGCAGGTCCAGACCGCTCAATTGATTCAGATCCACCGCCCAGAGCTGGTCGATCCTGGCCCGTAGATCCGGCGGCACCTGCCTGCCTTCCACCCAACCGAACACCTTGGCCCGTACCTGTTCGGCCCGAGGCGGTTGCCAGGGAGGCAAGGGGGGCAGTTTCGGTTTGGGCGGTTCCGGCGTTGGCTTGCCAGGCACCAGCTTCTCCATCCGTCCAGGAAGAGGAATCTCCTGCTTCTCCTGGATGATTTTTATCTTGGGGGTTTTTTCTTCGGCGTTTTTGGGTTGTTCGCCTTCGGTCTTCTCGTCTCCAGGAGCCTTGGCTGGTTGGGATTTTTCTGCCGGGACGCCAGCCGGCGCAGGAGTTTCTTTGAGGTTTTCCCTCGCCGAACCGGGCTTCTCAGCAGGTACCGGCGACGGAACTTTTTCTACGGGTTCCATGGGAACTGGTTTTGCGGCTTCTACCAGAACGGGATTTTCCGCCGGAGCCGCCTGGGGCAGTTTTTCTGCCGGATCCGGTGCCGACGGCCTCGGAGCGGGGGAAGGTTTTTCACCTGCGGGCTTGTGGGCTACTTCGGCTAAAAAGGCCGTTAGGTTTCCGGCAGGTGGCAGGGGGCTCGGTTCGGCCCACGTCTGGAGGCCGCCAGAGGCCAGTACCCAACCCGCCGTCCATGCCACTAGAATCAAAAAGTTACGGTTCATGGCTACCGGTTCCTCCCTGTTTCGATGTCTCGGGTGATTTTGTGGATACGTTGTTCCTGCTCGGCCAATTTTTTCAAGGCCGCTTGCAGTTCGGGGATTTCGGTGGACTGATCGCTGTTGACCAGGCGGCGGTAGCGTTCGGTGCGGTTGTTGACCCGCAGTTGCATGGCCTTGATCATTTTCAGTTCCGCGATCAGATCGACCAGAGCGGGGTCCTGCTGCTGGCCGCCCTGCTGGCCTTGTTGGCCGCCCTGCTGCTGTTGTTGACGTTCCTTTTGGGCCTTTTGCAAGGCTTCGATCATCTCCTCCAGGGCGGCGATGATGTCCAGCTCGATCTGTTGGGTGATCTGGTTGACTTTGAACTGTGCCAGCCGGTCGGCCACCTGCTGCATGTCTTCCCGAACCTGCGTAGTGGCTTCGATGAAGGCAACAGCGGTGCCGTCTTCCTTCAGCAAGGCCAATGCCTTATCCGCCTCCAGGACGATTTCCAGTTCTTTGCTGCTAAGTCGGCTGGACTGAATTTCATGGCTGTAGGTACGTTCCCATTCGGGGACCTGATCGAGTTGAACGGTTCCTTCGTACACCTCCCGCTGCATCTGGAGCATCTTTTTGAAGCGGGCCTCCAGCACGGCCAAAAGCCGACGTATCTCCTCCTCCCGAAGCTGCCGAAGAATTTCTTCGAGTTCCTTCTTGGCTTGCCGAAGTTCTTCCAGGGCCTTTTCTTGCTCTTGGATGGCCCCTTCCCGTTGGGCTTTTCGGAGCCTTTCTTCAGCCTCTCGCATTCGGCGTTCGGCTTCTTCTAACCGACGGCGAACTGGATGGCCCTCCTGCTGAGGCTGGCCTTGTCCCTGCTGGCCCTGGCCCTGACCTTGGCCTTGACCTTGACCCTGTCCCTGTCCTTGACCTTGGCCCTGGCCTTGTCCTTGCCCTTGTCCCTGGCCTTGTCCCTGGCCTTGGCCTTGACCTTGACCCTGTCCCTGTCCTTGACCTTGGCCTTGACCCTGACCCTGTCCTTGGCCTTGTCCTTGTCCCTGGCCTTGTCCCTGCCCTTGGCCTTGGCCCTGCCCCTGGCCCTGACCTTGCCCTTGTCCTTGGCCTTGCCCTTGTCCTTGGCCTTGCCCTTGTCCCTGGCCTTGGCCCTGACCTTGCCCTTGGCCCTGTTGGCCGCCTGGAGTGGGTTTACCGCCCTGGCCGGGCTGACCTTGGCCGGGTTGCCCCTGGCCGGACCGGCCTGTTTCTTCATTCCGTTGGATGCGGCGGGCCAGGTCGCCGGTTTGTCGGCCCAGGTCTTTTTGTTCTTCGGCGAGTCGTCCCATGTGGCCGCCGCCTGCGGTGCGCCCCTGGAGGCCCGATTGGGTCTTGATCAGGCGATTGATCTCCCGGAGATACGCCTGATGCCGGGCGATTTCTGAGGATAATTGGTCGCCCCGGGTCTCACTTAGGAGCAATTCCAGAAGGGCGACCAGATCGGTTTTGAGCTGTTGTTGGTTTTCCAGGGCATCGGCTAGTTTTTCTTCTTTCAGCAGTTGGACGAGCCGCTCAAATTGCACATTGATCATTTCTTCATTGCTCATTTGAACCGCTTTTCGCAGGAGGGCTGCCCGGCGGGGATCCTGCGAGGCGGTCAGCTCGGCCATCCGCAACAGCACCTGTTCGAGCCGACGATACCGCTCCGCCAGCGCCTGCTGTTCTGCGGAAAGTTTTTCTGCGGGTCGAACGGATTTGGCCTGCTCGGCCGAAGGCTCGCCCGACGGCTCTTTTTCTGCTGTGGCCGCGGGATTTTTCTCCTTATCCGGCGGTGCGTTTTGCGCCCATGCCGACGGACTGCACCAAAGCAGCAACCCACCGGCCAACAATACCATCATCCATCTCAAGCCGTTGTACTTCATGACCAGTCCTCCTCGTGGTAACAGGGTATGTGCCTCCGTTTCCTTAATTATTTTATTCCTCCAAGAGTTTCCGGAGTCGTTCTTTGTGATACCGTTGGGTCTCTTGGTGGAGTTTTTCTTGTTCTTCGATGATGGCTCGGAGTGTGGCTACGACTTCGTTGAAGGTTTCCAGTTCGATCATTTGGTGGAGGATTTCTTGGAGTTGTACCAGGAGGGCGTCCAGTTGCTGGACGGCCAGCAGGCGGTTCCGTGGCCCTTCTTCTGGATGATCCAAGGTGGCCTCCAATTCGTGGAGGCGTTGTTCCAGGCGGGGCATCGGCTCCTGGGCCGCCCGGCGCAACGGATCGGCAATCCCCTCTTTCAGCCGACGCCGGAGTTTCTCGCTGTCGATCCGGTTGTTGATCAATTCTTCACGGATTTGGTCGAATGCGTCGGCAATTTCGAGGATGTCGTTTTTATCTTTGATGAGGGTGTTTTGTGCCCGTTGGACGGCCAGGAGTGCCCGGTTCCGGATTTGTTCCGGAGTGCGGGCTGGGGCGGTTTCGGTTTCTTCGCCCGGTTCCAAAGCGGCTGGTGCCGGACGTTCCGCCTCTGGGGCGGAAGGCTTGGCGGCCGGCGGAGTGTTTTCCGCCGTCGGATTTTCTGCTTTTGGTTTTTCCGGTGCAGTTTCAGGCATCGGTTTTTCCGGTGGGGGGGCAGGAGGTTTTTCCTGGGGAGGTATCGAGAGTGGTTTTTCTGGTGCAGGTGCCGGCATCGAGCCAGAACCGGGCGAACCGGCCGCCCCGGGCGATTTGGCGGATGGTTCGGCGATAGGCTTTTCGGCCACTTCGGCGCCTTCGGCTGTCAGGGCGGCAAACGGCCAGCGATCCGGTACGGCCAGGGCGCCGGAGGCTGTCGGCTGCGGCTTGGGTGGGACCGGCTCCTTGGCCGCCGAAGAGGGGAATTCCATTCGGCTCAAAAGTTCCCGTGTCTCTTCCACTTCCCGAATGATCACTTCGAACCGTTGCCGAAGCGTTAGTTCGCGGGCTTCGAGCATCAGACGCAATTGGTCCGGGGTGACCACGTCGAGCATCCATCGGTCGCTGGAGCCGACGTTTGGCCCGCCCTGCCGATCGCATCGGTCGGATGCTTTGAGGGCCAGGAGCAGTTTCTGTCCGGGGCGGAGGTCCAACTCGCTTGCTTCCACGGCCGTGTCCAATAGGTGTTCGGTCGGCGGATTGCCAAACGAGGCGATCTGGATTTCCTTGGCGGTTTCGGAAGGGAGAGATTTTTCGGACGAGGTTGCCTTCTCCGCGCCGGAGGGTTTGTCCGTGGGTTTTTCTCCGGTCTTTTCTGGTTTGGCCGATTCGGATCGAGCTGATTTTTCCGGCGGCGTCTGGATCGTATATTCCCACCAGATGCGGGCCAGTCCGTAATCGTCGGTCAGCCGGCCCACTGCCGGGATGCGGGCCTGGGGGGTAATCGCCTGGCCAATGCCGCGCAGGCGCACCTCCAACTGAGGTTTTTCGTCGGGCACAGCGGCTAGGCTTAGCCGAATCGGCTCCCGACTCCGAATACCATCGGTGTCCGATAACGTGAACAAAAGTGCCGTATCCTGTTCCAGGCTTTCGATAGTATATCGGAAGTGCTGGCGGTCCCGCCAATGTGCGTCCTGGGGCCTGTACCGAAGGACCACCGGCGGCCGATTGGGTTCCAAAACGGAATGGATTTGCACCAGTTCCAGGTCTTTATTGGCCGTAGCATGGATGGTGAGTTTGGTACCCTGGGGGACTGGCATGACGCCGGTAACTTCCACGCTGCGCCGAGGCCGGGCCATGTAGGCCGGGTACTCATATTCCAGTTCCAGCCGCGCCACCGTGGGATTGTCCACCACGTCGATCTCCAGCCCCTCGATCCAGGCATCGCCGCCGTGCAGATCGAAGCGGACATCCGACAGCAACCCCTGGAACGTATAGGCGTAGTCCTGATATTTGTCTTTTCCGGGCTGGGCGTTGCCGATGCGATTCATGGTGGCCCGAATTCGGGTGCCGTCTTCGGTTCGGCCTCGGATATAGATGGCCGAGGGGATTAACAGGGACTTTTCCAGATCGACGCGGGCCAGCAGTTCGACGTCGCCGCCCCGACCGACTTTGACCGGTCGATCAAATCCTTCAACCAGCAGGACGGTTCGCCGAGGCCAAAGCCGATCCGATAGCCCCACCATCCGATCCCACCAAACGCCAAAGGCCTCCGGATATATAACGGCCCACATGAGAATGCTCGTGGCCAGAAGTAGGGCGGCTACGGTAACTCTGTATAGAGGCAAAAAATTGAATACATCCCGAAGCCGAAGCGGTTGTAGTCGCCTTTCGGCCTCCCGACAGGCCAAGGCTAACATCTGGGGACTAAAATGGACTGCCCGGTCCGGCCGGGCTGCCACCTCCACGGCCGTGAGCAACGTCTCGTTGAGTTCCGGGAAGCGGCGTTCCAGGATCATGGCCAAATTGGCCTCGGTGAACCGAACCACCAGGCGGCGCAGCACTTGCCAGAACACGATCGCCGCCAGACCACCGGCCACCACCAGCCAGAAGGCCACCCGCACCTGACGCAGTGGTTCAAAAAACCAATCCACCAGCAGGGTGGCCCAGAACGCTAGGCCCAACCAGACCAGAGCGGCCATCAGGCCTTCCCAACTCACATAGGCCCGAATCCACCATCGGAGCTGCTGAAGCCGCTCCTGAATCGTCGGCGGAATCCGGTTCTCGGTACGATGCTCTAAGGTTGCCATAGTTGCTCGCTGTGAACGATCCGAAGGAAATTTTTCCCTAAGCAAAGGTCAACCGATCAGTTCGAATATTTTGTTGCCGGTTTCACTGCCAAGGTCTTGTTCCCGATTTTGACTCCCGTGTCCCGTTGCCGAGTTTGCAGCGGATGTTTTGTTGCTGGTTTCGCTGCCAAGGTCGGTTGTTCATGTTGGGCTTTGGCCAATCTATAGGGCCAAAGGAACAATGTTTGTATCGGTTCGTTTGTCCCCGTTTTATGCCAGGCGGAGTAGCCGACGGATGGTCCATTCCAGGAACAAGCAGCCGCACAGGACCGCCAGGATCACCTGGAGCCACTGTTCTTTCTGGGGCCGGTTGGGGGCGTCCAGGAGGACGGTGGTCCGGGTTTTATCTCGGAGCAGGGAGATCAAAGCTGGTTTATCTTTTGTGCCCTGGAGGGCCTCTTCAAAGCTCAGATAATATTGGCCGCCTTCGGGGCCTTGGACCAGTCGGCTCAGCACGTCGTCCCGGCGTTGTGGGGTTTCGCTTTCCAGTTTGGGCATTCGCACACGAACGGTTTGCACAAGTCGTTCGTCGGCGCTATCGGGAACCGGCAGTTCCAGGCGGTAGGTGCCTTCTTTGGCGGCGGTAAATTGACCGACAAAAGCACCCGGCCGGGCCGGATCGGCCGTTAGGGTCAGATTCTGTACGGAGCCGGTTTCCACGTGCAACACCTGGGCCTGCACGGAGGGGGCTTCCAGGGGTTGCATCTGGGCGTTGGTCAGTTGGGCACGCACTTCCACGGTATTGCCCAGTTGATACTGTTCTTGGCCGACCAGCAGCACCCCCCGGGGCGAACCCCGCAGGAGTCTGCCCTGGGAGACGTGCCGGATCAGCTTGGTATAAAACATCTCAAAGTATTTTTCATCCACCGCCCGCAGGCGCCACATTTCGCCGCTGCCCATGTAGAAGACCCGGCCGGAGCCGTAAAATTGGGTCACAAAATACGGTGCCCCTTCGCCGCCGGTCCCGGAACTGGGATCGGAAAATCGGGCCAGCACGGTGGCACCCGGCTTGACGCCCCGGACCGGGAAGAAGCTATAGACACCTTTAAATTGGCTCCAGACCTCTTGGCTGGCCGAGGCCGTA
>Ga0209809_1000824_pt1 | contig 26890 bp, 27 predicted proteins | sample YNPMSTMetaG_FD_186172 | JGI IMG/M metagenome (GOLD analysis project Ga0209809, IMG submission 186172) | Anoxygenic and chlorotrophic microbial mat microbial communities from Yellowstone National Park, USA - YNP MS-T MetaG (SPAdes) (version 2) ...
GCCATTTTAAAAAAAATTGCAAGTTTTATGCCTCTAAAGTACAAAATCTTGCAGAATTTTTACTAAAAAAATCTTATTAAGTTATTAACAATCAATTGTATAAAGTGTTAATAAGGGTCAACTAACTATTCTATTTTAAATTTGATTTTATATTTTTTTGCAAGTTGATGAAGTTCAGTTAAAAGTTCTTTTTTTAAAGGTATTCCGTATTGTTTATTATAAATTTCGTTTCTGTATTCGGGTTCTCCTGGTATAATTACTTCATTATGATGAATATCGGGTTTAGCACTTTTAAAAGTAGATATCCATTCGTCCATTGAGTTTAGAAAATCGTCTTTTGGTCTTAATGCATCTATGCGAATTGCTGCAAAAAAATGTCCTAATCCTTTTCCCACTTGTTTTTCCTGAATAGGAATATATCCTACTTGTGGTGGAACAAAAGGTCCGAAGTTAGCACCGCCGAGGACGGAAGAAAAAATATCAATAATAGCAGACAAACAATATCCTTTGTGGCTACCGTGTTCGTAATCGCTTCCTAATGGAACAATTGCACCATCTTGTTTTATAATAGCAGGGTTAGTAGATGGGTTTCCATATTTATCTTGCACAAAACCTGTTTTTATTGTTCTTCCTTCTTTTTCGAGTAGAGCTAATTTTCCACGAGCTATTGGCGTTGTGGCAAAGTCAGCTACAAATGGTTGATAGCTTTTTGAAGGTATTGCAACAGCTATAGGGTTTGTACCAAGCATTCGAGAAACACTCCATGTTGGCGCAACTAATGGATTTGCGTTTGTTCCTGAAATACCTATCATATCGAAGGGTATTGCCATAAGAGAATAATATCCTGCAATTCCGTAGTGGGTAGAATTAATAACTGAACCGAATGCAATGTAGTAATTTTTAGCTTTTTCAATTACTAACTGCATAGCTTTTTTGGCAGCAATCATTCCGAAAGTGTGATCGGCATCAATTGTTATTGTTGTGGGAGTTTCGTATATTGTTTTAATATTAGGTTTTACATTTATTCGCCCTTTCTCCCACATATTGATATAATCTGTAATTCGCATTAGTCCGTGTGAAGGGATTCCACGAAGTTCTGCCGCTAAAAGAACTTCTGCAACAGTTGTAGCATCATCTTTTGAGCAACCTATTTTTTCAAAAATGTTTACTGTAAAGGAAAACAAATCTTGGTATGAATAACGTATTTCCATAAATTATAATTTTCGATTAACAATAGTAGATGTTGCTTGTGCTGTAGGCATTATTAGAATGTCGTTTATATTTACATGTGGAGGTAGTGATATTATAAAATCTATAATATGTGCAATATCTTCTCCTTTAAGAGGTTGAATGCCATCGTAAACTTTTTCGGCTCGTTCTTTATTGCCTTTGAATCGAACAAGGGAAAATTCTGTTTCAACCATTCCAGGATTTACTGCGGTTACTTTAAAACCTTTTTCTATTAAGTCAATTCTCATCGCTTTTGATAGTGCGTCAACAGCAAATTTTGTTGCACAATATACATTACCATTAGGATATACTTCTTTTCCTGCAATAGAACCAATGTTTATTATGTGTTTATAAGGACTTGACATCATTAAGGGTATAACCTTTTTTGTCATATATAATAGTCCTTTAATGTTAGTGTCTATCATTACTTCCCAATCGTTAATATCTCCTTCGTCTATAGAGCTAAATCCGGAAGCAAGTCCAGCATTATTTATTAATATATCAATGTTTGTCCAATCTTTTGGTAAAGATTTTATGTTTTTTTCAACTTGCTTGTAATCTCTTATATCGAAATTTAAAGCTAATACTTTTGTTTTTGTTCTTAGTTGTTTTTCTATTTCGCTTAATAGATTAACTCTTCTTCCGGTTATAATAAGTTTACATTGACTTTCTGCAAGTTTAAATGCAATTGCTTTACCAATTCCTGAAGTAGTTCCTGTAATTAAAACAGTTTTTTCCATAATATTAAAAATTTAGAATATGTTTTACTAATATCTATAATTGAAAAAAATATAAACATTATAAAAGGTAAACAAGGTACTTTGTATCTAACAATAGCACCAAGTACTGGAGTTGTTAAACCGATTAATATTATTAGGTGTATGCAAAATGAAACTGAGAACCAAAACCAGATGTTTTTATAATTTGGTTGGAAAAAAATAATGCAGAACAATATAGCTAAAATTAAAAAAATATTTTCAATAGCAGAAATTAAAGATAAAATGTTATGCGATTCCCACAAAAATGGACGAAATAATACATTAACAATAGCTTGTGGAGTGTTTAGTAAGAAAGATAAAAAAGAATTGTCGAGTTTTCTGATTTCTATTAAACTTCCAGCATTAAATTCTTTTGCCATTTGAATAAAATGATATTGTTTTGTTACTATAATGTTTGAAAAATCGTATGGCGTAAGTTTTTCAGAATAAAAAAAAGTAATTAAATAAAAAAAGTGTATTACTACAAAAATAGTAACTTTGTTTAACTTACTAAATACTTTTGAAATTAAAATGTATGTAATGGCAGGTAATGTTAGCATAAAAACATAAATTTTACTGTAAAGTAGTAAATACATAAATATTACAAAGAAAAAAAAGCTGTAAATAGAAAATTTGTTTTTTATTTTTTCTAAAAAATACAATGCCATACCTAAATTAAAAAAAACAAGGGCTTCTTTTAAAATTGCAGAAGACCAAAAAATAACAGATGGAAATAAAAAAACTGCATATACAAAAAGTTTTTGATGTTGATTTAAATACGACGATAACACTTTAAAAATAGCAAACAAACCAATAAACGAAAGGAATACAAAAATTAAAGCGTGAATAAAATAATTATTGAAAGAAAATAAAGAAATAAAAGCATTTAAACGTATTAAAGTTCTATTTTCGTTAATTATCTCGTATTTATATGGTTTTATCCAGAAATTCATTTTATTGTAATATTCTTGAATTTGTGGCTCATCGTCGTTAATACCTGTAATCATTTTAATGTAATCGAGTGGATTATTGAACAAACTTTCGTATAAAATTTTTCCATCGTCGTAATATTTAAACATATCGGAAGTTGTTCTGTCAGTGTAAAAAGTAGTGTAAACACCATAAACAGCGAAAGAAATAGCAACCTTAATTAAAAATATAATGTAAATTTGTTTTGTAGTAATATACTTGTTGTTGAAGAATTTAAGCCTTTTTATTACCCATAAAATAAATATTAGCCATATTAAATACCACAAAAGGCTCATTTTTTAATAGTTTTTATTGAATAACTATTGTTTCATCGTTGAATACAAATGTAATGTGTCGTTTTATACTGCTATTAAGCGATAATGAAACAGGGCAGGTTTGTGCTATTTGTATTAGAGCTTTTTTTTGTTTATCAGTATAATGAACATTTGGAAAAATAAATTTAGCTTGTATTTCAGCAATTTTTCTCGGGTTACTACTCATTATTTTAGTTACTTCAACTTTAGTGTTGTTTATGTTGTAATTTAGTGTTTCGGCAGCAATGCCCATAATTGTTAAAATACACGAAGCAAAAGCTGTAGCTACAAGGTCTGTTGGCGAGAAGAATTCACCTTTACCTTTGTTATCAATTGGTGCATCTGTAATTATTTCTTTACCTGATGCAAAATGAATTGCTTTTGTTCTTAAATTGCCAAGATATATAACTTCTGATGTTTTCATATTATGCTAAATATTTAAAACGGTCTGCATCTAATTTTACAAAAATAAATAATAATATGGTAAAAGCCCATAATGAACTCCCCCCATAACTAAAAAACGGAAGCGGTATCCCTATAACAGGCACCAAGCTAATAGTCATTCCGATATTGATAACAAAGTGAAAGAAAATAACAGAAAATACACCATAGCCGTAAATTCTACTGAAGGTTTGTCGTTGTCGTTCTGCAATAAAAATTATACGAATTAAAAAGCTAGCATAAAGAATTAATAAAAGCGAACTTCCAACAAATCCGTGTTCTTCGCCAACAGTGCAAAAAATAAAATCAGTACTTTGTTCGGGAACAAAATTGTATTTTGTTTGCGTACCTTGTAAAAATCCTTTTCCTAAGAAACCACCAGAACCAATGGCAATTTTTGATTGATTTACATTATATCCAACACCTTTTAAATCGTTTGATTTTCCAATAAGCTCGTTTATACGCGATTGTTGATGTGGTTCAAGAACATTATTAAATATATAATCTACAGTAAATGTAAAAACTATTGATAAAATTAAGAAATAGGCTATGGTTATAGCGTATTTAATTTTTTTAATTCGCCCCAAAATTATGGTAATTAATGCTAAACTTGTTGCAACAAAAAGTGAAAAATATTGATTTAGAATATGATTATTAAGTAAATGATTTATACCATATAAAGCGGTGTAAGTTATGATTGTTAATCCGAGACCTATAATAAAGAACTGTAAGTTTCCATTAAAGATTAAGAATAAAATTAAACAAACAAAAATTAATGTGTAAATTATTATTGATTGCGGAACTAAAAGTGATGTGATAAACAATACTATAGAAATTAAAGCAAAAAACAGTACAAAAGGTGTTAATCCTTCGCGATATAAAACAAAAACAAACGAAGAAAAAACAATAGCAGTTCCTGTGTCTTTTTGTAAAAACACAATGAACATTGGTAGTAATGTTAATAGCGAAATAATTAGTAAATTATTTAAATTATGAATTTTGAAATAATGTTTACTCATAAATTTTGCAAGTGCCAATGCTATAGCAAATTTCATAAATTCTGAAGGCTGTATTCTAAGCCATCCTAATTCGAACCAAGCTTTTTGTCCGTTAATTTCTTTGCCAAAAATGAGAACTAAAAAAGTAATAATTAAAAAAATAATATAAATGGGATATGAAAACAATTGTAAATACTTACTGTCTGTAAATAAGATAATTAGTGCAATTATTAATGATGTTAAAATCCATATAAATTGTTTTCCATATTGTTGTGTAAAATCAATTATAGAGCTGTGTTCTTCATTATAAACTGTGGCAAATAAGTTTATCCATCCTAAGATAACAATAACTAGGTATAGTGATATTGTAAGCCAGTCTATTGTTTTTAATATGTTTGTGTTTCTTTGCATTTATTTACCAATTAAATTTGTTTCTAACATACGTTTTTCAAGGTCTTTTCTTTTAATATAACGTTTTAAATATTTTTCAATCATTAAACTTGCAATAGGAGCGGCAAAAGTAGCTCCGAATCCTGCATTTTCTACAAAAACAGAAATAGCAATTTTAGGGTTTTCTTTAGGTGCAAAGGCTATAAAAATGGAATGATCTTTTCCGTGTGGATTTTGAGCAGTTCCTGTTTTACCGCAAACAGTAATACTGTCTATTTTAGCAATACGAGCAGTTCCCGATGTTACAACAAGTTCCATACCATCTATTATAGGTTCAAAGTGTTTTGAATCTATTAATGTATAGTGTTTTTCTTTAAATTTAGACTTATCCCATTCGCAATTGTGAATTTCTTTTACTATGTGAGGTGTATAAAAATAACCTTTGTTTGCTAAAATACAGGCATAATTTGCAAGTTGTAATGGTGTAATTCCTAATTCACCTTGCCCAATAGATAATGATATTATTGTTAGAGGGCTCCATCTTTTTTTTCCAAAGTATCTGTTGTAATAATCATTAGTAGGTACATTACCTTTTAGTTCGTATGATAAATCAGTCCCTAAATTAGTACCGAATCCGAAAGATAATACATAATCTCGCCATCTTAGAAATGCCTCTTCAGTAGTTTTATATTTTCTATTGCTAAGTATTTTTATAAAAACATTACAGTAATAAGCGTTACAAGAATATTGAACTGATGGTATCAAATTAAGCGGGCTTGGGTGAGGATGACAACCAACACGTATGTTGCCCATCGAAAAGCCATTATTGCAAGAATAAGAATTTTGTAATGTAATAACTCCTTCTTGAAGTGCTATTAAGCCATTAACCATTTTAAAAGTACTTCCTGGCGGATATTTAGCCATAAGTGCTCTATTAAATAAAGGTTTAAGCGTATCTTTTAATAATAACGAATAATTTTTTGTTCTTTTTCTTCCTACTAATAATGATGGGTCGTACGAAGGCGATGATATAAGTGCTAGAATTTCTCCATTTTGAGGATCTATAGCAACAATGCTTCCTTTTTTATTTTGCATTAGCTGTTCTCCGTATTCTTGTAGTTCCATATCGATGGTTGTAGTAATATTGTAGCCCGGAACGGCAGCAGTATCGAACATTCCTCCGGCAAAATTGCCTACAATTTTATTATGTACATCTACTAAATATATATTTACGCCTTTTTTTCCGCGCAAATAAATTTCGTAAGTTTTTTCAATTCCGCTAATACCAATATAATCGCCCATTTTATAATATGGGTTTTCTTTAATAAACTTATCATCAACTTCGCCAACGTAGCCAAGTAAATGTGCTGCTATTGGTTTGGGATATTTTCTAAGCGTACGTGCTTGAAGAAAAAAGCCACTAAATTTGTAAAGTTTTTCTTTAAGTATTGCAGTGGTTTCGAGTGATAATTGAGGAATTATAACTGAGGGTTTGTATTTTGAATAAGTTCGAGCTTTTTTTAATAATATTCGTAAAATGTTACGGTCAACTTCTAAAATATTACATAAATCGGTAGTATCGAATTCGCGTGTTTGATGAGGTATAACCATTAAATCGAATGCTGGTTCGTTATATACGAGTATTTTACCATAACGATCGAATATAACTCCACGTGCAGGATATTTAGTTACGCGACGCTGAGAATTGTTTTGGGCTGAATATTTATAAGAATCGTCTATTATTTGCATATAGAATAATCGAGAAATGTAAACAAACACAATTGTTATAATAATCGAAATAATAACATATTTACGATGTGCATAAGGGTTTATCATTTCTTCGATTTTGATTTATGGAAAAAATATTGTAGTAAGGTTATCAATATAACAGTTAATATTGTGCTAATTAGCGCTTTAACTGTGGTATGAAATAAATTGTGTAAGTGAAATGTTTCTAAAAGGAAAAGAATGCTGTGATGAATAAATGTAATTGTAAATGCATATTTTAACCACCAATAAATATCATAAAATTCAATAGTAGGTTTTGTGTTTTTATCGTAACCATCAAAAGGTGAATAAAGTTTAAGTACAAAAGGTCTGATATAACCAATAAATGTAGTTGCGAATGCATGAATTGCATAAGAGCAAGTAAATAAATCTACTGTAAAGCCTAATATGAAACTTAAAATAATTAAAATAAAGTTTGGTGTTTCAAAGGGTAATAAAAGAATAAAATAAATATAAATGTATGGGTTTATAATGTTTAAAAAAAGAATGTTATTAAGAACGTAAATTTGAACAACTACTAAAACAAAAAATCGTATTATATGTTGAAATATATTAACGTACATTTTTTATTTCATTTTCTATTTGTTTAAATTCATTTTTCTTTTTGTGCCTTACAACATAAACATGATTTATTTTGTTAAACTCAGTACTAAGTCTAACTACAATATTATAAAAGTCATTTCCTTCGTTGAAGTCGAAATTTTCAATTATACCAATTTCAATTCCTTCTGGGAATATAGTTGAAAAGCCACTTGTAATAACAGTATCTCCTTTTTTTAGTTTTACGTGGTATGGAATATCAGCCAGATTAATGTATTTAAAATCTTTACCATCCCAGTTAGTTGTTCCAAAATATTGGTTTGTTTTAATTCTTGCGCTAATATGAGCATTAACATTTATTATTGGTATAACAGTTGCAAAGTTTGGTGAAACATTTTTTACAATACCAACAACACCTGTTGGACAAATAACGCCCATATCTGCTTCTATGCTATCGTTTTTACCTTTGTTTATTATTATGTAATTATTTGAGCTAAATACATTTGCAAACACAATATTTGTAGGGATTAGGTCATAAGTATCTTTGTAAATTATGTTATTCTCATTTATATTAGCTATATTTAATAATTTTGCTTTTAAAAAGGCATTTTCGTGAGCAAGTTTTTTGTTTTCGTCAACGGTGTTTATAAATCGATAAACAGAATGATATATTTTATGTATTGAGCCTGAAAACTCCTCAATAATTGAAAATCCTACTGCATTTTGATAATCGTTGTTTTTAATGGTTATTGCTAAACAAAATATTTCGATTAGTAAGAATAAAATTAGGTTGTGTTGCTTGTAGATAAATCGGAGTATGGTTCTCATACGATTGTATTAGAATCAGATTACCGCATGAGTATAGATTGGAAATGATGAAAGTTTTTTAGTACAATATTAGTTCCTCTAGCCACAGCTTGAAGTGGTTCTTTATCTACCTTAAATTTTAGTCCAAATTTTTCGCTAAATCTTTTATCTAAACCTCGTAATAACGAACCGCCACCTGCTAAATAGATACAGTTATTAGTAATATCCTTATACAATTCTGCAGGTGTTTCTTCTAAAACTGCTTGTATAGCACTTTCTATTCGCATGATACTTTTATCGAGGCAGTGTGCTATTTCCTGATACGAAACAGGTACTTCTAGTGGTAACGAGCCTGTTAAACTTGGTCCTTTAACAATGTAATCTGAGGGAGGATCATCTAAATCTGTGATAGCTGCACCTACTTCAATTTTAATTTCTTCTGCTGTACGTTCTCCAACTTTCATATTATGTTGACTTCGCATGTGTTCCATAATATCGGCTGTAAAAACATCGCCAGCTACACGTATTGATTTATTACAAACAATTCCGGCAAGCGAAATAACAGCTATTTCAGTGGTTCCACCTCCAATATCAATAATCACGTTCCCTTCGGGAGCATGGACATCAAGTCCCATACCAATAGCTGCTGCCATTGGTTCGTATATCATATAAACTTCACGAGCGCCAGCGTGTTCAGAAGAATCACGAACAGCACGTATTTCGACTTCGGTACTTCCTGATGGTATTGCAATAACTAGTTTTAATGATGGTGAGAAAAAACGTCTTCGTAGATTTGTTTTTCTAATAAATTCACGTAACATTAATTCGGCAGCATGAAAATCGGCAATTACACCATCTTTAAGAGGGCGTATGGTTTTTATATTTGCATGAGTTTTGCCATGCATTTGACGTGCTTCCTGACCTACAGCTATTACTTTTTTTGTTTCATTGTCTATAGCTATGATAGACGGTTCATCTACTACTATTTTATCGTTTTGAAATATAATAGTGTTAGCTGTTCCAAGATCTATTGCAAGTTCTTGATTAAAATATGAAAATAATCCCATAGTTTTATTATCTTTTATTTGCAAAGTTAATATTTAAGTTTAAAAACTAGTGTTTAAAATGACGAAAATTTGTAAAAATCATTGATATATTATTTTTATTGCAATATTCAATAGATTGCTGGTCGCGAATACTTCCTCCAGGTTGTATAATTGCAGTAATACCTGCTTTATGTGCTATTTCGATGCTATCTGGAAAGGGAAAAAAAGCATCGCTAGCTAAAACAGCTTCTTTTAGGTTAAAATTAAAACTGTTTGCTTTTTCTATTGCTTGTTTTACAGCATCAACACGCGATGTTTGTCCCATTCCTACACCTAACATTTGTTTGTTTTTTGTAATTACAATTGCATTGCTTTTTGTATGTTTAACAATTTTATTAGCAAAAATAAGATCTTCTATTTCTTTATTTGTTGGATGTGTTTTTGTAACTATTTTAAACATATCTTTTTGAGTTGTATGTGTGTCTTTTTCTTGTATTAAAATTCCGTTTAAAATACTTCTTAATGAATACTTTTCAGGTTCCCATTTTTTTATTTTTAACAATATTCGTTTTGTTTTTGAATTAAACAGTTTTATTGACTCATCGTCGTAATTAGGTGCTATTAATATTTCAAAAAATAGTTTATTTATTTCTACGGCAATATTGTATGTTATATTAAAGTTTGAAACAATAATACCGCCAAATGCGCTTATGGGATCAGATGCTAATGCTTTTTCCCATGCTTCTAAAGGATTTAAAGAAGATGCAACACCACAAGGATTGTTATGTTTTAAAATTGCGATTGTTGGTTCATTAAATTCGTAAATTAAATTTATTCCGGCATCTATATCTAATAAGTTATTATAAGATATATCTTGCCCTTGAATTTTATCAAATATATCATCAAAATTACCTACGTACCAAGCCTTTTGATGTGGATTTTCACCATATCTTAAATTTTTTATAGGCGATGTAGGAATATTTATATAAGGAGAATTTCTGAAATATTGAAAAATAATTCTGTCGTAATAAGTACATATTTCGAATGCTCTTGTAGCCATTTGTTTGCGGTCGTCTAAAGAACTTATTCCATTTTTCTTTTCTATTATGTTTATAAGAAACGGATAATCATTTTCCGAAGGTATAACAAGTACATGTTTAAAATTTTTTGCAGCGGCACGAATAAGACTAATTCCACCAATATCAATTTTTTCGATAATTTCCTCAGTATTTTTTGTTTGTTTTAAAGTATTTTCGAAAGGATATAAATCTACAATTACCAGATCAATTTGTGGTATTTGATATTGATTTGCTTCGTTTATATCGTTTTCATTATCTCTGTTAAAAAGTATTCCTCCCATAATTGAAGGGTGAAGTGTTTTTACTCGTCCGTTGAAAAGAGAAGGGTAATTTGTTAATGATTCGACAGATGTAACTTCGATTCCTAAATTTTCGATGTACTCTTTTGTTCCACCAGTAGAAATAATTTTCACATCTAAATTAGCTAATTTTTTAACAATGTTATCTATGTTAATTTTATTATAAACTGATATTAAAGCTGTTTTAATTAATATTTCCATTATTTTACTCTCCAATTATTTTAACTAAAACACGTTTTCTTCTTTTACCGTCGAATTCTCCGTAAAAAATTTGTTCCCATGGTCCGAAATCGAGTTTGCCTTGGGTAACAGCAACAACTACTTCGCGTCCCATTATTGTTCGTTTTAAGTGAGCATCGGCGTTATCTTCGAAACCATTATGTTTGTATTGTGAATAAGGTTTTTCTGGTGCTAATTTTTCTAACCAAGTTTCAAAATCTTGATGCAATCCGTATTCATCGTCGTTAATAAAAACACTTGAAGTTATATGCATTGCATTTACAAGACATAGTCCTTCTTTTATTCCACTTTCTTTTAAACAGTTTTCAACAGCTGGAGTAATGTTTATAAATTCTCTACGATTTTTTGTTTCGAACCATAGTTCTTTACGATACGATTTCATAGTTTATTTATTTATTGATTTTGAAAAATCTGATATTTTTAATAATAAAGGGTCGAAAGTAAAATACTGACATAGGGTTAATTCCTTGTTATTTAGTACTCCGTACATAACATCAGGGTTAAGTTCTAACGAACTTTCATTTTCTGATATTTTGTTTAGAAAATATTTTTTATAAAGTTTTAGTTGATGTTTATCGCCGTTAATTGTTTTAATGGTAATTGTTGCTATAGGTTTAATGTTTTTTAGAGAGTCTAATTTTTTCTGTACATTCTCAGTTAACCAACGGTCTATTTTAGCTTTTAAGATAGAAATAGCAGTTTCTTTAAGTAGCATAGTATCGGTATATGGGTAATTTTGATTATTAAAATTTTGTAATTCGTAAACACCAGCCGATTTGCGTATTATGTTAAATGAGTTTTCGACTTGTTCGGGATATTCTACCGAAACAGAATATAATTGTGAAATAGTAATAGGAAATATACTTACATCGCGCCATTCTATTTCGTCAGTAAAATATCGAACTGTCAAATAACCGTTAAAACCAGGTTTATGAACAATAAAAGGAACAGCAGATTTTTCTAAAATCATATATGTACCTAAATTGTCTTGTGTAGGTTCACCAACGTAATATGTTTTAACTAATTTGTTTTCAGCATATATTTCTACTTTTGTAGAACGTGTTGCAAGTAATTTAGTAATGTGTTCAACAGAATTTTTTGGGACAGGCGATTTTACTTGTATTGAGGCTATTGCATCAAGTAGATTTCTTACTGCATCGGCTCTTGCAATGTATTTTTTATTAACAATCCATTTACTTGGACTTATTCTTTCTAAAAGAATTGTTTGATTGCTTTTGTTTGCAAGGAAAATTTTATTAACTAACGATGTATCTTCGTATGCAAAATCTTTAAGTTCTTTTTTTATTGTTCCCGACTTGTTTTTAGTATAAACAATTATTGAAACTATTATTGTTATTGCAAAAATTGAATATAGTAGTATGTTTTTTTTCATAAACTTTTATTTTGTTTTAGAATATTTTCTTTTCCTGTAATATGTAATTCCTATACCAATAGTAATTAGTAGTATTATAGGTATTAAAATGTTAATAAGTTGTATTGTTGTTTTATTGTCTTCTACAAATTGTTTTTTTAGGAGTCTTAGTGGTATTACTTTTGAATGTAATTCTGTAAAGTTTTTGCTGTCGAGCATATATGATATTAAGTTCATTAAAAACTCTTTATTTCCAAAAGTTTGACCTGTGTATCGGTCGTATCCAAGTGGTAGAGGACTGCGATTTAATCCTAAACGTCGAACGTGGTTGCGTGCAATATCTCCATCGCCTATTACTGCCATTTGGGTATATATACTTTCTTCTTTAAAAGCTATTTCTTTGTGAATGTACATTTCAGGAGCAAGACGATTTTGGTATAGACTTTTGAAACGACCTTCTAATAGTATTGCAGTGGGAATATAAGATTTTGTAAAATATTCTGGATTTATTTTGTTATTAATTATTTTTAAGCTAACCTTAACAGGAGCTAGTAATACACGAGAGTTTTCTGATGTTGTAAGTAAAATTGTTTTTTTTATCAGCGAATCTTCGCCAACAGGGTCAACACTTGAAACAAATTGTCCTTTAACTAAGTTAATGTTTTTGCAAATTGGGTGTGCAGGGTTTGGCATTAGCAAAGGGAAGTAAATCCAAGGGGAAGGGGTAAATTGTGGTTGTGTACCTGCTATGGCTGTGTTTACCGGAATAATAGCACATTGTACATCTTGAACGAGATTTGGATTAACTCTTGCACCGTATTTAAACAATTGGTCGCTAAGGTTTAAATTTTTTATTGTACCAATAACTGAACTATGGTATGCCAAACTATCCATTTCTACATTTACAACATCTATTATCCAAATAACTTTACCGCCATACATTATGTATTGATCTAAAATATATTTATCGTATTCGCTAAAAGCACTATCGGGGTCGGCTATTATAATTAAGTCGTATTTATTTTTAACTGTAATTTTTTGATTTAAACTGTCAATAATTCTAGTAGATAAACTATTTAGTTGACTGTCTATACGAACTCGTTCTACAGTATAATATTCTGAAAGTGAATTGGTAAGGTCGGCAACTTCCCATTCGTCGAGTTCTCCGTGTCCTTCAATAAAAGCAATTTTATGTCCAAAATCGTTATTAAGTTTACGTATGCCTTGTATGAGCGAATATTCAACTCCTTCAATAGAAGCATTTAAGTTTTCTTCGGGTGTACGGTTTATGTTATTTTTTAAAAAATCTACTGCAACTTCTTTTCCTGCATACGAAACAATTGCACCTGGAAATACTATTCTTTGAACAATTTTACCGTCTTTATCTTTTTCTTGAATATTAGTAGGAGTTAATCCCATTTTGTATAATTGCTTTTGAATTTCTTTTAGCGATTTCTTATCTTTTGTATCGTAAGGATCAATAAAATCGTATTGAATATTGTCGCCTGAATATGAACGAAATTCATCTAATGTTTCTTTTATACTTTTTTTTAATCTTAAAAAGCCATAGGGCAATTCTCCATCGAGGTAAACTTTAACGTAAACAATATCTTTTAATTTTTTTAATACTTCTTTTGTTGTATTTGATAGCGTGTAGCGTTTTTCCGAAGTTAAATCTATACGGAAAAATAGATGTGAAGAAATGTAATTAACTAAAATAATTATGCTAATTAAAATTATCAATTCTTTATATAATTGTATTTTATATTTTTTACGGTTTTGTGCCTGTTTTATTTCCATTTTCTGCTCGACAATTTTGTTTTTGTTAATAATAAAAATATGGCTATTACACTTATAAAATAAACAATATCTCTTGAATCGATAACACCTCTACTAATAGATTTATAATGTTCGCTAATTCCTATGTTATAAATAAAGTTCGAAATACTGGAAAAAAACTCTAAAGAACCTATAGCATCGAAAGCAAAAAAGAACACAAAACATAAGATTGCACCAAGCAAGAAAGCAATAATTTGATTGTCGGTCAATGAAGATGCATATAAACCTATTGAAACATATATAGATGCGAGTAAGAGCAAACCTAAGTATGAACCTAAAATAGCACCTGTATCAACATTGCCAATAGGATTTGAAAGATAATATATTGATAAATAATAAATAAATGTTGGTAATATTGCTATAGTAACAAGAACAAATCCTGTTATAAATTTTGCCATCACAATTTTAAAATCTGATATAGGACGTGTTAATAATATATCTAATGTTCCGGTTTTTTTTTCTTCTGAAAATAAACGCATAGTAACAGCAGGTACTAAAAAAAGGAAAACCCAAGGTGATAAAATAAATAACGAATCTAAATTGGCATAACCTACTTCGAGTATATTAAAGTGTCCAGGGAAAACCCAAGTAAAAAGACCAATAATTATCAAAAAAGTAATAACTATTAGGTACCCTGTAATTGATGCAAAAAATGCTGATAATTCTTTTTTTAGTAGAGCATTCATAATTGAAATTTTGCGATTGCAAAAGTAACTAATTTGTAGGCTTTAACTAATTTTACTCCAATCAATTTTTTCATTCTTTAATTTTTTTAACTTATTAGTTAATGATGGATATAGTTTTAAATCGGGGCTTTTTTGCAAAATGTAGTCTGCTTCGTCTTTTGCTGTTAATAATATTTTTTCATCTCCTGAGTATTTTGCTATTTTAAGCTCAAATGGCATACCACTTTGCTGTGTGCCTTCAATATCTCCAGGTCCTCTCAATTCTAGGTCTTTTTCAGCAATGTAAAATCCATCGTTCGATTCGCAAAGAGTTTTTATGCGTGTATTTGCATCTTTGCTTAAATTTGTTTTAGTCATTAGAATACAATAAGATTGTTGACTTCCTCGTCCTACACGCCCCCTTAATTGATGTAATTGCGATAAACCAAAGCGTTCAGCACTTTCAATTACCATAATAGTAGCATTAGGAACATCTACGCCTACTTCAATTACAGTGGTAGCTATCATAATATGTGCTTTCCCTTCGGAAAAAAGCTTCATAGAAAATTCTTTTTCTTCTGTTTTCATTTGTCCGTGAACTACTGCGATTACATATTTTGGTGGTGGAAACTCGCGTGAATAACTTTCGTAGCCATCTTCCAAATCTTTTAATGTGCTTAGAGCTTCCGATTCTTTTATCAGTGGAAACACAACATAAACCTGACGTCCTTCGTCTATTTCTTTTTTTAAAAATTTGAATAGCTTAAGACGTTGGCTATCGTCGAGATGAATTGTTTTTATTGGCTTTCGCCCTGGTGGAAGTTCATCTATAACCGAAAGATCTAAATCGCCATATATTGTCATTGCTAATGTTCGAGGAATGGGGGTTGCTGTCATTACTAATATATGTGGTTCGTTGGTATTTTTCTGCCATAATTTTGCTCGTTGTGCTACACCAAAGCGATGTTGTTCATCAATAATTACTAAGCCTAAATTTGCAAATTTAACTTTATCTTCAATAAGTGCGTGTGTGCCTATTAAAATATTAATTGTTCCGTTTAATAATCCTTCGTGAATTGTCTTACGTTTTGATGCTTTTGTAGAACCAGTTAAAATTTCAATATTAACAGGAATATTTTTACATAATTCGCATAAATTTTCGTAATGTTGTTGTGCCAAAATTTCGGTTGGCGCCATTAACGAAGCTTGAAAACCATTATCAACAGCCATAAGCATTGTAAAAAGTGCAACAATTGTTTTTCCACTCCCTACATCGCCTTGTAATAAGCGATTCATTTGCTTGCCAGAACATACATCTTTTCTAATCTCCGACAACACTTTTATTTGAGCCGATGTAAGTTTAAATGGTAATTGTTTGAAAAGTTTTACTGTTAGTAAATCTTTTTGTCTTGTAAAAATAAAACCAGAAACGTTATTTTTACGATAGTATTTAAGACTTAGTATGTTTAATTGTATGTAAAATAATTCTTCGAATTTAAGGCGATATTCTGCTTTATTTTTCTTTTCTATATTTTCAGGAAAGTGAATAAAATAAATTGCTTCTTGTAAACTCATTAAATTGTTGCGGACTAATATTTCTTCTGGCAAAGGATCTTTAACTATGTTTATGTACTGTTTAACAACGTTTTGAATTATTTTACTTAGAACTTTGTTTGTTATTTGATGTTGTTTAAGTTTATCTGGTATAGAATATTGAGGTTGTAATCCTTGTATTAAGCTATTTTCGAAATTTGCCAAGTGTTCAATTTCCGGATGTGTGATGTTTAGTTTATTGTTAAATTCTGTTGGTTTACCTAAAACAATTATTTCATTAAAAACAGGAAAATTTTTTTGTATCCATTGAAAAGAATTAAACCATACTAGTTCCATTGTACCTGTGTTATCAGCAAAAGTGGCTACAAGACGCTTGCTTTTTCCTTCGCCAATGAGCTTGTATTCTGTTATTTTTCCTTTTATTTGAACTAATTGTAAATCGGAATTTAATTCTGCAATTTTGTAAAATTTGCTTCTATCTACATATTTATATGGGTAATAGTGTAAAATATCTTCAACTGTATGTATTTTTAAGTATTTGTTTAATAATTCTGCCCTTTTTGGACCAACTCCTTGAATGTATTGTATGCTGTCTTGTAGAGATAATGCCATATAGCAAACAATTATAAATCTTGAAAAACACGTGCAAGTGAAAAACCTGGTGCTTTTATGTACAAATCGAGAAAGTACCCGAAAGGTGTTTGATAAACTTCATAATTCGAGCTTTTTAAGCGATTTTCTAATCTGTTAAATAAATCGAATGTAAACTCTGAACTTGCTTTACTTTCCGATAAATGTGCAAATGAGTGCAGTATTATTTTTTTTGTATTATTTTTACGACAAATCCATTTAATATTGTTTACTAATTTTTTAAACAAGTCGTACTCAGCTTGCATATCTTTTTCTTCTGCGTGAATAAAAGCAACCTGAACATCGTAAAAAGTTTTTGTTTCAGTTTCCTTATAATCAGGAAATTGTTCTAATGTTTTTATTGTTGGCTTGTATCCAAATTCGTTACAATATATATACAAAACTTTCATTTTATTGCAAAGATAAGTTATGCAGTTTATATAAAAAATATAGTTTAATTATTTTACAGTAAAGCATAAGAAAATTTTTTGTATTTTTGATGATGCTAATCATTAGATTATGAGTTTTGTATCTTTTGCATTGGTTTTATTTTTGTCGCTTCAATTAAGTTGTCAAAATATGGAGAAAGATGTAATAATGTTGCCAAAACCTAATTTTAAGGGGCATGTTAGTATAGAAGAGGTTTTACATAAACGTCGTTCTATAAGATCGTATAAGAAAGAACCATTAACTTTACAGGAAGTTTCGCAGTTATTATGGTCGGCTTATGGTACAACAATGGGTCGTAAAAAAACTTGTCCTTCGGCAGGAGCAACTTATCCGCTCGAAATTTATTTTGTATGCGGCGAAGTTGAAGGTTTAAAAACAGGATTATATCATTATAATTCGCTTGAGCATTCTGTAAAGAAAATAAATGATAACGATTTAAGAAAACAGTTAACAAACGCTTCATTGCAACAGGAATATATTGAAGAATCGCCAGCAAGTATTATTATTACTGCTGACTTTAGCAGAACAACAAAAGTATATGGAGCAAGGGGCGAACGCTACGTTTATATGGAAGTTGGTCATTGTGGTCAGAACATTCATTTGCAATGCGAATCGTTAAATTTAGGAACTGTCATTATTGGTGCATTTGAAGACGATAAAGTAAAAAAAATATTGCAAATAAAAGAAGAGCCTATGTATATTATGCCAATAGGACGTAAACCATAACTAAATGGATGATTATATATTACTAATTTACCGCTTATTAGATTATTTTTTTATTATTTTTCACACAGCACTAATCTTTTTCAATGTATTTGGATGGATATGGGTAAAAACTCGTTTATGGAACTTCATTACACTTAATTTAACAGCTTTTTCGTGGTTTGTTTTAGGAATATGGTACGGATGGGGTTATTGTTTTTGTACCGATTGGCACTGGGGAATACGTGCTAAATTAGAATTACCGATATATTCAAATTCGTACATTTCTTTTCTTATTTACATATTAACAGGTAGTAAATTCTCGCAACAACTTGTAGATACGACAACACTTATAGTTTTTGTATGTTCGTACGGGATTAGTACTTATTTTCAGTTTAAAAAGTTGTTAAAAAAAATTAAAAACTGTTTAGAGTTTATTAAAGTAAAGTCTTAAAAAGAAAAATATTCTTAATCTGTTCAAAATTTCTGTTTTTCGATTATTCCAAGTATTTTTGTAAAAAGTATTTAAAGAATGAAATTTTTGCACAGAATTAAAAATAAAATTAAACGATACAACTTAATTTTAAATGGTGCTAAAATTGGTCATAATTCAATAATTTATTATAGCGTAGATATTCAAAATGCTTCATCTATTAAAATTGGAGAAAATTCTATTTTGTATAAAAACATATCTATTTATGCGTCAAAAAATGGCTTGTTCGAGATAAAAGATAATTCACATATTGCACCGTATTGTTATTTTCTGGTGGAAGATATGCAAGTAATTATAGGCAACGATGTTGCAATAGGTCCGTATTGTTCTTTTTTTTGTGTATCTAACAGTTCAAAAGGTAAAAATTTATTTAGGCAAAACTATACAAAAGGTTCTATCGAAATAGGTAATAATGTTTTTATTGGAAGTCATTGTGTTGTACTTCCTGGTACAAGAATACAAAGCGATGTTGTAGTAGCAGCCAATTCTGTAGTACTTGGCGAATTATTATCGGGCTATATTTATTCTGGTTCTCCTGCAATTGCAGTTAAAAAAATTGAACAATAATGGCACATTTGGTTTTTACATGCAATTCGTTCAAGTTTTTTTATTGGTTTAAGTTTTTTTATTATTTATTTAAAAATCCGAAAAAGCGTTTCGACATATTTAAAGCTCTAATTTCGAAATATTTTAATGTGAGCAAAAATAGTGTTTTCTTGTTTGCAGCAGGACGAATGGGACTTTATACTTTGTTAAAATCGTTAAAGATTAATTCTGACGATGAAGTTATAGTGTGTGGTTATACCTGTGTTGTTGTTACGAATGCAATTAAATATACAGGTGCTAAAATAAAATATGCCGATATTTGTTACAATACGTTAAATATTGATACAAAAAACCTAGAAAATATAATAAACCAAAATACAAGAGTAATAGTAGTATCTCATAATTTTGGTATTACTTATAACGATGTTTTGCAGTTAAAGGTAAAATATCCGCAAATCATATTTATTGAAGATTGTGCTCATGCATTTGGCTCAATAGCTGATAATAAAAAATTTTGTGGAACCTTGACAGATGCATCGTTTTTTAGTTTCGAATTTTCAAAGCCTATAACAACTGGTATGGGTGGGGCAGTTATAATTAATAACAAGTCTTTGCTTGAAGACTTTTCGAACGAATATAACCAAATAAGTAATATGACATTTGGTATTGTTTTTAAAATCTTGATAACTTTGAAATTATTAAATTTTACTTCATATAAAATTTTAAGTAGATTAAAATTACCTTTTTTTGCGTTTTTTTCCAAATTGAACTTGATATATAAGACGCCATATAGCGAGTTGAATGGTGAAATGCCTTTACACTATCCAGTTAAATTATCTTCTTTGTTATGTATATTTGGTATATTACAAATGAACGATATAGAAAAAATCAATTTACGTAAAAAAGAAATATGTAAACAGTATGATATTTTTTTTAAGAATATTAGCAATATTACAACATACAATAAGACTGATTATGTTATGGTTCGTTATCCTATATTATTTAATGAAAACGTTCCTTTAGAAAAAGTAAAAGCCATTAAAGCTGAATTATTGAAAAATAAGATATACTATGGTGAATGGTTTAATGCAGTAGTTCATCCAAAAGGGAGTTACTGTTACGGGTATAATAGTGGTTATTGTAGAGTAGGTGAAGATATTAGTCAACGTATAATAAATTTGCCTGTGAATATTGTACATCGTTTAAGTGATAATGAATTGAATTTAATAACATCAATATTACAAAAACATTTATCGTGAAAATATACGAAAGTACATTTGTGCGACAGGTTTTTACAATTTTTTCTGGTGGTGCAATTGCACAAATTATTCCTTTTTTAGTAGAACCTTTGCTTACTCGTATATATACACCTGAAGAATTTGCTTTATTTGCTCAGTTCATAAGTATCACAACTTTGTTTACAATTGTTGCAACTGCTAGATACGAGCTTGCAATAATGTTGCCTAATACATTACGATTATCGGTAAATATTCTTGCTTTATCTTTTATTATTAGTTTTATAACTAGTGTTGTTTCTGTTGTTATCATTGCAATTTTTGGTAAACATATAGTAAAGTTTTTAAATAACGAACCTTTGTTGAATTATTTATGGTTATCACCATTTGCTATTTTATTTGCTGGTATGTTTCAGGCTCTAAACTATTGGATGTTGAGAAATAAGCGTTTCGGAATGATAAGCATAAACAGAGTATTTCAAACTATATTAAACTCATTTGGTAATATTCTTTTAGGGTTCATGAAATTTAAGGCATTAGGATTAATTTTATCGTTTTTGTTTGCTCAGATTTTGTCTTTTTTATTGTATTTATTTCATTTTATTAGAAAAGATAAGCGCTCAATTAGTTTAATAAATAAAGTTGAAATTAAAGAAATGGCAATTCAATATTCCGATTTTCCAAAAATAAATAGTTTACATGCTTTTATAGATGTTTTTCAACAAAGTATTGTAATTTTTTTGTTGAGTTATTTTTTCTTATTCGACGATGTAGGTTATTATTCAAGAACATATAGGCTGTTAATGGCTCCTGTTTCGTTATTAGGTGCATCAATAGGGCAGGTTTTTTTTCAGCGAGCTTCTCAATACTACTCAGATGGTAAAAGCATTCACACAATTGTTGTTAAAACTCTTCGTAACCTTGCTATTGTAGCAATACCTATTTTTTTTGTATTAGCTTTGTTTGCACCGATGTTGTTCGAATGGTTTTTAGGTGAGGGTTGGAGTAGGGCAGGAGTTATGGCAAGATTTATATGTCCGTGGGTAATGTTTAGTTTCATTATAAGTCCTGTAAGCACAATTCCTATTATTTTAGGTCAGCAACGTAAATCGTTTGTTTTTAGTTTAATTGGAAATAGTTTAATTGTTCTATCAATACTAATTGGGGCAATTTTTTTTCGTGATATATACATTAGTTTGCTTATAGTTAGTATTACAATGAGTGTTTATTTTATAATTTTGCTATTTTGGTTTTTGAAAATATCGTCCGATAATAACAAATGAAAAAAATTATAACGATAGGGTTGCCATATTTTGCCGAAAAAATTACTTCAGAACTTAAGCTTATTGATTCGGAATATTCATACATTAACTTAGATACGTACTATAGTTATACTGATAGGTTAAAATTTATGTTCTTATTACCTTTTTCAAAAACTTTATATTCAATAAATGGAACAATAGGAAAAAGCAAAGCAATTAGTTTTGCAATGGCTTTAAATAAGCGCATAGTAATGCATTGGGTAGGTAGCGATATTTTATCTGCAAAGAACGAATATTTTAACAAAAAATTTAATCCTGACTTTATTAGTAAGTGTATTCATATTACTGATACGCCTTGGTTTGTAGAAGAATTGGCAAAAATAGGGATAAATGCACGATATTTGCCTTTAATAAATTTTAGTTCAAAAAAAGTTGTAAATGCTCCATTTCCTGAAAAATTTAATGTACTTATTTATATACCTCAAAATAAGCAAAAATTTTATGGTATTGAACGGTTAGTAAAAATTTCAAGTTGTTTGCCCGATATTGAATTTAATGTTGTAGGAACTAAATATCCCGAATTACCTTGTCCTTCTAATGTAGTCTTTCACGGATGGGTTGAAAATATTGAAAACTATATCAAAAATTCAGTTGTATGTATTCGAATTCCTGAACACGATGGCTTATCTTTTTTTGTCCTAGAATCGCTGTTTTATATGCGATATGTATTATATAATTATACCTTACCTTTTACAGAAAAAGTTGTATCAGACAATGATATAATCGAAAAATTAAAGTTTTTTAAGCAACAATTCGATTTTAATATGCTTAACTTAAATAAGGAAGGAAGTTTATGGGTACAGGAAGAATTTTCAGAAAAAAATATTTTAGAATTAAAAAAAATATTAACAAATGACTAATACAAAAAAAACTAAGTTAATAATAATTACAGCCTATTATCCGCCAATTATATCTGTATCAAGCCAGCGTTTGCAAGCAATCGCAAAATATGTTGATAAAAATATTTTTGACGTTTATGTTATTTTTCCTTTTTCGCAAATGATAACCGAAACAACAGAAGGTGTAACACTTGTTCCATTAAGAGACAAATCTATTATACGTTATGCAAAGTTTAAAAAAAACACATCTTACATTTTACATAAGTTAAAAGCATTATGGAATAGATTACTTATTAACATAGGTGTTTCGCCTTACAAAAGTATTGAAACACAGGCTTTTTCAGAAGTTAAAAGAATTGTTGATAATGAGACATTTGTTATAATATCGTCATCTCCGCCAATAGAGGTTCATAATGCAGCTTTTAAAGTAAAAAGTCAATATAAAAACTGTATTTGGATATCGGATTTACGAGATGCTTTATCAGGTAATCCTTACATTCCTAAAAATCAAAGAAAGAAACATCATGCAATAGAACAAATAATTTTGAAACATGCAGATGCAATAACAACAGTTTCTATGCCAATTATTAATCAACTCGAGACTAAAAACACACAAAATATTCCTATTGTAGAAATTAGAAACGGTTTCGATTTTGAAGCACGATTAAAAATCCATTTTAACGAACAATTTACTATGCTTCACGCGGGAACATTTTATGCAAATCGAAGTCCTTATACTTTTTTTAAGGCTGTTGAAAATTTAATAATAAAGGGAATTTTAAAAGATTTTAGAATAATATTATTGGGACAGTCTTCAACTGTAAAAATCCCATCAAGTTTAGAAAACAACATAGAAAAAATTGATAAATTGAATTATAAAGAAGCTGTAAAGCTTATGCAACTCGCTGATGCTTTATTGCTAATTCATCCACCTTCTGAATATAAAGGTGTTTATACAGGTAAATTGTTCGATTATCTGGGTGCAATGCGTCCTATTATAGCTTTGATTGATAAAACCGATGTCGCAGCTCAACTAATTGAAGAATGTAATGCCGGATTTATTGCTGACTTTTATAATATCGAAGAAATTGAAAAAGCTATTATAGAAGCATATATTCTTTGGAAAAATAAAAAAACTTTATCGTATAACAACAGCCTTATACAACTTCATCATAGAGCTTATCAGGTAAAAATTTATGAGCATTTAATTTATAAATTGAAGAATGGAAAACAATCATAAATATGTAATACTTGGTGATGCACAAAGTCCGCATTTGATAAAGTGGATTAAGGAATTACACAGTTATTTTAATTTATATGTAATAACTTTTAATTATTGCAATTCAGAAATATTTAACTATGTTGATAAGAAAAAGTGTTTTGAATTTGGTGTATCTGTTAAACAAGAAGGTGGCAATTTTCATATTTTAAAATTATATTTTAAATTAAAAAAATTACTTTATGATATAAATCCCGAAATTGTTCATGCTCACTATATTACAAGTTATGGTTTTTTAGCTTCGTTGTGTGTGCCTAAAAGTTGTTATTTAATATTGTCTGCTTGGGGTACCGATATATTAAAAACACCATTTGAATCGTGGATTAAAAAGTTAATAACGATATTTTCGCTTAGAAAAGCTATGTTACTAACTTCCGATTCTAATTACATGACTGAAAAGATACATCAATTATATTCAAAGACAAATGTATTAACATTTCCTTTTGGTATATCTGTTATGCCAGAAGTTTCTTTTAATGAAAAAGACTCTAATTTGTTTTTTTCGAATAGAGCTTTAACAAGAAATTACAAAATAGACAAAGTTTTAGAATGTTTTAGTGAAATAAAAAAACAATTTCCAAAATCTCGGCTTATAATAGCTAATAAAGGTGATGAGGAAGAAAATTTAAAAAATTATGCCAATTCACTAAATCTTGACAAATCTGTTCAATGGGTTGGTTATTTATCTGAGAATGAACAATCGGAGTATTACAGGAAATCACAATACTTTTTTTCTCTTCCCGAAAGCGATGCTACATCTGTTTCATTACTCGAAGCAATGGCTTATGGTTGTGTGCCAATTGTTTCAAACATACCTGCTAATTTAGAATGGATCGAAAATAGAAAAAATGGTATAGTTTTGTATAAAGCTACTGACATTATTAGTGAATTAAACTCAATAAAGCCCGACCATATATTTGAGATAAACCGTAAAATAATAGAAGAAAAAGCTATTTTTCCGAAGCTTATTAAGGACTTTGTTTTATTTGTTAAGGGACAAATATTATGAATTTAAAAATGGTATCAATAGTAATACCTTGCCGAAACGAAGAAAAATATATTGAAAAATGTTTGCTGTCAATTATTAATCAATCATATCCGCAACAATTTCTAAAAATATTTGTAGTTGATGGCTTAAGTACAGATAAAAGTCCTGAAATAATTCAACATTATTCAAAAAAATATTCTAACATTCATTATTCGACAAATACACACAAAACAACACCTTTTGCATTAAATATTGGAATAAAATTATCGTTAGATTGTGATTACATAATGATTTTAGGAGCACATGCTGAATTGCGATTAGATTATATTGAAAAAGCAGTAAATATTTTAAACAAAAATCCCGAAATTGATTGCTTAGGTGGCATTTTAGAAAATATTTCTGAAAACAAAACAACAGAAGTTATAAGTTATGCTTTATCTTCTGTTTTTGGTGTAGGTTCTGCTCATTTTAGAACAGGGATTAAAGACGGTTTTGTCGATACAGTTGCTTTTGGTATGTACCGAAAAAATGTATTCAACAAAATAGGATTATTCGACGAAGAATTAAGCCGTAATCAAGACGACGAATTTAATTTTCGATTATTAAAGAATGGCGGAAAAATTTGGTTGAGTAAAGATTTAAAAGCTCGATATTTCGTCCGCTCTTCTTTCAATAAATTATTTAAACAATATTTTCAATATGGTTATTGGAAAGTATATGTTAATAAAAAACATAAAGCAATTACTAATTTAAGACAGTTAGTGCCTTTTGCTTTTGTTTTGTTTATTATTGTTTTTGGCACTTTATCTTTTGTTAGTATTTATTCAATGGTATTGTTTTTAACAGTTGTAATGTTATACTTTTTATTGGCATTTGCTTTTTCTTTGAAATATTACAAAAATGTTTATTATAATTTGAAAATGATGTTGGCATTTTTTCTGCTGCATATCTCTTATGGATTAGGTTATATGTTGGGGATAAACGATTTTTTTATTTTAAGAAAAAAAATTAAAAAAGATGTATCTTTAACACGCTGATATGAAAAAAATATTTACATTATACCTAATATCATACAATTTATTTTTGTTTTCGCAAAATATTTTGTCCGACGATTCTATAAAAAGCATGTACAAAGCTGCAGATATTATATTTACAGCATTTGTAATACACAAAAATATTATATCAACAACTTATGACGAAATTTTTTTAATTGATTTTGATATAACCGAAATTCAAAAAGGAAAAGATTATAGTCGTTTAATGGTTTACGTTGTAAAGGATACAATAAATTTCGAGAAAGGTAAAGAGTATTTGGTTTTTGCAAAAAGAAGCAAAGAGCAAAACAACAATTACGTATGCTTTTTTGCTGAAATGGTTTGTAAATCTTGCACAAATTTTACTATTAAAAAAATATATCAAATTGTTGATAAACGTCCTTTTTCTACCATTAAAAAACCACGTAGTAAAACTAATTACCACCAGCGTGGTTGTGGATGTTTTTAAAAATCAACATTTGTAAAACTTTAAATTTTATTTTAGGCTTTTATATTCATTTAAGTACTATATTTACAAAGAGTTTTTTTATTAAGCAAAAAATGACAATTTAAACAAGATTCAGCTTTTACTTTTTCTTACCTTTTTTATTAGCAGCAGCTATTGAATCAGCTTGAGCTTTTGCAATAGAATCTTGTCTTGCTTTTTCAATACTGTCTAAACGAGCTTTTTCCAACTCAGCTTTAGCAATAGAATCTTTCATTAAAGAATCTCTTTTCAATGAATCTAAACGAGCTTGTTCTGCAGCTTGTTCTTCTGCACTTGGACCACAGGCAACAAAAGACAACATGCCTGCAATCATAAAAATTCCAAATAACTTTTTCATATGTTTTATTAGTTTTTTGATTAAACCGCTGCAAATATATATATATACGATACGTTGTTCACTTTAATAAAAAAAAAAAAAATTAAGACCTTTGCAAGGCAATTAACATTGTTTTTGTTACGCCATTGCAAGCAAACAACCTCCCACCGCCATTGTGAGTCTGTAACCCCACAACGTCATTGCGAGCGAACGCAGTGA
>Ga0209809_1000825_pt1 | contig 26890 bp, 24 predicted proteins | sample YNPMSTMetaG_FD_186172 | JGI IMG/M metagenome (GOLD analysis project Ga0209809, IMG submission 186172) | Anoxygenic and chlorotrophic microbial mat microbial communities from Yellowstone National Park, USA - YNP MS-T MetaG (SPAdes) (version 2) ...
CATGCGTGCGCAGCCAGTACAAGAGATCCTGGGCGTAACGGAAGCGCCAGAGGTGTTGGTAGACGGCCAGGGCGATGATGAGCTCATCGCTATAGCGGGGCTTGCGTCCTTGCGGAGCCTTCTTGCATCTGGGCAGCAGCAGCGCTTCTACGGCTGCTACAATCTCTGGTAGGGACGGGTAATGTCGCATAACTAACCCCCGTCCCTTATTTTCTACTTGGTGTCAAGTCCTTTTCCGAATTGGCGTTCTAAGTCAGCCAAAGCCCCCTACCCGATGTCTTCCACATCTTCTCTGCTATGTCCGAAGTGCTCTCAATCTTCACCGACTACACCCTGCGCAACGTGGCGCTGGGCTCGGCCATACTGGGTGTGGTGGGCGGGGTGCTGGGCACTTTTGCCGTGTTACGCCGCCAGAGTTTGATGGGGGACGTGCTGGCCCATGCGGCGCTGCCGGGCATCTGCCTGGCTTTCATCCTTACCGGCAGCAAAACCCCGCTAATTTTGCTTTTAGGTGGGGGCCTGGCCGGCTGGCTGGCGGCCTGGCTGCTGCTGGTTGTTCTGCGACACAGCCGCCTACCCGAAGACTCGGCCTTGGGGGTAATGCTCAGCAGCTTTTTTGGGTTCGGCGTAGCCCTGCTTACCTTTATCCAGCACGGCAACAATGCCAACCAGGCTGGGTTGGACCGCTTTATTTTTGGACAGGCCGCTATCATCGTGGCCTCGGATGTGCTGAACTTTGTGGTGCTGGGCGGAATTGCGCTCTTGTGCGTGGGGCTCTTTTACAAAGAGTTCAAGCTGCTCTCCTTCGACCCCGCCTACGCCCACAGCCTGGGGCTACCGGTACAGGGCCTCAGCACCCTGCTCACTTCGCTGACGGTGCTGGCGGTCATGGTCGGGCTACAAACCGTAGGGGTGGTCTTGATGGCCGCCATGCTGATCGCACCGGCGGCAGCCGCCCGCCAATGGACCGACCGGCTCAGCAGCATGATTGGGCTCTCGGCGCTGTTTGGGGCCCTGGCCGGGGTTAGCGGAGCCCTGATCTCGGCCAGCCGCGAAAACCTGCCCACCGGTCCGCTGGTGGTGCTTACCATGAGCGCGATCCTGCTTTTTTCACTCCTGCTGGCCCCACAACGGGGACTGGTGTGGGACTGGGTACGTACCCGGCAAAACCGCCGTCGGGTTCGCCTCGAGCGCCTGTTGTTGGAAGCCCAGATGCTCCACCAGCACCAGCCCCTCACCCCCCAGGCCCTGGCGCTACACCGGCATGAATCGCAAGCGGCGGCCCAGCAACACCTGGAGGAACTACGGTCGCGCGGCTGGCTCGAGCCAGGACAGCAAGGCTTCCGTCTGACCCCGGCAGGCCAGCAAAAAGTCCAGGAACTCGAGCAAACCATGCGGGCCTCGTCCAAGTCTGCCGAGGATAGGTGACATGAACGCCGATCTGGTGATCATCCTGACCGCCATTCTGGTCTCCACGGCCTCAGCCTTGGTGGGCACTTTTCTGGTCTTGCGCCGCATGGCCCTCCTCTCTGATGCCATCTCTCATGCGGTGCTGCCGGGCATTGTGCTGGCCTACTGGCTTTCTAGCGGCGGGCGGGCCACCCCAACGGCCTTACTGGGGGCTGCTGCCGCGGGCCTGGTAACCGTAACCCTGGTAGAGTGGCTCAGCCGTAGCGGCAAGGTAAAGAACGACGCCGCCATCGGAGTTGTCTTCCCTGCCCTGTTTAGCCTGGGGGTGCTCTTGGTCTCGCTTTATTTCCGCCAGGTGCACCTCGACCTCGACGCCGTGCTCTACGGCGAAATTGCCTACGCCCCCTTCAACACCCTGACCCTGTGGGGCCAGGAAATCCCCGAGTCCTGGCTGATGATGGGGTCGCTAACCCTGCTTAACCTGCTCTTTGTGCTGCTGTTTTACAAAGAGCTCAAGCTTTCCACCTTCGACCCCGGCCTGGCCGCTGCACTGGGCTTTGCCCCTGGAGCGCTGCACTACGGGCTGATGACCCTGGTCTCGCTTACCTCAGTGGGCGCCTTCCAGTCGGTAGGGGCCATACTGATTGTGGCCTTCCTGATTATTCCCCCCGCCACCGCCTATCTGCTCACCCAGCGCCTGCCGGTCATGATAGCCCTGGCGGTGGGGGTGGGGGTGGTCTCCAGCTTGGTGGGGTATGCCCTAGCCATCTGGCTGGACGCTTCCATCGCCGGTATGATGGCCACCGTGGCCGGGGCCTGCTTCGCCCTGACCTTTCTTTTCTCTCCCCTGGAGGGTCTGCTCACCACCCAACTGCGTCGGAGGAGCGAGCGCCTCGAGGTGGCCGCCCGCCTGCTGGTAGCCCACCTGGCGCACCACGACCGGGCTGTCTCGGAAGAAGAGGTGTTGCAGGAGTTTGGCTGGAGCCCCCGCCTTTTAAAGCAGGCTAAAGAGAAAGCCCAGCAAGCTGGCTGGCTCGAGGTATTTCAGCAGAACCTGCGTCCAAGTCCTGCTGGCCTGGCTATGGTCGCAGGTCGCACCACCCAGCAAGGGTAAGCCTCAGCGGCTCACCTCCACACTGGTGCGGTTACCTGCCGCATCCACTGCGATCAGGGTCACCCGGCGCACTGGCAGCTCTACATAAAAGCTCACTTCTTTGCCCTTGGGCAGCGACAATGGGCTGAAGGTGCGGTTGTATTGCAAAGTCACCCGATCCACCCCGGTGTCGTCCAGCACCCGCCCGGAGATCTGCAAGGTGGACTCGGTACGGGCTGGAATTTCCTCTACGCTGCCGTCAGGCAGGGTGCGCCTTTGGGCTGGCTGCACTACGGTCACCACCCGCTCGACCCGCTCGAGGACAATCTGCGGGGGACGGGCATCCAACACCATAGGCAGGCGCACGGTACGGGTTTGTCCGCTAGTATCGGTGGCATCTACCCTAATCTCTACCTGTCCCGACTGCGGGGCCTGCACCCGGAAGCTAAAGCGCACCAACTTCTGGCCTCGTTCAGCTTCAGAAAGCAGCTCCTTGCCGCCCGCCTTCACACTTTGCACCCCCACGTCATCTAGGGCGTAGCCCTGCACCTGCAACGAGCGCTGCGAGAGCACGCCGCTTTTGGGCTGGGTGATGCCGATCAGGGGCGGCTGGGTATCTCCTGGCCGCTGACAGGCCGAAAAAATCGCTAAGAGAAGAAAGAGTGCGTAGCGCACCCTTCTATCCTAGCAGCTCATCCCTGCCCGCGGCGTTGTGTTAGGTGGTGTACAGGGCATTTATTCGCACGTAGCCCTCGGTAAGATCACACCCCCAAGCCACTCCCTGGCCGTCACCCAGCCCCAGATCAGCCTCTACCAACACTTCTTCAGCCTGCATGGCCTGGCTGGCCTGGGCCCGGTCGAACTCGAGCACCCTTCCAGCGTAAAGGGGGATGCCTTGAAGGGAAATGCGAACTTTATCCACCTCGAGCGCCACCCCGGCCTTGCCCAAGGCCATCATGACGCGGCCCCAGTTGGGGTCGTTGCCATACACAGCGCTTTTCCATAGGGGGCTGGCCGCTACCGACAAAGCCGCTTTGCGGGCTTCCGCATCGTTTTTGGCCCCCGTAACCCTGATGGTCAGGAGCTTGGTGGCCCCCTCGCCGTCGCGGGCCAGCTTGCGGGCCAGTTCCACACAAACCTGCTCCACCGCTCCCCAGAACTCTTCCAGGTCTACCGGCCCCGCCGCGCCATTGGTCATCAAAACAGCCATGTCGTTGGTGGAGGTGTCGGTGTCCACCGTAACCTGGTTGAAGCTTCGGTCCACCACCCCTTGCCAGCCCCGGCGCAACTCCTCTTGCGAGACCGCCGCATCCGAGACGATATAGGCCAGCATGGTCGCCATGTTGGGGGCAATCATCCCGCTGCCCTTACAAACCCCCACCACCCGCGCCCCACCCTGCAGACTGGCCTCGGCCATTTTGGGCACCAGGTCGGTGGTCATGATGGCTTCCATGAAGGGGTCAATGTCTGGGCCCAGCCGAATGTTGGGTAGCGCAGCCGCTATTTTTTCCACCGGCAAGGGCTGGCCTATCACCCCGGTGGAAGCGGTCAAAACCAGCTCGGGCACAAGCTGCAGCTGTGCCGCCACCAGCTCGGCCATCCGCTGATCGGCCCAGACCCCCTGCTCGCCGGTAGCGCAGTTGGCATTGCCCGCATTGACCACCACGGCTTGCAAGCCCCAGCCAGAAGCCAGCAGCCTGCGGCCTCGAGCCACACAGGGCGCGGCGGCTTTATTGAGGGTTCCTACAAAAGCCCAGTTGCAAGGCGTTGCCGCAACCATAAGGGCCAGATCTGGCTTGCCTGAGGGCTTGAGACCAGCCTGAGTCGCGCCCGCACGAAAACCAAGAGGCAGTTGCATGGAAACAGCATATCAGGAACAGCGACCTGGACCCTGGCCTCAAATAAGGCCGGGGTAGATTGCTTGTGGAAAGAGATGTTGGGTTAGCCAGGTAGCACAATTTTAGATTTATAATCTAAAAAGCATGAAACGCAATAAGGAGTTCGCCAACCGCCTCCACGCGCTATCCCCCAAGTTTGCCTACATCCCCAAAGAAGACCGCTTTTTGATGGATCCGGGCCCCCTCAAGTACCGCTTCAACGTGCTTGGAGCAGGGGTAAACGGACAGGAGCACATCCGGGTGACGTTGCTCGAGGGTAGCTGCACCATCCACGGCGTCTACGACCCCAACAAAAGCAGTGTGGAGGCCGCCCAGCGCATCAAGGCCCAGTTCAGCCAGGAGCCGCTGGTGGTCTACGAGAGCCTCGAGGCCGCCTGTCTCGACCCCGCGGTGGACGGCCTGATCATCTGCACCCCCAACCACACCCACCTCGAGGTGCTCAAGGTGGCAGTGCAGTCGGGCAAGCACATCCTGCTAGAGAAGCCCATGGCCACCAACATAAAAGACGCCTACCAAATCTGGCAGATCGCGCAAAACTATCCAAAAGTCCTGCAGATCGGTCTCCAGTACCGCTTCAAGCCCATCTATGTGGAGGCCATTCACGAGGCCAAGGTGCGCCGGAGCCTGGGCGAGATCAAGACCATAACCATCCTCGAGCACCGCGAGCCTTTTCTGGACAAGGTGAAACAGTGGAACAAATTTTCCCGCTACTCGGGCGGCACCCTGGTGGAGAAGTGCTGCCACTACTTCGACCTGTTTAACCTCTTCGCCGAGTCGCGCCCGGTGAGCGTGTACGCCTCGGGCAGCCAGGCGGTGAACTTTCTGGACTTCGAGTACGGCGGCGAACGCTCAGACATCCTGGACAACGCCTTTGTGATCGTGGAGTACCAAAACGGTATCCGGGCCAACTTTAACCTGTGCATGTTCGCACCCATGGTCTACGAGGAAATCGTCATCTGTGGCGACGAGGGCCGCCTTAAGGCCAGCGAGGGCGTCAACGGCCAGGCTTACTCTAAGTGGGAGAACTACCTCGAGGTCATCTGCCTGCCCAACCGCACCTCCCGCACCATGACCCCTAGCTACCCCACCCTCATCGAGGAAAGCGGTCACAATGGTTCTACTTACATCGAGCACCTTTACTGGATAGAGGCTATGGACGCTAAGCCCAACACGCTTGCCTCAAGTGTCCAGCCAGCTACCGCTGAAGAGGGCTTCTGGAGCGTGGTGGTGGGGGTGGCGGCGGAGGAGTCGGTGAAGCGGGGGGAAAAGGTGTGGGTAAAGGAGCTGCTAGAGAGGAATGGACTGGGGCACCTATAGACCACGTGGATACGCAGGCATCCACTACCCTAGGATTGAACATAGACAGCCCCTCGATTTGTGCGAAGTCTGCGGTGTTGCGCGTAGCCAGCACCAAGTCGTTCGCCAGCGCGATCGCGGCGATTTGGGCATCTTCCACGCTCGTGGGTCGGCCCAACTGCATACGCACCGATACGATACGCGCGTAGTGGACAGCAGCCGCCTCATCAAACGGCAGGCAGCGAACAGCAAATCTTCTTCGAACATGGCCCGGGCAGCCTGCGCCAGGGCCGCTTGTCGCTTACCTGGGGGTATAGGCACCAAGCTCAATCTCGGCACGGCGGACGGGCGCTGATCCAGACCTCGCTGGCGGGCTGCTCACCCAACCAGGCCACCGCAATGTAGGCTTTGGTCGCATCAAAAAGCAGGTTGGTATCAAGCAGAATCGCGCGGACTTATCCCGGCAAGGCGGCTTGCGTGGCATTTTGCCTTCAGACTGTTCGAAGGCGGCGTTCGCGACAGCCTGACTCCCTGCCGCTTGGGAAGCTGCGTCCCTTCCAGGCTTGAGAATGCGGCGCGCCTCTCCGAGACCCCGTGCCGCGCTGATCGAAGCCGCAATGCTACGTGTCCTCAGACGCACCCTCTCCGACAGAGCACGATCCACCTTTCCGCAACTGCTGGTCTTCTTTACTTGTCAAGCTGAACGTACCTTGCTGCTGGCATTTCGAATATGGAAAACAGCCAATCCGGGTGGATGTGCAGGGCATCCACCAGCGGCGGGTGGAGTAGGCTCTACACCTCTGTGTACAAAACATGATCGGCTCAGTTTATGAAAAGTGCTTTATGTCAGGGAAGCCAGGAAGGCCTGCACCTCGTCGCGGCGCGGGGGGGTGGCGTTGGCGCAGTGCAGGGCCGCTACCACCGAGGCAAACTCGAGCGCCTCGAGCTCTGTTTGCCCCTCGGCCACCGCCAGAGTAAACGCACCGTGGAACACGTCGCCGGCCCCGGTGGTATCGCGCGCGTGCACCTTGTAGGCCGCCACCCGTCCCCCCGCATACGCGACCCCCTCGGCCCCCAGGGTAACCGCAGCGAATACCTCCAGCGCCTGTAGTTGGGCCAAAAGCACATCCACGCCGCCTTTTTTCAGCGCCAGTTCCTCTGAGGCCACCACGTGCGTGGCCACCTGAATAAGCCTCCAGTCTTCCTCCCGGTCGCGGTCCAGGTCGAGCACCACCGGAAGGCCCCGCGCTCGGGCGGCCTGGCCCAGCCTGTACCCGGCGGCGGCCCAGCGCCCATCCAAAAGCAGCGCCCCCACCCCTCCAAGCAGGTCTTCCTGGCTCAGCAGCAGTTCCTCGGGCAGGGCGGGCCGGTAGGGAAAAATAAAACGCTCCCCCTCTGGCGTCACCAGCACCGCCGAGACCGGGGTGGCCGCGCCCAGCTGGAAATGGGTTTTGACCCCTTCGGCCTCGAGCAGCTCCTGCAGCCGCTCGCCCGCCGCATCATCGCCCCGGCGGCTTAGCAGGTGGGCCGCACCCCCCAGCCGGGCCACCGCCAGCGCGGCCACTGCGGCTGGGCCGCCGATGGTCTCGCGGTAGGCCCGCACCCCGGTTCGGCTGGCGCGGGGTGGGAACTCCTCGACGTAGTAGCGCTGATCCAGGTTGGCCCAGCCCACGGTCAGTATCTTCATACCAGCCTGCGCTCCTCCGGTCGTGGGGGCAGCACCTCCAGGCCCAGCCAGACGCACATCTCCAGCAGGGCCTCTTCGTGCGCGCCCATCCCCACCGCCAGGTGGTGTGGGATGCGGTGGTTGAGCCAGCTCGCCAGAAACTGCCGGGGGGTTAGGGGCTCACCGGCCCAGGTGGGGCGGGTGAGGTGCCCTGAGTCGCCGTCGTAGCCCTTTTCGCCGCTCAGCACTCCCCCGTGTACCACGGCTTTGCGGCCCGGCAGCAGGCGCAGGCCGCTGATGGGCCCTGCGCGCAGGGGCATGTCGCGCACGGCGGGCAGGTTGCGGTTGAAGTGCGGCACCAGCCGGGTGGGGCCACCGGCCCAGGCCTGGGGGGCTTCACCCCCGTGCCAGAGCATCAGCCCTTTGGAGGAGATGTGCGCGATGTCCAGCAAGATGGCCGGCTGACCCGAGATGGCCTTCAGGGCCAGCATACTGGCCAGGCCCATCACATCGCCCTCGGGCGCCAGGGTGTGGCCTGCATCGGCCAGGCGGGCCATGGCCGCATAGGCCATCACCCCGGTTTGGTCGGGGATTTCCGGCCATTCGCGCAGGGCCACCCCGTCGTAGGGCCGGGCCAGTTTTTCCAGGGCCAGCTCGAGGCGAAAACTCTCCCGCAAGGCCTCCAGCGGGTATTCCGAAAACTCCTGGAAAGCCGCGGCCCGTTCGGCCACCTCGGTCTCGCTCACCCCAGCCAGTGCCTCCCACAGCTCACTAAGGTCGGCCCTCTCCACCACCAGGCCGGTCTCGGGCAGGGCCCCAAAGGCAAAAAAGCCGGGTGCATGGCCGCCCAGCCAAAGCACCCGTCCTTCGCGCAGCACCCGCGCGCCGCGCAGGGCATCCAGGCTGAGCTTTAGGCGGGCCTGGAACCAGGCATCCTCCACCGCCCCGTAGAACCACTTGGTGGATTTTTGCGCCAGCGAAACCCCTAGGTTGAGGCCGCAGAGCGCATTCTGCGGCAGGGGCCCACTCTCCCACACCTCAGGCAGGGCCCACAGCCCTACCGGGATGGGCAGCTCCAGGAGTGGCAAAAAGGCATCGCCGGTGGCAAAGGTAACGTGCTGGACCAGCAGCAAGTCCAGCTTTGCGTCCTGGGCCGCGCGGGCAGCTGCCTCGGCTTGGGTGGCGTCGGCCACCGGCTCAGCCACATAGGCCAGCTCAAAGCCCAGCTTGGGGCCTAGGGCTTCCAAGGCCTGGCGGCTGGTGTGCTCGAGGCCCAACCTCGAGCCCCGAAAGAGGGGGCGCACAACAGGGACAAGTCCAATTCTGAGATTTTGCATATTGTTGATGGTTGCATTAGCGCTCTTTCGGCCTGGTAACCTACAGCCTGGCTATCCTTTCAGCCCACCCTGGGTCAAACCACCCACCACCTGCTCCTGGAACAGCGCAATCACCAGCGCCACCGGCACCAGGGCCACCACCAGCGCTGCCGAGATGAGCGGCCAGGGAAAGGTATACTCCCCCTGCAAAAACTGAATGCCCACTGGCAGGGTTCGCATCGCCTGAGAGGGCATCAGGGTCAGGGCCAGCAAAAACTCATCCCAACTGTTCACAAAAGCTAAAATACCTGCGGTAAACATCCCTGGAGCCGAAAGCGGCGCTACAATGCGCCACAGCGCCCCTACCCGGGAGCATCCATCCACCATAGCGGCAGACTCTAAATCCTGGGGGATGCCCTGAAAAAAGCTCACCAGCACCAGTGTAGCCACCGGAATCGAGAGCGCCGCATGGGGCAGAATCAGGGCAAGGTAGTTGTTGCGCAGCCCCAAGGCCAGCACCATCTCGAACAAAGGCAGCAGCAAGGTCACAGTGGGAAACATCGAGACCCCTACCAGCAGCGAAAAGATTAGGGTCTTGTTGGGAATGCGCAAACGGGCTAGGGCATAAGCTGCCAGCGCTGAAACAAGCACGCACAAAAGGGTAGCCCCACTGGCCACGATCAGGCTGTTAAGGAAGTAGCGCGTGATGGGAGTATTGGTGAATATTTGCACGTAGTTTTGTAGGGTTGGGTTTTCTGGCAGCCAGGTGATGGGTATGCGGGTGAGCTCACCCTCGGTTTTGAATGAGGTGAGCAAAATCCAGACCGTAGGGAAAAACCCGTTTACCATCACGATACCTGCTGCAATCCAGAGCCATATCCGTGGATTATCCCATCTCATACAGCCCTCCGGGTTCGAGTAGGGGTACCCTCCACAAGGAGGCCGTGATGCAAAAGGCTGTAGCAAATTTTCGCCACTACCCCCAGCCGCGAAAACCACAAACACAGCAAGGCGAGAACCCCGTATGGGCGACCTGCCCTAGTCATCAGCCCCTCTTACATAGCGCAGGTAAACCAACGTCACTGCCAAGCTGACCAGAAACATTAGCACCGCTAGCGCCGAGCCGTAGCCGAAGTTTAGGTTCTCAATGCTCATGGTTCGCACGTACATGGCCAGGGTCTCGAAAGAGCTACCCCCGTTCTGCATAGCAAAGGGGATATCGAAGGTCTGAAAAGCTGCAATGGTGCGAAAAATTGCCGCCACCAGGATGGCCGGTAGCAGAAGCGGCAGGGTGATGCGCCAGAAGCTCTGCCAGCGGTTGGCCCCATCCACCGCTGCTGCCTCGTAGAGCTCCTTGGGAATGACCTGCAAACCGGCCAGTAAAATAAGCGCCACAAAGGAACTGCTCTTCCAAATGATGCTCAGGCAAACGGCCCAAAAAAGCAGTTCGGGGGTGGTCACCCACAACAGACGATCGCCCCCTAACCGCACGATCACATCGTTAACCACACCGTACTGGCTGTCGAAGAACCACCTGAAAATCAGGCCCGCAAACACCAAAGGTAGGGCCCAGGGCAGCAGCAAGCCCAACCGTACGGGCCACTTGACCCGGAAGGGCAGGTTGGCCAGTAGGGCCAGCAAAAGCCCCACTACCAGCGCGCCTGGCACCGTAACCAGCACGATCAGGACGGTGTTCCAAAGCGCCGTCCAGAAACGTTCGTCGGCAAAAGCCTGAGCAAAGTTCTCAAAGCCCACGAAAACCGGATTGTTACCGGTCTCGTCCGTCAGCCGACGGCGGAACAAGCTGGTATAAAAAAGCCGCCCCACTGGATAAAGCGCAACCAGCCCCAGGAGTAAGGCCGCTGGAGTCAGCAACCAGAAGGCCAGTGCGCGCTCACTCAGGTCGCTAAGTCCACGACGGATTCTGGGCTCTACCTGGGCCATGGATCACATCCTTTGGTATCATCCACGGGAAGCCCGGGATCAGACGGCTTCCCGTGGACAAGGTGCTTCACCGGCCACCGTAGATGGCTTGCAGACGGGTCACGATCTCTCTCGCACCCTGCTCGGGGGTTTTTTGCCGGGCTAGCACCTGGTTGGTGGTTACACGGATGACCTCTGAAATCTCAGCATAGCGGGGGTGTTGTGGGCGGGCTCGAGCCGCCTGCACCACCGGCAAGGCCTGGCCAAACCAGGGGTTGACCCGTAGGATATCGGGGTCGCGGTAAAGCGCGGGGAAAACCGGTAGGTTAGAGGCTTCGATGGCCAGTATCTTGGAAACTTCGGGACTGCTCAGGAAACGCACCAGCCGGTGGGCCTGGGCTTTGTTGCGGCTAAAGTCCGATACCACCCACTGCCAGCCCCCCAGGCAACTGGCCTGGCGGCCCCCAGCAAAAGCGGGTAGGGGCACCACCCCAATTTTGCCCTTGACCTGGCTGTCGGCATCGTTTTGGAACCTGTTCCAGGCGTAGGCAAACAGCGTGCCGAAAATCCAGCGGCCAGCCTGCATTTCCTGACGAATAGTATCCTGGGGTTTTTCGGCCATGTTGGGCGGCGAGACCCGCTGATCCATCAGGCCCACCCAGAACTGCAGGGCACGCTGGGCCTGTTCCACGGTGAGGCTGAACTGGCCCTGCGCGTTGGTGACATCCCCACCCGCAGCCCAGATGGGCAGCAGGAAGGTGCAGACCGTCCCCTCAACGGGCGCACCGATATAACCGATGCCGTTGAGGGTGGGATTGTTCTCCCGCTGGAGAATGGTTTGGGCCTGCTGGATGGCCTCGTCCCAGGTGGTGGGCGGTTTGAAGCCATATTTTTCAAGCAGGTCGGTGCGGTAGTAGAGGAACATGGCATCGGCAAAGCCCGGCAGCGCTACCAGCTGGCCGTTGATCACGTTGGCCTGCGAATAAGCGGGCAGGTACTGCCGCAACAGGGCCTGGCGCGAGGCGGCAGGCAGGTATTTGTCGATGGTGTCGGCCCAACGGCTAGCCAGGTATTGCGCGGGCCGAATAACGTCGATCAGGATGACGTCAATGCTGGGATCGCGTGAGGCCAGCACAGTGGTGAGGTACTGCTGCTGTTGATCTGAGGTGGCACCTCCCACTTCCACATCCACCCGTACCTCGGGGTTGCGGGACTGGTAGAGGTCAAAAATTTTCCGCATCACATCCGGACGCTGCTGCCCACCCACAAACACCCGCAAGCGGGTTTGCTGTGCCAGCGCAAACGAAGCCACCAAGACAGCCATCAATAGCCAAAAAAGCCTTTTCATAGAGCTCCTCCTTTTAGATACAAGCCTAGTTTACCTAGTTCAGCCTGAAGCGACTCACTTACCTCCAAACCCTCAGACCACGCCTTTTCTCGTAAAGCGGCGCGGCGCGATCCGGGAATCCGACCACCGACCGCTTCAAGAGCCTGGATGAGCCGGTTCACCCGCCCTGCGTATCCTGTACCGAACGCCGCAGGCTCGAGCGCCAGCAACAAGAGCCCGGGCCTGGCCGCCTGCTCCGGGGGCATCCAGGGCAGCGGCAGCTCGGGCGAGAGCACCTCGCCTGCCAGAGCCCCGGCCAGGATTTCCACCAGCACCGCCAGGGCAAAGCCCTTGCCTTCTCCGATGGGAATTAAGGAACCCTCCAGGGCTGCCCTGGCATCGGTGGTAGGACGGCCCTCCTTGTCGAGCGCCCAGCCTTCAGGGATGGGCTCCCCTTTCTTAGCCGCGGCGATGATTTTGCCCCGGGCCACCACCGAGATAGAGGTGTCAACGACAATCGGCTGGGGCTTTGCAGGCGCACCCAGGGCGATGGGGTTGGTACCCAGCACCGGTCCTGGGGCGATGGCAGGTGGGGTGTTGGCAAAGGCCAGGGCCACCAGGCCCTGCTGGGCTAGTCGGCCCACGTAGGCCGATAAGGCCCCAGCGTGCCCAGCGCCGCGCACAGCCAGGGTGGCGCTGCCCTGCTCCTGAGCCATCTGGGCCAGGGTTTCGAGCGCAAAAAGTCCGGCCACTGGCCCCGGCGCCCCGTCAGCGTGCAACACCGCCACCGCAGGCCGGGTGCGCTCGAGGCGCATCTGAGGTTTGGGGTTGAGCCCGCCGGCTTGTAGCTGGGCGGTGTACTGGGCAATCCGAGTCAGGCCGTGCCCCACATTGCCCTCTACTTCGGCCTCGAGGATCACCTCTGCAAGAGCATCGGCGTGGCCTGGGGCCAGCCCCAGGTGGTGGAAGTGGCTCGAGACCACCCGCAACAGCTCGGAATAAGGAACCTTCATGCCGCCCCCAGGATGTTCAGAACGCCCTCGGCCACCCGCAGCCCCACCGCTTCCTGGGCCTCAGCGGTCAGACCCGCCACATGTGGGGTTATCCACAGGTTTTCCACGCCCCGCAGCAGGTGCTGCGCGGGCAGGGGCTCGGGATCCACCACGTCCAGCACGGCCCCGGCCAGATGGCCTGAGCGCAGCGCGGCCACCAGGTCGGCCTGGTTCACCAGCTCGCCCCTGGCAGTGTTGATCAGGTAGCTGCCCCTGGGCATGGTGGCAAGGGTTTCGGCCCTGATCAGCTCTTTGGTTTCTGGGGTCAGGGGGGCGTGTAGCGAGAGGAACTGGGCCGAGCGCAGCACCTCAGGCGTAGAGGCCAGCCGAATTTCCAGGTCTTCCACCACGCTCTCCCAAGGCAGGCGCATCGGGTCGGAGGCCACAACCGTCATACCGAAGGCCCTGGCCCGCCTGGCAACCCGCAAACCCACCTCACCCAGGCCCACCAGCCCTAAGGTCTTGCCCGAAAGTTCGAAGCCCCCAAAGGCCGCACGGTTCCAGCCGCCCCCAGCCACATGGCGCGCCGCCCCCGCAATGTTACGGGCCAGGTGCAGCATGGCCGCCAGCACGTACTCGGCCACCGCACCCGCGTTGATGCCTCGAGCAAAGTAAAGCGCCACGCCCCGGGCTTTGAGGTCGGGCTGCACGATGTTGTCCAGGCCCACTCCCAGCCGCCCCACCACCTTGAGTCTAGGCGCCACAGCCAAGAGGTCGGCATCCACCAAGGTTTGGTTACGCACGATGAGCGCAGTGGCCCCAGCCAGCCTGGCCTTGAGGGCCGCGCGGTCTTTCCAGAGGTCGGGGTCATAGTAGACTTCCAGGCCGCTTTGCTTCAGGCGCTCGAGACCACTTGGGGTGATGAACTCGCTAACGACAATCATAGGCAGGGCTCTAGGCGCTGGGATAAAGCCTGGTGATCACAAACTCGTTATGCCGCAACAGCTCAGCAGCCGTCAGGCGGCCATTGACGGTACGCTCAAACACCTCCAGGATGCGATGGGCTGCCTGGTCTAGGCTGATCTCACCCAACAACAGATCGGGTAGCTGTACGTCGATGTGCTCGCCCATGGTAGCACAGGTAATAGGGTTGGGCGAGACCTTGATGACAGGAATAAGCGGATGACCCACCACATTCCCCTGGCCAGTGGTGAAGAAATGCAGCACACTGCCCGCTGCTGCGCAAAGCGTTACCTGCTCTGCTCCTGCCGAAGAGCTGTTCATGAAAACCAACCCCTGGCCAGGCTTGACCGGCTCGGCATAGTCCAGCACCGCGTTGATGGGGCGAGAGCCGGTTTTCTGGATGTTGCCCAGGGCTTTCTCTTCGATGGTGGAGAGCCCACCGCGGATGTTGCCCTCGGTGGGTTGGGAACCCAGCAGATCTACCCCCTGGGCCTCAATCATCCGAATGTAGTTATTGTAAATTCGCATGAACCTACGCTTGAGGGCTGGGGTGGCGCAGCGGTTTGCAATGAGGTGCTCGCCACCAGTCAGCTCAGAGGTCTCACCAAAAATCACCGAAGCCCCCATATCCACCAGCCAATCCACCACCCGGCCCTGGGCTTTGTTGCCGGCCAGGCCTAAGGTAGGGTCGGACTCGCCGCACTTGATGGAGAGCACCAGCTCAGATACCTGGATCGGCTCGCGCTCGAGCTCGGAGGCGTCCTGCACCAATCGGTAGGCTGCCCGGCTGGCTGCGTTGATCACGTTGAGATCGCCATGGCGTTCAATAGAGAAGGCTTCCACCGGCTTGCCGGTTTTAGCGATGGCCGAGGCTACCCGATCGGTCCACTTGGGCTCAATCCCGATGACCACCACCCCGTACACATTGGGGTTGGCTCCGTGGCCTGAAAGGGTACGGAAGGTAAGCTCGAGGTCCTCGCCAAACTGCAGGCGCCCATAGGGGTGGGGCAGGGCCGTGGTGCCGTTGATCAGCCGGGCCACCCCTTCGGCAGCCGCGTTGGAGAGGTCGTCCACTGGTAGGATGAGCACATGGTTGCGCACGCCCACCGCCCCGTTGGGACGACGGTAGCCGGTTAGCCGGACGCTCCTGGCAGCTTCGGGCATCAGTGGCCCCTCCTAACCTTTTTGTAGCCCCTGGCCTCGGCTTTCCCATAATCCCAGCGCAAGGTACGGATATTGTGCACGTGCACATAGCCGCCTTTCCTGACGGCCTTGATCATCCGACCCACCTTCTCGCCATACTCGATCACCACATGGCCCTCAGGCAGGTCTCTGAGGGCTATTTTGTGCCCTAGTGGGATGTCTTCCAACAACCTGACTTTGTGCGTTCTGCCCCCCTCGAGGCTGTGAACGGTCACCTCCTCACCTGCTTTCAAGTCAGCGACGGCTATCGCCACGTCATCGGTGCTTTTGTGCGCCAGTGCCCTATACGCCACAGCGGCCTCCTTTGCTTTTCGCAAGACAAGATTTTATATCTAAAATTTTCCACGGTCAACGTGTTAGAATTACCCGCTAAATATATGGCCCTGACACGAACAACCCTGAACAAAGAGGCCTACAAAGCCCTGCGGCAAGCCATCCTGGCAGGCAAAATCCCCCCTGGGCAAAAACTGGTAGTACGGGTGCTGGCCGAAAACCTAGGCCTCTCCCCCACCCCAATTAAGGAGGCCCTGAGCGCACTGGAGCGGGAGGGGCTGGTGGTAGCAGTGCCACATAGGGGTTACTTCGTACTGGAGCCGGGCCTTGCGGATGTGCGAGAGATCTATAGCCTGCGCGAGGTGCTGGAGGGGCTGGCAGCCCGGCTGGCCGTTGAGCACAACGGAAGGGCCCTTTTGAGGAGGCTCGAGCACCTGTTTAGCAAGCAGCGTAAAGCCGCTGACCAGGGCGATATTGGCGCTTATGGTGACCTTGACCTGGCCTTTCACCGCACCTTCTGGGAAGCCTCGGGCAACAAGCGCCTGCTATCCGCCGCCGAGACCATAGACGGCCAGATTCGCATGCTCATCAGCAGCTCGGCGGCCATTCCAGGACGCCTGCCCCAGTCCCGCGCCGAACACGAAGCCATCTTGCAGGCGGTACGCGACAAAGACCCCCAGGCTGCGGAAGCTGCCATGCGAACCCACGTCCACAACGCGGGGCAGGCCCTGGAGCAGTTCTTACTTTCTAAAAAGGCATAGACGCCCTTCCTCAAAAGCTGTCTGCTGAACCGGTCAGATGTCAGCGCCCAGGGTTCATCTCAACCCAGCTCGAGCACCCCGGCAAACACCCGTCCCACAGGGCGGCCCTGCGCCCACAAGGTCAGGTCGGCGGGGGCCCCCGGGCGAATCTGGCCGTGCTGGGGCCAGCCTGCCGCCAGCGCTGCGCCCCGGGTGTGAGCCCACAAAACCTCAGTGGGGGTCAGGCGCTGGGCTGGGTTCAGGGGGTGCTGGGTAGCGGCCTGCAGGTTTAGCTCGTACAGTGGCTTCATCACCGGGGCATCCGAGCCAAAAGCTAGGGGCAGGCCAGTGTTCCAGAGGTCGCGCAGGCGGAAGGCCTCGTGCTGGTGGTTCGGTAGGTGGTAGCGCACCAACTCGGCGTCGCCCAATAGGTGCATAGGCTGCATGGAAATCGCCAGGTTCAGCCCAGCAAACCGTGGCAACTCCTGATCGCGCACATGCTGGGCGTGCTCGAGCCGGAAAATACGCCGGGCTCGGTGAACAGCCGCGCCAGCGGTCTGTCCCGCAAGGGGATCGTCCGTTCGGTGAACAGCCGCGCCAGCGGTCTGTCCCGTTCGGGCTTGCAGGCGGTGAAACACCTCCAACACCCCCTGCACCGCCCGGGTGCCAATGGCATGTACGGCCAGACCAAAGCCCGCTGCCAGGGCTGCCTGGCCCTCGCTTTCGATCAGCTCGAGCGGGTCGAGCGCAAGACCATATGAACCATCGGGGTAGGGCTCCACCATCCAGGCGGTGCGGCTGCCCAAGGCCCCGTCAGCGAAAAACTTAACCGCAGCAATCTCGAGCCGGTCGCCCCGCCAGCCTGGCTGGGTTTCGCGCCAGTGGTCGCGGTCTAGGGCCCACCACAGCCGCAGCGGAAGCCGGCCAGAGGCTGCCAGTTGCTCTGCCAGGCTATAGTGGCACCAGCCCATGTGGTGAACCGCAGTGTAGCCCCGGCGGGCCAGGTCTTGCAGGCCCCGCTCGAGCTCGGCCAGGCCGGGCGGGGGCAGAACCCGGTTGATTAGCTCCTGGGCAGTTTCCAGCAGGTACCCGGTAGGCTCACCCTGGGCATCCCGCACCACCACCCCACCGGGCATATCAGGGGTTTGGGCGGTAATACTAGCCTCTCTCAGGGCCAGGCTGTTGGCCCAGGCCGAGTGCCGGTCACGGCTTTGCAAGAACACCGGGTGGTGGGGTGCTGCCACATCCAGCAGTTCGCGGCTGGGGTAGGCCCGAAACAGATAACCCCCGCCGCGTATCCAGGTACCGGGGGGCAGGGTGCGGGCCTTCTCGGCCACTTTCCGGGCCACCGCCTGGGGGTCGCCAAGCCCCTCCAGGTCCAGGCTATCCAGTTGTAACCCCCACATCTGCGGATGGGCATGGGCTTCGTGCAGGCCAGGGGTAATCTGCTCAAAAAAATACTTTTTGGCTCCCGGGTAGCGTGCACTCAGGTCTTGCAGGCTGCCCACATCGGCGATGCGGCTACCTTCTAGGTATACGGCCTCGGCCTCTACCCCGGTCATGGTCTCCACGCAGCCATAAAGCAGCATGGGGGCATGCTATCCTGCGCGCTGCCAAGCTTCAAGCCAGGCCTGATAAGGTTCGTGACAAGCCTTGGGCAGGGCTGAGACAATGAGAGTCTAAAAAACCCGATTAGGTGTTTACCTTCACATCTCGCCCACATCGGGCCGCTATACTCGATAGCCAATGAGAAGGGGCTTGCTGATTGGTATGGGCTTATTCACGGGCTCGGTGCTGGGCTGGGCTTTACTCGAGCGCCACCACCACAACCGGGTCTTTGTAGGCGTGCAGGCCGCTGGGGTGCCAGTGGGGGGCCTGACGCTGGAGGAGGCCACCGCGAAAATTGCGGCTGCCACGCAAAACATCACCCCACCTCTGCTCACCCTCAAGGTCGGCGAAAAAACCCTCGAGGTCTCCGCCGCCGAGCTGGGCTGGCAGCCTGACCCCAGGGCCACCGCCGAGCGTGCTTTTGCAGCGGGAAGAACGCGCTGGAGCGAGCGCCTGGCAGCCCTGCGGGGACAGGTTAGGGTTCCCCTGGTGCCCAGGGTGGATGCCACAGCCTTAGAAAAGCGCCTACAGGTCATTGCCCGTAAGCTCGAGTACCCCCCCCGTGACGCCAGGGTGGTGTTTCAGAACGGCCAGTACGTGGTCATCCCCGAAAAGGCGGGCTTGCAACTCGACATTGAGCGCGCTATCGAGACCTATATCCAGCACCCTACACAGAACGTGCTTGAGTTTTTCCCCAAAAGCCTCACCCCCCGCCTGACAGCAGCCATGCTCGAGCCGGTAGCCCAGAGGGCCAATGAACTCCTGCGGCCCATCACCCTGGTCTACGCTGAACCACATCCGGCCGGCAGGGTCTACCGCCACAGCCTGAGCGCAAGCCAGGTTGCTGGGTTTTTAATTGTACAGGACGAGATTAAGGTCAACACCGCAGCCCTGCGCAAAATCCTGGCCCAGCTCGCCCGCCACGATCGCCCGCCTCAGGATGCCCGTTACGTCCTGAGCCCGGAGGGCAGACTGATGGTGCGCCCTGAAATGGATGGCTGGAAACTGGACCTGCTCGAGAGCCGCAAGCGCCTCGAGGTGGGTCTCCTGCGCCCCGACCTAAACGAGTTTGCGCTGGTCGTAGCACCCAAGATGGCCCAAGTCCGGGCCGCCGATCTGCCCAAAGCCGAAGACATGCGGCTCCTGGCCGAGGCCACCACCCGCTACGCAGGCTCTAGCAGCGAGCGTGTTGCCAATATTCACGCTGCTGCCCGCAATCTGGACGGCTACGTGGTACCAGCAGGTGGGGTTTTCAACTTTAACCAAGCTGTCGGTAATATTACCCCAGAAAACGGTTTCAAGGAGGCCCTGATCATCTCACAAGGACGCACGGTCAGGGGCGTGGGCGGTGGGGTATGCCAGGTCTCGACCACAGCTTTCCGGGCCCTATACCAGGCCGGGCTGCCCATCCTCGAACGTCACCAGCATGCCTATCGGGTGCACTGGTACGACCCTATCGTAGGCTACGACGCTGCTGTATACCAACCATACCTCAACCTGCGGGCCAGCAACGACACCCCAGGACCCATCATCGTGCGCACGGCGTTCACTCAAACCAGCCTCACTGTTCGGCTGTACGGCATACCTGATGGGCGTAGGGTGGAGGTTTCCCCGCCCACCATCCTTTCCCGCACGCCGCACCCGCCACCCCAGTACATCGTGGACAACAGTCTTGCTCCCGGAGAGGTCAAGCAGGTGGACTGGGCTGTGGACGGCTTCCGCACCCGCATCACGCGCGTCATCAAGCATCCCGACGGCAAGGTTAGCACAGATCAGCTTACCTCCAACTACCGCCCCTGGCGGGCGGTGTACCTGGTGGGGCCGGAAGCAAAAATCGCAGGAAGCGAGATGGCCTCGAGGTAAACCTCCCATGGCTTTGGCATTTGTCAGGCGGGTGTTGGCGCGCCGCTGTGAGTGCAATCTAAAAGCCCAACCAGATATACTCTACCTGGCCGCTCGATACCCAGGGGCGGTAGAAGCTGCCAAGCAATCAAGCAATTATGACCAACCAAGCACACACCCTCAGGCTCTGCTGGGAGGGGCCCTTTGCCTGGCCGGGATTCGAGGGCGTGGCTAGGCTGCCTTCACTTCCCCAAAAACCCGGGGTCTACCTTCAGACCTTCGAATACCAGAACGGCTACCTGATCTACCTCGCCAGGATCACCCGTCGAGGAGTCCCCACCCGCTTCAAGGATCACACCCGCAAATACCTTAACGGTGAGTACAACGCGCTGGACATCGACGCAGCCCGGCGAGGGGTGCGCAAGGAGGTTTGGCACGGCTGGGGGTACGCGCGGGCGCACCGGGAGGAGTTCGAGATGCGCAAGCCGGAGATCCTCGAGGCTGTACGCCGACAGCTGGCGGGCTTTTGCATCTTCGTTGCGGAGGTGGGGACTGGCCCGCGAATCCTCGAGCGCATCGAGGCTGCGGTCATGAACCAGCTGTACCGGCAACCGCCCCCTTTCCGCGATATTCCCGACAAAGGCATGTACCTGGCTCCCCGCCGACCTTCGGAGGACCCCATCCGGGCCGAGAACATCTGCAAAGTCCTTATCCACGGGCTCCCTGACTTCCTAGAGGTGTAGCCGTGATACCCGTGAAAACCGCGCTAGCTGGCCTGCTTGCGGCTTTGCGGAGCTTGTGCTACTGTTTCGGCATGCGCAGGTGGCTGCTTCCTACCCTGATGCTGCTGGGGCTGGCTGCAGCCCAGTCTTTGGGCAATGTGGCCATCGTCTTCAGTGAGGGAGCTAAGACCGACCCTACCTTCAACGGCGTGGCCTACGGGGCCGCGCTGCGGGCGGTGCAGCAACTAGGGGGACGCCTCTTTGATTTTGAGCCCGCCGACCCCTCTCAGATTCCCTCGGCCATCCGGCGTTTCGCTGCCGAGCGGTTCGATCTGATTATCGGACTGGGCTTCGCAACTGAGCCGGGAATCGCCGCGGCCGCAAGGGAGTTCCGCGAACAGCGCTTTGCCCTCATCGACACCGCAACCGAGGCCTCCAATGTGGCCTCGTACGTCTTTCGCGAAAACGAGGGAACCTACCTTGTGGGCTATATCGCAGGCCGGCTCAGCCAGACCGGGGTGGTGGGCTTTGTGGGGGGCATGGACATACCCCTCATCCACAAGTTTGAGGTTGGTTACCGCGAGGGGGTCCGGCGGGCCTGCCCCAGCTGCCGGGTGCTGGTGAACTACGTGGGCAACACCCCGGCGGCCTTCTCCGACCCCGCCAAAGCCAAAGAGATCGCCGCCGCGCAAAAATCCCAGGGGGCCGACATCATTTACGCTGCAGCTGGGGCTTCAGGGCTGGGGGTATTCGACTATGTCAAGCAGACCCGCTGCCTCAAGGCCAGCGAGCTGCCACGGGGCCTACGCTTCCGCAGCAACCCCTTCGCCAGCGTGCCCAAGTACGAAGCCTACACCCGCGAGTGTGCGGGCGAGACCCGTCCTATGTTCTTCATAGGTGGCGACGGCAACCTGAACTTCTTAGGGGATACCGACAACAACCCCGCTACCCTCAACCACGCCCTGACCTGCATGCTCAAACGGGTAGACGTGGCGGCACAGCGAGCGGTGGAGTCGGTGGCCCGCAACACCTTCCAAGGCGGCTTGATCAGCTTAGGTCTAAAGGAGAACGGCCTGGGGTATGCGCTCGATAGCTATAACCAGGCCCTGCTGCCTGAGGCCTTACGCCGCGAGGTGAACGCCATCCGCCAGGCCATCATCGCCGGGCGGATCACCGTTCCAGACCGGCGCTAGTTTAGAGCGCCTGCTCGAGCGATCTTTTAGCTCGATAACCCCCGAAGCGTTCCGTAAACCAAAGCACAGCTGAGAGGAACTCCCAGAGAGCGTCTTTGTGCGGCAGCGTGCGTGTGCGAAAGAGTTGAGCAGGGGGTAGAACCAGAAACTTCCGCCACCAGGTCGAAGGCATAAGGAAATCAAAAGAACTCTTCTCAAAAGATTTGGGCGGGGCTCCTCAAACCCCCAAGCCACCTACCCGCGCCTTCTCCACCGGCATTCCGGTCAGCCCGTTGAAGGCATCCACCTCTTCTAAAAAGCGGTGGAACAAGTAGATCGCATCATGGGGGCCAGGACAGGCCTCGGGGTGATACTGCACGCTAAAAACCGGGTAGCGCAGGTGGGCCATACCCTCGAGGGTGCCGTCGTTCAGGTTGATGTGGGTAGGCTTGAAGTCCCTCAGGGAGTCGGGGTCTACCGCATAGCCGTGGTTCTGACTGGTGATCTCGATCTTGCCGGTAAGCAGGTTCTTGACCGGGTGATTGGCCCCTCGATGTCCAAACTTGAGCTTGAAGGTGCGCCCCCCCGCGGCCAAGCCCAATAGCTGGTGGCCCAGGCAGATGCCAAAGGTGGGCAGCAGACCCATCAGCTTCCAGAGGGTCTCGTGGGCATAGCGGGGCATGCTAGGGTCACCGGGACCATTGGAGACAAAGAGGCCGTGGGGCTCCAGGGCCATGATCTGCGCGGGCTTGGTCTTGCCTGGTACCACGATCAGCTCGAAGCCCAGCTCGGCCATGTAGCGCATCTGGGCGTGCTTGATGCCAAAGTCCATGACGACTACCCGGCGCTGCCCCTTGAAGGTGGGGAACTGGTACGGCAGTGGGGTAGAGACCTCAGGGGTCATGTCCCGTCCGTCAATATCGGTCCACTGGCGGGCCTCCTCACGCAGGGCAGCCAGGTCTTCTTCTGTAAAGCGGTAGCTGGGCGAGCCGAAGTGGCTGGCATGAGCAATCGCGCCTTTCATAACCCCGCCCTCGCGGATTTTGCGCACCAAGGCCCGGGTGTCGATGCCCTCGAGGCCAATCACCCCGGTATCACGCATAAACTCTTCTAGGCTCTGCTGGGCACGGGGGCCAGCGGTGTACTTGCTGAACTCCCGCGCCACAAAACCCCGCACCCAGGGCCGGTTGGACTCCATGTCGAAAACATTCACCCCGTAGTTGCCCTGGTGGGGGTAGGTCATCACCACGATCTGGCCGTGGTAGCTGGGGTCGGTCAGGATTTCCTGGTAGCCGGTCTGAGCAGTGTTGAACACCACCTCACCCACGCTCTTACCCCGGTGTCCAAAGGCGTAGCCGTGGTAGGTGGTGCCATCCTCGAGTACCAGCACTGCGCGTTCTCTCATGCCCGAAGCCTCTCTTCCCAAACTGACAATATACACGCTTTTCGCATTTACACCTTGCGTGCCTTTTCTTACCGCCAAGAGCCCGTACTGGCACAGGCTCGCTTCGGCTATTCAGGCCCGCCTATAGGCATTTTCAGCGTCCAGCACCTTAGTCACCGCTATCTCGCGACAGTTGTCGTAGAAAGGGCAGACGCTGCACTCGGCAAACACCTTAGGGGGCAGGGCCTCGCGGGTGGTCACCTGGTAGCCCAGGTTGGTGAAGAACCTAACCTGCAGGGTCCAGGCAAAGATCTGAGGGATGCCCAGGTCCTTGGCCTCGCGTTCGGCGGCTAGGGCAATCCAGCGGCCCAGGCCCTGCCCCTGCCGGTCGGGGTGGATGGCCAGGCCACGCACCTCAGCGATATCGTGCCAGAGGATGTGCAGGGCCCCGCTGCCCACGATCTGGCCGTCTTCGTCTTCCAGCACAAAAAAGTCCCGCAGGTTCTCATAGAGGTGGTTGTGGCTGCGCTCTAGCATCAAGCCCCGCTCGGCCCAGAACTTGATGAGGGTGTGAATCTGTGCCACATCCTTCATGCGAGCCTTACGCAGCTCCACATTGGCATCCCGCCGCACCCTGGGCAACACAGTGGTTCCGATTTCAATCGTGCTCATTTATGTCTGGCCTCTTAACACAACGCCAACAAGTCATCCTTCGACCTCGAGCTTCGCTACCTTCAGGGCTTCCCGCACCGCTTCGGGTGCCGTACCGCCGTAGCTTCGTCGTCGGTGGATGGCCGTTTCCAGGCGGGTAAGCGGCAGGGCATCTTGGCCAAATAAGGGGTGAAAACCTTGCAGCTCGGAAAGGCTCAAGTCGCGCAACTCCTTCCCGTTTTCGACGCAGTGCCGCACGATCCGCCCCACCACATGGTGGGCTTCGCGGAAGGGCAGGCCGCGCTCAGCCAGGTAGTCGGCCAGTTCGGTGGCTAGCGAGAAGCCCGACTCGGCAGCCCGGAACATGGCCTGGGGGTTCCAACGCAGGCCCGGAAGCATCGCGGCCAGCAGCGTGACCGAGGCCCGGTAGGTATTCACCGCATCGAAGAGGGGCTCTTTGTCCTCCTGCAGGTCTTTGTTGTAGGTGAGGGGTAGGCCCTTGGTCAGGGTGGCCAGGGCCACGAAGCTGCCCAGCACCCGGCCCACCTTGCCCCGAATCAGCTCGGCGTGGTCGGCATTTTTCTTCTGCGGCATGATGGAAGAGCCGGTAGAGAAGGCGTCGGGCAGGGTGGCAAAGCCGAATTCGAAGGTGGTGTAGAGGATGATCTCCTCAGCCAGGCGCGAGAGGGTGATCTGACCAATGGTCAGGGCCGCCAGCACCTCGAGCACGAAGTCACGCGAGCCCACCGCATCCATGGAGTTGCGCATGGGGCGGGCAAAGCCCAGGGCCTGGGCGGTGGCGTGGCGGTCGATGGGGAAGCCTGTACCGGCCAGGGCCGCCGCCCCCAGGGGCGACTCGTTGAGCCGGTTCAGGGCATCTTGCAGGCGACCCGCATCGCGGGAGATCATCTCGTAGTAGGCCAGAAACCAGTGCGAAAGCAAGACCGGCATGGCCCGTTGCAGGTGGGTGTAGCCCGGAAGAATGAGGGGGGGCTCGAGGTACTTCTCGGCCTCCTGCACCAGCACCTTACGCAACACCTTGAGTTCCTCCAGCAGCCGGGTCAGCTCAGCCCGCACCCACAGGCGCAGGTCGGTGGTCACCTGGTCGTTGCGGCTGCGGGCGGTGTGCAGTTTGCCCCCCACCGGGCCAATAAGCTCGATCAGACGGGCCTCGATGTTCATGTGCACGTCTTCCAGCTCTTCGCGCCAGGGGAAGGTGTCTTCCAGAATTTCCTGCTGTACCGTCAGCAATCCTCTGCGAATCTGGACTTCTTCATCAGCGGTGAGAACACCCTGCTTTGCCAGCATAGCCGCATGGGCCAGCGAGCCCTGGATATCTGCCAGGGCTAAGCGCCGGTCAAAGGTCCAGGAGGCGTTGAACTCCTGCGCGATCTTGCTGGGGGCCTCGCTAAAGCGGCCCCCCCAGGTTTTTTGTGCTTCCCGGCTCAAAGAATGCTCCCCCAACTAGTCCTTAGGCTGGGCCTTGGCCTGTACCCGCAGCCGCAGCGAGTTGATCTTGATGAAGCCCTCAGCATCGGCCTGGTTGTAGCCGCCTTTCTCATCAAAGGAGACCAGGCTCTTGTCATAAAGCGAGAGGGGCGACTTGCGCCCAGCCAGGATGATGTTCCCCTTGTATAGCTTGAAGCGCACCGTGCCGGTAACGCTTCGGGCCACATGGTTCATGTAGGCCTGCAAGGCCTCTCGCTCAGGGGCAAACCAGAAGCCGTTGTAGACCAACTCGGCGTACTTGACCCCCAGCTGGTCACGCTGGTGCAGCACCTCGCGGTCGAGGGTGAGGCTCTCCACCGCCCGCCGGGCGTGGTAGATCAGGGTTCCACCAGGGGTTTCGTAGACCCCACGCGACTTCATCCCCACGAAGCGGTTTTCCACCAAGTCTACCCGCCCGATGCCGTGTCGACCGCCAATTTCGTTGAGCTTGGCCAGCAGGGCCGCAGGGGAAAGGCGTTCGCCGTTGACAGCCACCACATCTCCCCTTTCCACCTCAATCTCCACCAGCTCGGGCTCGTCGGGGGCCTGCCAGGGGTCCTGGGTCAGGCGGAACATCCCCGCAGGCGGCTCGGCCCAGGGATCTTCCAACACCCCGCCCTCAAAGGAGTTATGCAGCAGGTTGGAGTCTACACTGTAAGGCTTCTCCAACGTAGTGGGCACCGGAATCCCGTGCATGGCGGCATACTCCATCATCTGGGGTCGGCTAACCAGGTTCCACTCACGCCAGGGAGCGATTACCTTAATATCGGGCTTGAGCGCGTAGGCAGTCAGTTCGAAACGCACCTGGTCGTTGCCCTTACCGGTGGCCCCATGGGCAATAGCTTCAGCATTTTCTTCCTGGGCAATGCGCACCAGGTGTTTGGCGATGAGGGGTCGGGCAATGGAAGTACCCAGCAGGTAGTAGCCCTCATACAACGCCCCTGAGCGCATCATAGGAAAAACAAAGTCGCGCACGAACTCCTCGCGCAAATCCAGGGTGTAGGCCTTGCTGGCTCCGGTCTTGAGGGCTTTGACCCGGGCCTCCTCAACCTCCTCACCCTGGCCGATATCTGCCGTAAAGGTGATTACCTCGGCATGGTAGTTTTCGATGAGCCACTTCAGGATGATGCTGGTGTCCAGACCACCGGAGTATGCGAGTACAATTTTCATTTATTCACCTCGGAGGGAGCCCTAAGCCCCGCACAAGGCCATACACTACCGCCTAATTGCCCTAGAAGCAATTCGTCCCACATACCGAATAAGAATACATAGCGTAGCAGGTCTGGTCAAGGTGGTTTGTACCCAAGAAATCCCCATACATCCCGAAGAAAGTCGGTTGCATTATGATGCCATAGCACCGCAAAAGACCCACAACCAATGCTTGGCCAGACAACGGTCTGGTAGCCTGGGTTGTATGGAGTGGGTCTACGCGGCCTTGGCAGGCTATGCACTGGGTTCCTTACCCTTTGCCTACTGGTTTGGGCTTCTACAGAACAAAAACCTGCTGACTGAAGGCTCTGGTAACGTCGGAAGTCTCAATGCCTGGCGGGTGCTGGGAGCGGTACCAGGGCTGATGGTGATGGTGCTGGACCTGGCCAAGGGCCTGATGGCGGTGGCCCTGGGCGAGTTTCTGGCCCGCGACCCGGGCGGCGGGCTGTTAGCCGGTGCACTGGCGGTGCTAGGGCACTGCTACTCCATCTGGCTCCTAGGGCGGGGCGGCAAGGGAATCACTCCTTCCATTGGGGCCCTACTCGCCATCAACCCGTGGCTCCTGGCCGCAGCCGGTGGGTCTTTTGGTCTAGCCTACCTACTAACCCGCCACCCCTACCGCAGCGTGGCCCTAACAGCACTGGCCTTTCCGCTGGCCTCGAGCGCGGTCGGCGGCAGCCTTAGCTACCTGTGGTTCGGCTTTGGGATAGCGTT